>ENA-OZFB01000011-OZFB01000011.1-human-gut-metagenome-genome-assembly--contig:-NODE-11-length-109922-cov-13.536776_pt1 | contig 109922 bp, 125 predicted proteins | sample MGYA00244614_ERZ653626 | MGnify/ENA primary metagenome ERZ653626 (study PRJEB26926, sample SAMN06164992) | human gut metagenome | biome: ENVO:00009003; feature: ENVO:2100002; material: ENVO:00002003...
TGTATAAGAGACAGACATTATATTTAGTCATTTCAAAGAAATATATTATTTCATCTAGAGCCTTATCAAAAATTGAATTTTCATTTTTATCATCCGTAAACTTTGCTTTATCAGCAATACTTATCTCCGCAATTCTAAATTTAGAAATACACCATTTCAATACATATGAAATCACAGCAATAAATAATAAACTGAACATAATCACGATCACGCTTACATAAATTTTAGATATTTCATAATATTGACTAATATAATTAAAATAGTTTAATACTTTATCAATTACATCTGGATAACAAAATATAAAACCAGCAAGTAATAACACTACTGTCATTGTAATTATAATAAAATATTGTCTCCAATATATATTCTTTATCTTTCTATATCTACTTTGAGGAATCTTATTTGAATCTATCTTATAAAACAATTGTTTTAAGATTCCCTTTTCAATTAAAGTCTCGTAATCATAATCATTCTCATCATTTACATCAAATGTTGCCAAAGAAATATTTAATGATTTTATTCTAGAATGCATCTTTAAATAAGACTTAATAACACTACTTTTTCCAGAACCATATGGTCCTGTCAATGCTATATTCTTTATTTTTTTGTTTTTTAAAGCCCAAGACAGCGCATCAAAATACGCATCAGCATTTTCTATATCTGATTGTGGCGCCATATCTTCATATACTCTATATTTACTATTAACCCGCTCCTCTAGTTCGTTTATATAACTGTTGAACTTTTTTGTTATACTCTTTATATTTTCATCAATACTCTGTTTTATATTTAGCCCTATTAACTTTATTATATTTGTAATTTTCATGTATCCCCCTAGTTCAACAATGTAGCATAAATTTATATTTCTTCTTGTAATATCCACTTACGATAAATTTTGTCACCAATGCAAGTGCCTTTAGATTGTCTATGTCTATTTCTGCAGTCTTGATTTCTCTATCATTCTAAAAATTTCATCTGCTACATTTTCAGCCGACTTTTCCTCCGTATTAATCCATGTATCTTCTTTGTAATATTTATTCAAGTATGCAATATTCCAATCCAATCTCTCTAGCGCTTGTCTCTGATCTACTCCTTTTGCCGCTCTTTCTTTTAATCTATCTTTTATTGTTTGTTTACTTGCGTTAAGTATTATATGTTTTATTGCTACCTTTTCTCCTAAAGACTCCAACAATTTTTTTCGACATTTATCATATGTTAACGCCATTTGAACCACTAAAATATCATTTTTTTCACAAAACAATAATAGTTGTCCTTTAAAATATTTTAAAAAGCATTCATCAGCCCATGGAGATTTTATTTTTGATTGGTCAATCTTAGGATTCGACAAATATTTTTCTTGATAATAATAATCTGAATCCACATTATCCACTGTTAATCCATGTTCCATTAATTCATTTGTCAAAAAATTTGCTACTGTTGTTTTTCCTACTCCACTTGCCCCATCTAACCAAATGATTTTATACATACACACCATCTATTCTCCTATCTATTCTCCTATCTCTTCTCCTCCGCAACCATACCAATCTCGTCACGTCTCTCACCGTACACAACCTTCTGCGTGCCACCTATACTCATAGCTCCACCGACGCCATAATACTTCTCAAAGAACTGTTTCAGTTTTTCTATTACCGCTTGTTTCTTCTTGTCACGTCCACTTCCACCAAATCTTGAAACTGGTGGCATAAGCTTGTCTATGTCAGTTCCGGCTGTTCTGATTTCTCCATCACGGAATGCATTTTCTATATAGCGTCTCGTGTTCTCTGGATTCAAGCGCTCCTCGGATATGAGCTGAGCAAGATCATTTTCACGCTGCTCTACAACAAACTCCCGCCATTCAGCAATTACATCCTCTACATCATTGATTCCTGCAATGAAACTTTCTATCAATGCTTTCTTACTGCGGAGTTCTGGACTTGCCTCAACTGCTCGCTTAATAGTTATGAGAACTTCCTTATCCTCGCAATGTGTATCATGATATTTTTTTACAAGCATGAGTATATAATCTATGTTAATTTCTATTTGCTTTATAAGCTCAACCTCAAATACAATGTCGTCCGTTATATCTGTACTTTCATTATTCTCTCTCTTGCGTCTCCATCCATCGCGCAGATCCTGATAACGTCCAAGATAATCCTGCAAATCACGTTCAGAAATAAGTTCATTTCCTTTGTACTCATCAAATGACAACAGGAGATTTCTCATTCTCAGGAATGCACCAAATAACGCAATAAAGGCTTTCTGATTCTGCTCACCTATTATTTGTGGATCCATAAGTGGGAATTTCTCCTTAAGCTCCTCTACCATATCTACATATCCTGGCATATGCTCGCCGTCAACCGACTCATAGCCGTAATAATAATCTTTGAAACTCTGGAGAAGAACTATTCCCCCTGCATTTTTATCACCAAACAGTGATATTGAGCTGTCCACTCTCTTCTGAAGATTTCTAAAGCAGACGATATTTCCAAATGTCTTTATAGAGTTTAATATACGATTTGTCCGGCTGAATGCCTGGATCAAACCATGCATCTTCAGATTTTTATCAACCCATAAGGTATTCAGTGTTGTTGCGTCAAATCCCGTAAGAAACATATTTACAACAATCAACAAATCTCTATATGCCTAAATACTCTTTCAAGTGTCTCATTCAGATTTTCGTCTTCTGCCGCCCTTGCTCTGACATTACAGAACAGCTCACTCGGAAGAATAAAGAATCCCTTTTCCTCTACCAGACCTTCCCTAGCTTCTTCTGCCTCCTCATCAGGCATCACAGCAAAATCAAAGTCTGTATTACCAGCCTTTGCCTCGCCCTCATTTATGTAATTACAAAGATTTTCAAAAATATATCTATAGAACATCGTTCCTAATACATAATTCTTGAAATCCCATCCGTCCACAGCTCCACGTAATTCATCTGCTATCGACCAGATGGCACGATGAAGTTCATCTCGTTCCTGTTCTTTCTTGGTGTCTATCATCTAATCTCTCCTGCATTTTTTCTTTTTATATCAAATACTACATGTCATGCGCATTACTACCTTTTTTGAAACAGTAAGAAATGCGATATATGCCACTAGAATAATTCCAATTATAATTTTATTAAATTCGGCTTTCGACATCAATACCAATAACCCATTATGTACTAAATAAAACAAGAGAAATAACATACTACCTACTACTGGTGAACTTCTTCTTTTATAAAATATCCCTACAACCATATATGTAATTGGCACAAGCATTGCCTCTATTATCATGTAAAAGAAAACTGGACCAAATGGTACATCTATGGTTGAATTTTCAAATGGGTTTGATACAAAAAACTGTCTAATTATCACGCTCACTGTATGAAGCAAATAATACATTTTACCTCCTTTATGATTTATATAAAATACAAGCTTTTATTACAGTTCATATTTTAGTTTTACAAATGTCATAGTTTTTATGTTCTTTTGTTTTGCATACACCTTTTTATATTTTACAATATATCTTTCTATATGTAAAACTGCTCTTCCTCTTTTTTCCGACTACTTATGCCATTGTTTCCACATAATTAACAATCTTAACCATCCTTTTACCATACCGCCTTCTAAAAAACCTTTTATACAATTCTACTCCATTTGCTGTACTGTTTTTTCCTCACCAAACAAAGTGAAAAGGACAGCCCACATTCTAGTGGTCTGCCCATGTCTATTTCATTAACCGAGTTTTTCCAGCCCCACCCCAATCTTCAAGTTCCTCTCCGTCTCCACCCTATCAAACTTAACCACATAGCACCCTATATCTCCCCTGATACCGGTTATCGTGCCCTCACCGAACACCTTATGTCTCACCCGGTCGCCGGGCTTTAGCTCGGTGTCCAGCGGCATATAGCGGCTCTCATTTGCGGCTATGTATCTCTTGGTGTCGTCGACAAGGCGCTGCGGGAGCTCGTTCACGTAACCGATGGCTTCCCGGTCTATGTTGAATATGAATCTAGAAGGATATCTAAATGAATCATCATAATTCAGGCCTTCTGCATCGCTGATGTACAGGCCGCGCTCCGCTCTGGTGCACGCCACGTATGCCATGCGTCGTTCCTCCTCGAGCATCGCCTCAGTGTCCACGTGCTTGCTTGGGAATATGCCTTCATTTACACCGCACACGAACACATATGGGAACTCCAGACCCTTTGCGGTGTGTATGGTCATCATCGTCACAGAATCCTTGTCCTTCTCCCTGTCATTGTTCGTGTAGAGAGCTATGCTCTGCAGATATTCCTCCAGCGTATTCTCCTCACCGGAGGTCTTCTCATATTCGTCTATCGACTGCTTCAGCTCTGCCAGGTTGTCCAGCCTTTCCTGTTCGCCCGCCTGTCTGAGCATCGCCTCGTAGCCCGTGGCGGCCATGAGCTCCATCACAAGATCAGACAGACTTTTCTCCTTGTATGTCTTCCTGAAGTTTTCTATGATATCGACAAAGGCTGAAGCACCTGTCGACTTAACAGTCTTCTCCTCCAGAAGATCCTGAAGACCGCTGTACAGTGAGCATCTGTGAGTCTCACAGTACGACTTCAGCATCGACATTCTCTTTTTGCCAAAGTTCCGCTTTGGTTCATTTATCACCCTGCGGAATGACAGATCATCCGCGTATGCCACCATCCTGAGATATGCCAGCACATCCTTTATCTCCTTGCGTTTGTAGAACTCCGTTCCACTGTAGAGGACATACGGGATCTTTGTCTTGATAAATGCTTCCTCTATGCTTCTCGATACGAAATGTGACCTGTACAAAACGGCTATATCACTGTACTTTGTGCCCGCCTCAACCAGTCTTTTTATCTCATTTGTCACCCACTGGGCTTCATCCCCGGTGGTCCTGGAATGTACGTACAGAGGGCGTGCCTCAGACGGCTTCACAGCCACAAGCCTGTGGGGCAGTCTGTTCCTGTTTTTCTCGATCAGTGAGTTGGACACCGCCAGTATGTCAGGAGTTGAACGATAATTCGTGTCGAGGAATATGGTCTGTGTATTCTCATGGTTCTTGTCGAATTCCAGTATGTACTCTATCCTTGCCCCGCGCCACGTATATATGGTCTGATCCGGATCGCCCACGATGAACAGATTCCTGTGATAACCGCTGAGTATCTCTGCCAGCGCATACTGGTTACCGCTGACATCCTGAAACTCGTCCACCATGACATACATCATGCGTTCCTGCCATTTGCGGCATTTCTCCGCATCGGTTCTGAGGATGTGGAGCGCAATGGTTATGAGATCATCATAGTCAAGTCCATACACCTTCTTCTGTTCGTACAGGTATCCCAGAAATACTTTTTCAGGTATGTCTGAAGCCTTCTCATAATCCGCCAGCAGTCTGTCGTTGCTTATGTCCGCCAAATATGTGATATGCTGCATCTCGTTCTTCATAGTCGATATGTGATCCCTCGCCATGTCAAATGTATATGTTCTCGACTGTATATGGGCATTCTCGTACACCGTTTTGAGTATATCCTCCGTGTCCTCGCTGTCCATCACCACAAAGTTCTGGGGATAATTGATGGCATGGATATCCTCCCTCAGAAGCTTCACACAGAAGCCGTGAAATGTGCAGATGTATCCCGTATCACTGTCCCCGATCATCTGTCTGATACGTTTGCTCATCTCCCTCGCCGCTTTATTTGTAAATGTGACACACAGTATATTCGATGTGGATATTCCAAGCTCGTCCACCAGATACGCATACCTGTATGTGAGCGCCTTTGTCTTGCCGGTTCCCGCTCCCGCAATTATGCGCACATACCCTTCTGTGGTGGTCACTGCCTCCTTTTGCTGTTCATTCAGTTCATCTATAAAATTATCCATACAGTCCTCCATATATTCACAAACATATGTTCAGTATAGCAGATTATATCTTTCCTGTCACTACACTCATGGTTTTACACCAGAACGATCTTCACATAAAAAACAGGACAGCCACATCATCTGTGACTGTCCCGCCAACACATCAACGCATTTCATTTATTTTGACTTTTTGTATACCGCTTTCTTAGGAGTGTTCATTCCCTTCGCCTTGAGCTTCTTTGCATATGCGTCATATTTCTTCTTAGGAAGATATATCTTCACATTGCTCTTGACACCCTGGAAAGCATTCTTACCGATAGTCGTTATCCTTGTAGACTTTATGGTAACTTTTCCAAGCTTTCCACACTTGCTGAATGCTGCACCGCCTATGGTCTTAACGTTTCCTCCGATCACAACCGTGGTGAGATATTTGCGTCCTGTAAATGCTTTCGCTCCTACAGCCGTAACATTGAAGTTCACTCCACCGATCTTGACACTGGATGCAACCGTGAGTGACTTGAACTTCTTGTCGCTCTTCTTGCTTGTACTTCCAACAAGTGTCACTGTTCCCTTGCCATTTGAAGCGGCATTTGTCACCTTGTATTTCAGATAGCCAGGCACGCCCTTCTGCGCAACTTTATATATCTTGCCCTTGCCAGCCTTGATAGCAAATGTCTTGCTGACGGAGCCTCTGTAATTACCCTTACCAGTGATCTTTACTGTCGCTGTACCGATATTCTTGTTGTTCTTGTACTGTACGGTGTAATCCACACCATTCTTCAGTGTTGTTTTGCCTCTCCTGAGCGCAAGCGATTTAACAGTGATAGGTGATCCTGTGTATGTATATCCATTCTTTTCTATACCGCTTACGACCACATTGTTCTTGGAATTTCCTATGTCTATTCCAAGGGCAGCTACTGACTCATAACGCTTGTATCCACACTTGGTACAGGTAAATGTCTTCTTACCTGCCGCTGTGTCTGTAGGCTTGGTCGTTATCGCGCCCTTGTCCCATGTGTGATTTGCCAGGCCTGACTTCTCTCCACATGAGCACTGATACCAGTGAGATTTGCTGTCGCTCTTGTACTTATTGCCGTAATCGTGTACATGCTGCTCCGGCTCTTTCTCGATGGTGATCTTTACATTGAATACAACTCCATTGTAAGCCCTGTTCCATCCTGTAACTGATGTCCAGTCATAATTTACTGTGTCTGCAGGCTTGAAGCAAAGCTTGTATGTATTGCCATCCTCAACCTTTGTCGTTCTGTCTGTATACCATGTGTATACTCCATCCTCGCGCTCTGGAAGCTCTATGTCTGCAAGAGTCATATTCTCCTTAGCACTCAGTGAATCTATCGCCTGAGTAAATACTGCATTTGCAGGAAGAATCTGAACAGTTATCTCCACATGCTCTGCTCTCTCGTATACATCCTCATCTTCAGGTACAAATGTTGCAAGGAAAGTCTTTGTTCCAACCTCTCCCACAGATTCATCTGCATTCTCCCAGATGAACATTCCACCTGCTGTCTCAGGCAGGAGTATCTTGCCAACAGTGTCTCCGTATGTAGCTGTGACATTCTCCGGAACTGTAAATACAGGATCCTGCTTTCTCACATACACTGCAAGCTTCACTGCAATTCTCACACTTCCGTCTTCCAGTTCCTCATATGTTCCCTCTGCTGCATCGATCTTGCTCCAGTCATAGTTTGCTGTGTCGTCTGGAACAAAGTATGCATCGTAGGTCTCGCTTGTTCCGGCCTTGCCTACCTGCTGTGTTCCATCTGCCCACATGTACTTTCCTGCTGCCGATGTTGGAAGCTCCACATCCGCAAGGGTCTTGCCGGCATATGCGTCGCCCGCCTTTCCTGCAGTAAATGAAGGTATTCCCTTCTCCACGCTGGATATGATCAGTGTGAACTCAGCCACTGTCTGATTCTGTCCTCTCACCGTGAACTTGACTGTCTGTGCCTCAGCACTTGCAGTCTTTGGTGTTCCATATACCTTTCCATCGTATATCACAAGTCCTGCCGGAAGTGTCTGTCCCTTTGCAAGGGAGTATGACACATATCCGTTGTCCACCGCTTCATCATTCTGGATCTCTATGGCTGTCAGATCATATAATGGCTCATCCTTTGTGGTTGTCTTTCCAACCTGCGCCTTAGCTGTATCCTCTGTCTTTGCGAGAGTTATGTTTACGGCCTCCTGCTTTGCCATATTTACCGTAACTGTTGCCGGCTCATATGTCATGACGCCGCTCCAGAGACGGTTGTTACTTGTAGTCATGACTGTGTCATCCGGTCCAAATACAACTGAATCCACCGCCATTCCATCTATCGGCTCACCGTCTATTGTGATGTAGAACGACTTGCCACCCTGTATATAGAGTGCATCGTCACCGTCAACACCTGACTTCTTCTGACATCTTGTTGCCGATGAGCTCTTCTCTATCTTTGCATCGCCATCCTTGAAGCAATATGCAGGATAATCCACATCAAGCTTGTAGAAAATGACGCTGTAATTTTTCAGTGCGTACACCATATCCGGAATCACTGTGGTAAGTATGCTTCCGCTTCCAAGGCTTGACGTATATGCAAGCTGCTTCATATTACCATAGTTTACGATCATTGCACTGTTTGTGAGGTTGCCAAATGTAAACTGTGCATCAGCTCTGTTGATGAGCTTTGCATTTGTATTCAAGGTGATCCTCTCACTATTTGCTGCTGTGATATACCCGTAGTTATCTACTGTTGCTGAAGCCTGAACATTTCCTTTCAGATTCCATGCACCTCTGTTGACCAGTGATCCTGTCATAGTCAGAGCGCCGTCCACATTCCATGTGCCAAGGTTCTCAACATCACCGGTAACTGTCGCTGTCGATGTATTTGTAAGAACTGCGCCCTCGGCGATGGTCAGCTTCGAATCCTTGAGTATCTCAAGCTGTTTTACCTCCACCTCTCTGTCAAGTGTGTAGTCTCCGCCTATAGTTAATTTGCCGGCGAGAGACATATACAGTGAACCCAGACTCTCAACCTGGTAATTGTCAGCGGTGCCCTTTACAGTAGCTATGGACTTTGCATTCTCGTCTACATACTCTACCTTGCCAACCTTACCGCCTGCCGCAAGTACAAAGTCACCTGTGACAGCGCCCTCTGTTCCTGCCTTGACGTATATATTTCCAATGCTGTGACCATAGTTAAATACCAATGCCTTGCTATGCTCATTGTTGACGTCATTTTTTCTGAGTTCTCCTGACTTTATCTCGGCATACAGATCTCCCTTCACATTTGACTGCTGGACAAAGTTGTTGCACTTCTCAGCGCACCATCTTCCATCAACCACACAGTTCACATTGCCAGATACGACTGTTCCCGACACTCCATTGAAGTATGAGCGCTTGTTCATATAATCCGCACCGTATATAAATGTATTGTAATGATCAGTTATACCAACTCTTACATCCACATCACCTGATACTGATCCACCTGATGTAACATACATATTCTCAGACTTGGTTGATTCCGGTGTGTACATCTGTGCAGACTTTGCAAATGTGAAGTCTACCTTCTCCGCATTTGTATTGTACGCACCGTATACCACACTTCCTGCTCTTCCGTCCTCTGCCGCGAAGGTCACTGTCTTGACATCAGCGTTTCCTGCCGCAGCTACAGTGCCTGACACATAACCGCCCATGATCGTCATGGTTACATTTCCATCTATCGTCACTCGGTCTGCCTTGCTGTCAGTTGAACCCGCAGCACATATATTGCCGACATTTCCGCTTCTGAGTGTCACCGATATGTCACCAGTGTATTTATTTGCTGTGTCCGTATAGCCTGATATGCTGTAGCCTGACAGATCATATGTAACCTCTCCGTCTATTCTGAGTGGTCTGTTGTCGTCTGCCACTCCGTTGTGATCAGCATCCAGATATACTGAGCTCTTGCTGCTGTCCGATGGATCAACTATTATCACTGCCGAATTTCCACCGAGATCAATGGTCTTATCCTCTGTGTTCACAGATACACCAAGCTTGTTGATATCAGGTATCTCCGTGCCTGCCGGCAGTACCTTGAATACCACTGGGAAATCAACCGATGCTCCATTTCGTCCTGTTATGACAAATGTTACTGTGCTTTCACCTGCATTCTTGGCTGTTCCTATTATCTTACCCGACTCAAGCACAAGTCCTGATGGAAGTGTCGAACCGCTCTTCAGTCTGTACTGCATGTCAGTTCCATAATCCTTTGTGGTATCTCCTGTAACCTTGAGGATTGTGAGATCGTACGCTGGTGAAGCCGCTGTGTACTTGGTCTCCGCCGCCAGAGTCGGATCTGCGTATTCCTTACTGATGTCTATCTGGTCTGCCACATAATCCACTACAATAGACATAGATGAATCCGGGCCTGTCACCTTTGCACTTCCGTTGCTTCCCTGTACCGGCTCGCCGCCATTTGCCGACACATAGGCTGTGTAACCCGGCACATCGGTATAGCTAACTGTAATCGCCTGTTTGCAGGCAACATATTTGACATTCTCATATTCAACTACATATGACTGTGCAGCCAATTTTGCTGATGTGTTGTCCATGTTTGTTGAGCCGCCTGCATAGCTGTAATACACTCCTGTCCAGCCGCTGGCATCTATATCATCTGCAAATTTTCCTGCTGCCACCCACACACCTTTGTTGCTGAACCGGTCTGAAGGACACTTGAGCGTACCCTTCTGATATACTCTTGCCCAGCCTGATGTCATGTTGACCTTGCCAACATCAAACAGCGCATCCTCGCCTATTGTGAGTGTCGTGTCATACTGTGTCATATTGAGAACCGCAAGCTTCGTATCTCCATTCACAACTGCCTTGGCATACTTTGAATAACCAAGCCGGTCAGCGGTCAGCGTATCGTTAAATACTGCGGATGATCTCTCGTTCAGTGACACATAATCCGTTACCTCAACCGGAGCATTTACATCAACTGCCGCACTGTTATAGATTATCAGAGCCGTTGCCGTGAGCTTCTTATTCACAACATAGGTTCCTCTGATAGTTACGATATCCTTGCTGTTTCTCATGAATGCACCGGTATATTTTGATGTTGTATCCGCTGCAAATCCGCCCTTATCTACAGTGTTCTCTGCGATCTCATATGCGATGGTTCCATCCACGGTTGAATTCGACAAAACATACATAGTTGCTGCCTTACCACCACGGATATTTATACTCACCGCATCGCCGCCTTTATATGAAAGCTCTGAATCCTTTGCACCGTATATTGCTTTTACATTTCCCCCCGTCATGGTGATCCTGATGCTTCGTCTTATGGCGTTGTCCTCGACACCTGTTATCGTGTACTCCGACAGATCTCCGGTGTACAGAGGTGTCTTGCCATCTGCCTGTCCATCCTGATTGTCGTCCACGTATATCTCTGTATCTGTGTCGTCCTTTGCCTGAATGACCACCGATGTTCCGTTGAGACATATAGTCTTCTCATCCTCATCAACTACGATTCGGCCATCCTGGTTGTCCTGTTTCTTCTCCTCATTTGAGACAATCACGTTCAATGAGAGCTGTGCCTTTGAACCGTTTCTTCCTGTCACATGGACTATGACATTTTTTCCGTCTTCATAAAGCTTTCTTGCCGTTCCGACGATCTTGCCATCGGTCAATGTGAGTCCCTCAGGAAGACCATTTGTCTCGTCGATCTCGTATGTAACCTCGCCCTCTCTTGCGTCGTTTGATATGACAAGATCTGCCATGTCATAGAGAGGTGAAGCTGCTGTGTATTCTTTTCCAAGCAGTGCCGATGGATCAACAGTTGTCTTGGATACCACGATCTGCTTTCCTGTCGTTGCGATCATCACTGTACAAGGCTCATTCGGCATGCTGAACGTGTACACGCCATTTGATTCAACCGCTGAATTTTCCGCTGTGTCGCTCTGACCTCTGAAGGTCACCTTGTCAAGTATATATCCCTTGTTCACTGTCGGTGTTATCTTGACATCTGCGCCGCCCTTGACATATGTACCATCAGGATCAATATACTGTGACGTCTTGCCTGTCATGGTGTACGTTGCGGCCTTCTCGTTGGACACAACATCTAATGAATAATTTACATTTGCAACATTCCCTACAGCCGAGTCCTCTATTACGCCCCCCTTTGAGAATATATTTGGCATATACCCATCAGTTGCCTTAAATGTTCCCTTGAGGATTCCACTGTGGAGTATATTTGAACCGCCTGCTGCATATATACCCTCTTTTGCAGTTAACGTTACCCCCTTGTTGATAACGATCACGGCATTGCCCTGGCTTCCGTTCTCTGTGAAGTTACCAAAGTAAATATTGTCAGCAGTTACATCCTTGTCTATCACAAGATTCTGTCCGCCATAATATATATTCTGTCCATAGGTTATGACAGATGAGCCGGTGGTATTCATGCTTGGAGCCATATAATACTTCTCCGGCATACTACACTTGTCATCAAATGCAACTTTTGCATCCTTGTTATTACCTATATACATCTGGAAGCTTATTCCGTCTGCATTTGTAAAATCTGTGTTGTTGATCTTTATATCAACAGGAACTGTATTCTCGGTTGAACCGGAATAGCTCTCATTTGCCAGATAGAAAATATTATTTCCCGCCAGTCCATTTATACTGCTGTCTGACAACGTTATGTCAACCTTTGTTCCGATATTTCCGCAACTGTAATCACCTCCGGCGAGTCCACATTTTGCAAAATGTATCTTTGCTATATCCGCCTTGAGTTCCCCTGCCAGTGCAAAGTTGCCCATCATGGTAAACATGTCGCTGCCCGCGTATTCATACGAGTTCACAAGCGGATCACCATTTTCGTCTACTATGGATTCATCATTCATGCCATCCACATTGACCGTCATATTTCCCAGACAGCTACCGCCATATACAAACCGTGCTGAACTGCTGATAACGTTGCTGACGCTTATGTTAAGATCCTTACTGATGCTTCCGCCCTGCTCTACATTCAGAGATCTCGTAATGCTGCAGCCCGAAACTATGGCATCTACAGAACCATTTACCGTCACATTTGACAGCTCCAGAGCATTTACATAGGCTGCATTACAGTTGTATAGTTCTGCCTTTATATCACCTTTTACACCTGTGCTCAGATACATGCCATTTAATGTATCTGTTGTTGCCACAGCCTTCATTACAACGCTGGCAGAAGTGATACCGGAACAATTTGAAATTCCATATACCCTGCCGCTGGCACCAGTGATATTCTCCATGTTCACAGTATACGTATATGTTCCTTCTTCCTCCGGCTGAGTCTGACTGAACGAAACCGAATTCATGCCACATGTTGTGTAACCGGCAGCGCAGTTCTTTATATCTATATCAGCCCTTCCGCCCAGCATACCGCCATACATTCCATATATGGTGTTGAACTTTGCTCCTGAGCCGTCAACGCTGACATTTACATTTCCCTTTATATTTGTATTATTGGTGCCATACACAGACATCTCTGATCCAGACTGGCTTTTCAGCTTAAGGTCCAGATTTCCAAGGATAGTCGCACTTGACGCACCATATACACTGGCACTGCTTCCATCCTTTACGGCTGATATTCCGTCAAATGTAAGGCTCACGTCACCATCAACCTTTGCCCCCTGGGAAACTCCGTTCAGGCTGTCTACCTTGGAATCAGTCACCTTGGCCGTCAGTGTCTTGCTGAGCACAGCTCCATTCTGCACGAGATACACTGAATTGACGCTGGCTCCTTTCATATTGAACACTGCATCGCCATTTATCGTGTATGCTTTTCCTGTGTAATATGCATCTGTAGCCAGTGCGACAAATGTGTTGCCATCACAGCTATAATTGATATTCTCCGTGATGTCTCCATCTATGGTCGATGTGCTGAGACCGTAGAGCGTCTTTATCGTAACTGACTTCTCCGTGTCTATCAGTACACCACCAGTACAATATGTCTTAAAAAGTCCATACAGACTTTCAACTGCTGCGTCGCCCTTCACACTGATAGTTACCGCAGTCATGTTCTCCGGGGTCTCAACAGTGCTCTCAAAAGCTCCATATACGGCGGGCAGTTCGGCACCGTCTATGGTTATGGAGATCGGCGAGCTGCTCTTCTCCTGGTAAAGTCCATATATCTTACCGTAGTGTATATCCGTGTTTCCATCCAATGTGAAAGCTTCCTCGCCCTCATCAAGGATTCCATCCCTGTCTTTGTCATTGTAAATATTGAATAACTGCTCGCTGTCAGTGGAATTCGGCGACTGCTTTATGATTACCGAATTGCCGTTGAGCGTGACACCTGATGGTGTAGAGCCTGACGACTCATATACATACTCCAGTCCCTTTCCCGTATCCACAGCTTCAGACTGTGTGTCATCCGCCGCAAATGCCGTTATTCCCGATGCCATGCCAATAGCAGCAAGCACCGACAAGGCCGTTATACCTCCTCGTAGCCTTCTCTTCCTCATCAATTACCCTCCCTTAATTAATTGTTATGCAGACTTTCCTGTTATAATTGTGCACAATAACAGAAAAAGTCTTGCAAATATGTAGATTTTTGCCACTTTAGCCATTTTACCATAGCAAAGTTGCAAATACTATCAACAAATTCACAAGACTTTTTTATGCATTTTTATATTTTCTGTTATAATTCCGCTATCTTCTCCTGTTGCCAAACAATAATACAAGTCTGAGCAACTGAAGTGATGCTGATACCATGGCTGCCACATATGTCATAGCTGCCGCTGTGAGTACACTTCTTGCACCCTTGAGTTCATCCGGATAGAGATATCCGCTGCCCTCCAGTATCGCCATGGCTCTTCTCGATGCATTGAACTCCACCGGAAGTGTCACAAACTGTAGGACAACAACCAGTGAGAACAGTATGATTCCGAGTGTTATAAGGTAATCAACCCTCGGAATGAGAAGTCCTATAAGTATGAGCGGCCATGATATGGCTGAGCCTATATTTGCCGCTGGAATGATGGCTGACCTGATGGTGAGCGGTGCATATGCATTTGCATGCTGTATGGCATGTCCGCACTCATGGGCTGCCACGCCTATCGCTGCGATGGATCTGGAACCATACACGCTGTCCGACAGATTGAGCGTATGCTCCTTAGGATTGTAATTGTCTGTGAGGTCTCCTGAGATATGATGTATGGAAACATCCGTTATCCCCGCATTCCTGAGTATCATGTATGCGACCTGATCCGCTGTGTAGCCTGACCGCGATCCCACCTTCTCATACTTCTTGTATGTGGTCTTGACTCTTGCCGACGCTATCATGCAGAGAACCACGCCTATGAGAACCAACAGATATGTTGGGTCAAAATAAAATCCATAATATGGCATATATATCACCTTTTCCTTTCATGTATCCCTGACGGGGGCTTTTGTTTTCCACTATCCTATAGTATATATTGCGCTTCGTCAACAGGTGTGGATGATACTTCATATAAATTTCATTTTTGCCGGAACTAATTTTATACTTCGTTTTCCTGCCATTTTTCTTATGTCATTTACCTGCAGCTATCTGCCAAGCATCTCATTTACCTTATTCTGCACCTTGACATGATCATACCCTGCCTTCTTCAGCCTGTTCTTTCTGTCATCGCCATTTCCCCAGTCGCCGGCTATGACCTCTCTGGCTATCACATCTATCGATTTCTTCTGTGAGAATTTCACTATAGCGTTCACCTTCTCCTGAACTTTATCGTAATCATATCCCGCCGTTTTTAATCTCTTTTTTCGATCCTCGCCGTTCCCCCATCTGCCCGCTATGACTTCCTTCGCGATCACATCTATGCTTTTCTTTTTTCTATTCTTATAATTACTTTTCCCGCTATTGCTGTCAGAGCCTTTCCCTTTCGTTTTTCCCTTATCACTGCCAGTCTTTATCGCAGCACATTTTCTCCATGTCGCTTTGTCTATATAAGACTTGTTCAGGTCAAGATTTCCTTCATACCCCGGAAGCCGGCCTACAGAAGTGTATTGCCTGATAGAACAATCATACTGCCCCTCATTCCACGGATGCTCCTGATATCCAGTCTGCTCATAATCAGGATACTGAGCGACCCACAGCCTGTAGCCAAGATTTTTGACATTTTCCATGGCACTCTTCTGAATATATATCAGCGGTTTTACCCTGGTTTTTCTGTACACATAATCACACCACTCCTTGCACCATGCCCTGTCACTTCTGCCAAACTGTGGGTTGTTCTGCCCCTCCCAGTCAAGCACGAGTATGGCTTTGCCCACATATTTCTTACTGTATGCAAGGAAATACTCAGCCTCACTGTGGGGATCGCCACCATTTGCATAATGGAATGCCCCCAGGAGTTTTCCCGCTTTCATCGCCTGGTCACAGTGCTTTGCAAAATACCTGTTCTTGTAGTCCGTGCCCTCCGTAGCTTTCACTATCACAAAGTCACAAGGCACCTTGGTTATATCTATAGTATCCTGCCACGCTGATATATCTATACCATCCATGTAGCCCTTTAATGGAACCTTATTAGAAGCCATAAAATTGTCTCCTGAATTTCTTTGTCTGTATATAATATTCCAGACATTGAATCAGGAGACAATCTTAGGATCATTATTCCGAACTTATACTTATCTGTCTCGTATTACATGTGCCACTGTCATGACGCCTTTATTCATGCCACTTTTCCTTATCTCCGCCATTGTAAAACCGCTTGAATATCGATATCAGGTAGTCCCATCCCCGGGTACATAAAATCGCAATGACAAATGCCCCGAAAAACGCAGCCACAGGATAATACCACACAAATGCTATGTGATAAAATGATAGTCCAACAAAAAGTCCCACCTCACACACAATGACACTGGTGATCAGAACCTGAAAAGAGGTAGGGATCTTCTTCAGCACTCCTACCTCTTTCGTAAATTCCGTTATTATCGATATCAAAGTACAAAGAACAGCCACCATCACTAGACAAACCGCAAATCTGTCCATGCGTATTCACCTCCTTGTCCATGATATAGTTTAATGTATTCCGGAAGGTGGTATGTGGTTATAAAATATTATTGTGTTCTTAAATCTCTTTTTAAATCCAACCTCGCGTTAATGCGAGGTGTTTTACGTTATATAGGAATCTCCAAAATGTATATATATCAAAATTACTTCTGTATGAAAATAGAATAATGTATTTAACCGGGCAGCCGAGGGGTGTTACACCATATCCGTTCGAGTCTTGGAAGGGAGTGGTGCCTTATGAGTACATATGAGGAATTCATGGTTATATTAACCGTTGCGATACTTATTGTGACAATTCTGAATCATAGAAAATAAGAAAAACACCTCAGCCGACTAAGCTATGAGGTGTTTCATCTTAAAATGGTTTTTGCCGGACGGATAGGACGTATCTATCGCTCGGCTGTCTTGTTAAGTATATTATACAATATTTTTGACGTTTGTCAAAAATAAAATTCTGAAGTGCAAGATCAAATGCCACATGGGACTTACCAAATCGTCTGGCATGACTGACACTGATACAATTAGCATTTGTACATATAACTCTGTTCAGATATTCAAGCAGACCTGTCTTATCAAGATACAATTCACTATTCTTGTCCTTTGTAAAACTGTCATTACTTGGATTAAAATAAATGCCCATCTCATGCCTTCCTTGTTTATTTCAAATGTCTTATATATAATTCTCAGAATTCATTGATATAGGCCTTTTCTCTGAAATCGGGATATTAATTCAACCTCTTTCCGAGTTGCCATAAAGCTGTGCCCATCCTCAAGTGTTATATTTCCAAGTTCAATGTTCTTATCTATGCTACCCATTATATCTGTTTTTATGAGGCTTTTCAACGACGCTATATTCTCAGGAGTGCGTAAGTATCTTTTTAAATGTGCTGTCAAATATTTTATGTGTCAATCTATATTGCTGCCTACTGTTTTTTCTTCCGATTGGTAGCCACACTTTAGCCCTAAATCAACCATAAGTCAATAGATTTTCACAAATGCGCGTATAAGGCAATTTTTCGCGAGATTATTTTAAAATTATAACTTTTTTTACTTTCTTCTCGCCATCAAAATATTCTACTACTATAGTTCTATCCATTTTAATCACCCCTTCCATTTGATATGTAAGGCAATTATAATACCGAATAAATATAAAACAAGTCTTGACAAAATAAAACAAAAGAGTTGCTGTAAAATTCCTTAGCAACTCCCGTTTTCCAACTAATGCTGAATATCAAAGCAATATTTCATATGTATGGCTGTCATCATCATAATATACAAGCATGCCAAATTTGTATTCATCAAAATTGATTTCAACCTTCAAAGAATTTAAAAATCAAAAAAATAGAGAGCCTTTAGATCTCTCTAAAAGCCCTCTAAACCGTTTAAATACTAGGTTTTTATTTAGAACTTACCAGCGTTAGCAGCTTCCTCTACAGATGCTGTAAGTCCTTTATTTTCAACGATTGTAGGCGTTAATAGTATGCATATTGTAATAATACACCACTTTTTACCCCATTTTGATGCTATCGTTGACTATCTAGCCATCAATTCATTGACTCGCTTCTGGATCTTTTCCGGGTCGTATCCAGCTTTCTTGAGCTTGGTCTTGCGCTCTTCGCCGTTCCCCCATTTACCGGCAATTACCTCTCGTGCAATCTCGTCGGTAGACTTTACATGAGAAGCCTTTACCTGCTTGTTGACTTCATTCTGCACCTTATTGTAGTCGTATCCAGCCTTAGTCAACCTTGACTTTCTAACGTCGCCATTCCCCCATTTGCCTGCGAGGACTTCCTTTGCTATCGTTGCAATGGACTTCTTCTTTGTGGTTGGTTTGGTTGTTGACGAAACTGCGGTCTTAACTCCTGCATATTTCTGCCATGTCGTCTTAGATATGTATGCCTTGTTGAGGTCAAGATCGCCATTATAGCCGTCGAGTCTTCCATGTGATGAATACTGCCTGATCGCGCAGTCATAGACTCCCTCGTTCCAAGGCGTCTTCTGAAACCCAGTATATTCGTCATCAGCATACTGAGCTATCCAGAGTGGATATCCAACTGACTTAACTCGATCCATAGCAGATTTCTGGATGTATATGAAAGGCTTGACTCCCGTCCGCTTATGGACATAGTTGCACCATGACTCGCACCACTCAGCATCATCCCTGCCAAATCTAGGATTGTCGTCAGCCTCCCAATCAAGGGCTATGATACCCTTACCGATAAACTTCTTGATCTTATCTAGGAAGAAATCTGCCTCTTTCTTGACGTCCCCTCCATTTGAGTAGTGATACATGCCGTACAGCCTTCCAAGCTTGATTGCTTTATTTGAATGGCTTGTAAAACACCTATTGAAGTAGTCTGATCCCTCGGTGGCCTTGACTATTATAAAGTCGCAAGCCACCTTAGAGAGATTAATACCATCCTGATGCGCTGATATATCTATTCCATTCATCAAAAATCACTCTCCTTTTTCCAAAAGCGCTTGAACATTTCTATGAGCTTTTCCCAACCAAACATGCAAATATAAGCAATAAGAAAAGATGCAAACAGAATAGCTACCGGGTAATACCACATGAGTGCGATATTATAATATGAAAGAACCCCAAATAAAAAGACCTCACATACAATGATGCTCGTGATGAGTACCTGTAGTGAGGTTGGTATCTTTTTAAGGAATCCTAATTCCTTTGTAAACTGTGTGATGACTGTGATCACAGTGCATATAATCGCAACTGCGATAAGTAATAATGAAATTTTCTCCATTTTAATCTACTCCTTTCCGTGATCATTTGGCGTAATGGGGAGTTTGTCAATCTCATCCATAACCCGCTCGGCAGTACCATTACCGCCAAGTTTTTTATATGGCTCATATAAATAATTCTTGAGATTGTCATACTCGTCCATCGTTATATATGTAGGCGAACGTGCAAGATAACTTTTTCCTAAGTATAATATCCGGTCATGCGCCAAGCCCATCAGCATTTCCGACTGAGCGTCTTTTTTATCTGATTTTTTAAGCAAAAACGCCCATAATCCAGATGACGCCAGTACCGCAACGATGACAGGCACTATTATATGTATCAATATGCTCATATCTTTCTATCCTTTCCGACTTATGCTATTCTGATTGCCTGAATGTAACTGTTAATAGTGCTCAATGCCGCACCACTTGACTGTATTCCCTGAAGGTTGAGTTTTGTTGATGTTTTCAAGTTCGCAATATATGAGCACTGTACACTTGTTACTCCTTTTGTTGTTCCGGCTATATTCATCTGCTGGCTCTCTCTGAAGTAGTCAGTAGGTGATGTGGCAAATCGGGCACCTCTCTGTCCATTGGCAGCACTATTAAACAGCACTGTACCATTAACAACGTATTTTCCTGCTGGCAACGTAACTGATGCGCCTGTGTCTGTCCAAGTGCCTGAGCTCATGGATTTTGCACCAACGTTTTTTGTTATTACTTCACCTAAAACATTATCATTGTGGTACATTGTGCCATCTCGATCAACTCGAAATGTCAGCTTACTGTTCTCATCCTGTATCCAAATAACTGGTTTACCATCTTCATCACAGAGTATTAACCCTGCTCCACCAGCGCCCATACTTAGTCCAATTTTGCTGATTATTCGACTTGTAGTAATTCCCCATCCGCAAATAATACTATCATCCATCGCTTTTAATTTACCCATTTTGTAATCGAAGGTACTGGACACTAGTTTTTTTGTGGATTCTATTCTCCACCAGTCATTATCTGAATAATCCCCTCTTTCACTTGCTATGATTTCTATTGGCGTGAATGAAGTAGAGTCCAAAATAGTGTATGTTCTTATAAGCTGTGTTCCATCGTCACTTGACGCACTTCCCGCAGAATACAATGTTCCGTCCTGGATGTCCCATCCACCGATTTTCCCGCCAGTAGCAAATAATGCTTTTGTTACTAATCCGTCATCATCCCATTTACCGCTTGGTGTTCGTATCTCACCGGACGAATAATTGGTCATCATCCCACTTATACAATCTCCATTAGAATCTTCGACATAATTTGTACTCTTGATTATGCCCGTTATACTAGACCCATCTGTGATTTTTGTTATTCGCAAATTTGAGATGCTGAGCGTAATATATGCCAATTCTGATGGAACGCCATCCGCTTTCGCTATACACATATAAAATTGAAAGTCTTTTACTAGTGATATAGATTCTGGCATAGATAACACCCATGCATTACTTGCTATGTTCTCAAATTTAACATATGGCTGCATCGACGATGGCATAGTATATAAGATCTTTGGCGATAAACTAAAGTAAGATTGATCTTTCAATGATTCAGTTTTACCTGTAGATGCTATATAACCCACTATATCGTAATCGTCCATAGTCAATAAATATTTCATTCCTTGTGGATTTCCTGAGTATGTAAAGCTAACCGGAACTTTCAAGTTGTATTCCGGTCTATCACCAACAGGTGACTGAAGATTTTGAGTAAATGTTACTTGATAATCTTCTTTTTCATTGCTTTTGGACGACCACCCTAAATTCTTATATGTATGTTCGCTAAGCTGTGATAAATTTGAAGGGTCTCCCATCAATATTTTAGATACATCAAGCGAACCAGCCTGGATCTTCCCACCATTTATTTGTACCGTACCGGGAACATAAATGTTATTGGCAATACCATCGGCAGTCTTCTGAGCATTATTTGCTTTATTCCACGCCTCTTTTGCTGCCTCATAGCTACTTGACAAAGATACCTGCGAATAATAGATGCTCCCATTTGTCATTATTGTCTGGTCGACAAAATATAGCCTATTAGTTGCTCCGTTTTGATATGCCGGCTCTGTTTTCGTCCAGCCAGATGGAATAGCAGCATCATCTGTAGGTTTAGACGGTGCCGCTGCACTTGCTGACTGTAGTTTGTAATATCTCGTAACAGATTCAATGTCTATTATTCTTGAGATGGTTATTTGAGCTCGTGGCTTTTTAACTTCAGCCATACAAAGCACCTCCTATTCAAGCTGACATGTATATACTTCAGAGTTCAATACATTTTTGGCTGAGACTGTATATGTTGCGCCTGTTGCTATTGGCGCAGAACTTGACGTTACAGTTCCCTTATACCATTTGACTGTACCAAGACCTGATACAACACCGCCATCGCCTATCTTCTGCTCCACAGCCCCCTTAAACACGTGAGCAGTGAGAACGGTTTCTCCAGTATTGTTCTTGAATATACTGCCATTGGATGTTGTAATGGTGAGCGTTATAGCATCAGATCCAGCATCTCCTTTTGCACCTGTAGCCCCATGTGTGCCTATGATAGTTGGTACAGTGTTCGATGTTGTGTTGTTTGAATATTTTATCTGCTGATATGACCACAGATACTTCTTTGTGGTGTCCGTAGCCTGCATAGTAGTCGTAAATCCTGCCGTAGCTGTTGTTACTCCAGTGGATGCCGTTGTAGCAAGGTAGTAATTCGTTACCCCTGTAATACTAACCCCCTGACTTCCTGTCTGTCCTCTATCACCATATGTACCGATGATCGCTGGTGCAGTGTTAGTTGGATTGCCTGACGAATATGAGATCGTCTGATATGCCCAGAGATACTTCTTTGTAGCATCTGTTGTCTGAATAGTGTCAGTCCAACCAGACGTAGCCGTTGTTACATTACTAGCAGCACTAGTCGCAAGATAGTGCATCTTTACACCCGTTATACTGATTCCAGATGCCCCTGTCTGTCCCGTCTGTCCTGTTTTTGCAACTGCAAACGAGAACTTCTTGTTGATTGTTACATCATCAACACTTATTGGTATTGTTGCCTCGCAAGCTGTGGTAATGAGTGCTGTTATCCTGAATGTTATCTTTGGACTCTTTGTTCCACTATTCTCTACTGTTGCAGTTATACCAGTTGGGCATACAATGCTCTTTGCATCCACATTAACCGCAGAACACTGATTTGATCCGCAATATGCTACCGCCTCGGTTGTACAACTTAAACCTGCTGGTGCACCCGATGTGTTTCCTATAAATGTATACGCCTCAGATGTCAATACAACGTTATAGGCATCTGAAACATCTAAAATAGTAATCTGATCTGCTGATTTTATAGCCATAATATAAAACCTCCTTAATCTGTTATGAGTTCACACATAAACGTCACTTTTACGTCTACGTCATCTGGCGAAAGGGTAAAAGAAAATCCGTCGTTCCCCATTCTCGAGTCGGCGGATGAAATAATCCCGTATGAATCTTCGTCTAACCTCTGCCACTTCCACTGAATATATGCAGAGTTTCCATATACCTCGTGCAACCTGTCTATATCGGTTATCCTATCTTTTCCATGATATATAACAACCGATAACACCGTGGATACTGCATTATTCTTAAATACAGTACCTCGCGATGATTCTATTCTCAGGAGTGTGGTTATCTCATCTCTGACATTATTGACATCCTGTTTTATGTCATTTATAACGTTTTCTATATTCTGCTTGCCAAGGGTGAACTTATCTGCCGATATGACAAGATGGGATTCTCCCTTATTATCTACATAGAACATTATGAAATTGTCAGAATCACCAATATTTATCTGGCCATCACTTCCGAGATATGTCCCCCGGGAGATATTACTCATACTCTCCTTTGTGCCAGAGTATAAACCGCCATCCACTATATGCCAGCCACCTATTGTTGCTCCAAATGCCACAAGATCATCAACAGCTATCTTAGTTGCCGTGATAGACTTGGCTCTGATCACACCGCCATCAAGGCTATTGTAATCCGTCTGCTCTTTCTCTACCGTGTTACCATCGGTATTCAGCTTGTAGTACAGTCCATCTTCTCCTTTGATAACCAGCTTATCTGCTATGACTGTACCGCCCTTGATGCTGTCACCAAGGATAGTTACACCAACCAATGTGCCAGTTATCTGCTGATCGCCAACCACGACATTTTCTATCAAACCGCTTTTCGCAAAGAACTGCTCCAGCGCCGCCTTGCCTATATTTGCAAAATCTATCTGTGCATACTTTATATCAGCCAGTTTTGCATCAAGCTTCCTGGTTTGAAGTTCTTCTATGGTTGCATCATTGGCAGTGAGTTTCTCATGTATGCTGACATTGTCCACTTCAAGTTCCTTGATGCTGGCATTATTAGCTGTAAGTTTTTCATTTATAGTGACATTATCTGCTTCGAGATCTTTTATATCGGCTTCTGTAGCTGTCAACTTATCGGATATCTCTACGTTATCAGCCTTGAGATTCTCTATATCTGCATTTATTGTCTTGAGATCGCCAATACTCGCCTTGTCAGCAACAACTTCAGTAAGTACTTTAACATCATCGCTTCGAGCTGATGGTGAAGATATATTTCCCATTATTGTTGCTGTATGATCCTTAACAAGAACCATTACCCGCTCAAGACTGTGCACATCCGCCATAGATGTAACCGGGGTGAGTATCTCAGAACCATCAAGTCGTACATATGGGGTACCGTTCTGCATCACCACTGTGCCGTACATAGTTGTACCATCCTGTGTTTTTGTATCCTTGGTTGCCTTAACAAATTTAGATACAAGATCCGCCGATAATTGCATGGCTCATCACCCCCATAAACTATTTGTATATATTGCCTTTTCTGTGACAACGCATCCTGTTGTACACTTGATAGACTGACTTATGATTTTTGCTTTCTGATTGAGTATCCCTGCCCTTTCATAATTAAGCAGAACACAATCCCCAACCCGAACTGGATAATACCCATGGGAATAACTCACAGTATATTCTAGTGTAGACAGTGTTTTTAACAACTGCCTTGCATATTCGTCAATCTGTGCTTTTGTTGGATTCCCTGTAAGCGACGGATTCGTCACTCTGCGAATTATTTCCCGCCCACGATTCACTGTAGATATCGGGCTATTCGGGTCGTTGTTGACCACTCTTGTCTGATATGTGAGATTGTTTCCGGAATACAGTATCTCCACAACATTTGGTATCCCATAAAGGTCCCTGCTGATGGTTATACTTGGTAAAAGTATAGAACTGTTGCTATCGTCGAAAATAGCAACCGGTTGTAATGCCGTAACCTCCTGCACTGGCCTAAAACATATCTGTCCCAGATCGTCAAGTTCGTACTCGTACTTCGCATTACTGCTCAGATCTTTCAGGAACGTTAGCCAGTTGTCGTCCGTATTAGAAACAAAATCCACTTCCAATTTCTTATTGTCTGTGCACTCTATCACCGGCGCCCTCGCATGTGACTTGGTTAGTGAGCACACATTGTCCATTATCGGTTCACCCTTCCGTATGGAAAAGCCAAGTGGAGGCGGATTTTCTTTCAACTCGATAAGCGGTGTATATGCATCTACAGATACGCTTTTTGCCTTACCATCAAACTCTTCTGATGGCGTCTGAACCATATGCGTCCCCAATGGAAACCGTTCACGTATCCCATTTTGAATTGTGACGAGGTATGTCCTTATGTAACATTCCCCAATACTCTCTGATAAATCAAAAGACGCTGAGCCAAGTGTATCAGCATCAGCGTCCCTCGATATTGTTGCACCCATCTTCACGTTCATAAGCCGTTCGGTATCCCGCCATGTCGCAGGATCGACAATGTAGTATTCGTATGTCTGCTGCATTGGTTTTGTCCAATCAGGCATATCACTTACCCCCTTCGACTCGTGTTACACTGAACTGTACCGGTGTAGTTAACTCGCAATGTGTCTGGCTGTAGGATACAGAAATGCTTGCCCAGTAACCTGTACCGGACGGTTCTCTTACATATACGTCGTTAAGCCATCTTGTAAGCTCCCGGATCATTGAAAGCGTATCTTTATCATTGTGCGGTATGACTACATTCCAGTTCGATGTATGCCCTATCTGTGTTCCGTAATAGCTGACAGGATGCTCTCTACCAGCATATTCAAGTAACTCTGTATCTGGATTAAAGCTATCTGAGATGTCAATATTATAAGGAAGTCTGAGCATCTTGCATGTCCATGCAGGTTCCTCCAAAGCATCCCCATCTCCACCCGAAGCATCATATGATCCCCACTGTTCATCCCACTGGATTATTACAGCAGTTTCTCCGACATCTTCTGCTACATCTGCATAACTGACTACCCCCGTGTTCTGATCTATTGCAATTATCCTATAACTTGCCGTGTCAAGAGCCGGATGCTGGTCTGGCACTGAAATACCCATTGTATTTGCTACGCCTGTTTCTATTTCTGTAAAGGTGCCGTCAAACTCTCTTCTGTACACTGATAACAATACATCGACTGCAAGTTCTTCGTTCTCATCAACGCACCATGGACTGATAATTGCTGTGAGTGTTTCTGGGTCGATTACTATTGACGCATCTGGGGATAACTTGTTTTCTTCCCATTCCACAGTCATTTCTATGGTATCTGTCGCAGTAAGCCCAGAATCTAATGCTACAACACAGTTGATCGTATAAGTATGACCACTTTCAAAATCTATGTTGTTAGCGCTCAGTGTAATGGCAGTTCTGTTGTCGTCATATTCTACTCCGTCCTTGGATGTCTGCGGAGTTCCACTGTAATACTTATTGAATATCACATCCCCTGCATATACCATTTTGAAGTTACCCAAGTTGTCCATTGTCTGGTATGTATCATTTGATGATATTGTCACACTCGCACTTATGAGTTTCTGTGTATCAGGCTGAGTTGTACATTCAAGTACTATTGGGAACGATGTGATCTCAGTGATTGGTTCATTATTTTTATTACTTAATGTAAGCTGTACTGTTGGCTGTGCATACACTTTCACTTCTCTGGTTATTGACCAGTCGCCATATTCTCCGGTAACACCTGCTGTTCGGATTGACCATTTTATCACTGTGTCTTTCGTATAGTTCTTTGTATCTATAGTATAAACACTGTTTGTATCGTCCTTGCCAATATATTTGTCCAGATTTATTGTCGGCTGTGATACACCATCGATACTCAAATTAAGCTGCGCATGTGACTGGTCTGACCCATCCTCTGAATTCTGAACCCAATAAAGTAAGATCTTCTCGCCTATACCTAATACAGTCTTATTTGACCATGTTGTTGGGGCAGAAGGTTTTGTTCCCAGAGCAACTGTATATGTTCCCGTCGTCCAGTTTGATGAACCGGCACTATTAGTTACTCTGACTCTGAAATAATACCTTGCTCCTGTTGTAAGCCCTGTTATCTCGGCATGATTTACATTTGCATCAACGGATGTAGAACTTACCGCATTAGAACTGTCAAAGTACTCTTTCTTTTCAGTGTATTCTATTTCATATTTCTCGGCCTGTGCGACCTTGTCCCAGCTTATGTATGCTGATGTTTCTGTAAGAGCTTTTACACTCGTGATCCTTTTTATCTTACCTGGTGCGGACTTTGTATCATATGTCCATTCGCCCCATTCGCCGGTTATACTTGTCTTCGAGCTCACTACATTGATAGCTCTACATCTCACATCGTAGCTACAGCCAGCATCCACAGTGATCGTTATTGATGCCCTGGATGCCTTTACCTCTGCTGTAACTATCTTTGCCTTTTTCTTATCTTTGAGTATATAGAATGACACTTTATCACACTTAGAATCTGTGATATTGTCGATGCTTGCTGTGAGCTTGTACTGGTCTACGGATACCGTAGGTGCCCCTAGAGTCTCCGGGTTGTTTACTCCCTCGACGCTTCGTATAACTGATACAGCATCCCCAGTCCAGTAACTCTTAGTTACCTGCTTTGTGGTCTTTCCAGATTTTACATTTTCCTTATACGTTTTAGACACCGGTTTGACCACACATTTCATTCTTATGGCATTACTTGGAGGGGTGTATGTGGCGTTCTTGACTTTGACATCCGATGCACCGCCATCAAACCACACCCCATCTCCACTACTGTAATACCAATGCACACTGTAATGGTCAGTATTTGCAATGGGTATTAGTGCTTTCTTTCCATTATCAGCATTCTTGAGATGTTTCATAGATACCGTACTATTCAGGTTCTTTGTACCTGATTTATTCTTGCCTAACCTCGCATTGTTACCTTTTATATCGGCAACCTTCCACGTATCATTCTTCACATCTGAACTGACCTTAACACCATTGGTGAACTGCACGATTTCCGACTCGAGATAATCAAAAGATACAACAGAACCCACGAGAACATATTTGGATTTGGTATAAACCTTAGGCTCTGCAAACTCCCATGTAGCAAAATATGTATTATCGGTCCCAGTCTGTTTGGCAACCTTGAGGTTTGTAACTTTCTTACCCATGCTTATGCCCTCCTCTCCACTACAGCTGCTCGTACTAACTGTTCGACAACAGACGCGATATTGCTTCCGTCATCATAAGTTATTCCGTTCACATTATATGTATTTCCTGGAGTCTGATTTATGTTCTTTGCTAATCGGTCAATAGCGTCTATAACATCAGAATTTCCATTTTGATTATTTCTACGCTCAAGTAGTGCATCCACTGAACCGGATCTAAGTCCTGTGAAAATCTGTGGGTTTTTGTTGAGCATATTATTGATTGTATCCATGCTACTTGTCACATTACCCATATCGACTACAGGTGTGATCGTTGGCTCATAATCAAGATCGAGGTTCAGCGCATCCGATATCATCGACATTACTGTGCCAGCCTTGTCTACGACAGTATTGGACAGATCGCTTACTGAAGCATATACCTTGCTACTTCCACGAGCAACACCTATGGCAAGACCTTCTGCAAGATATCTACCTATTTGCAGGAATACCTTAGATGGTGAATGCTCATCCAATACTTTCTTGGTAATAGTCTCTGTATTCTTAGCCATCTGCCTTGCGGCATTGGTGGCTTTGTATGCTCTGTCTCGTATACCTCTGGCAAATCCTTCTACAAGATTCGCACCGATATTGTAGTATCGGTTGTTATACTCTGACATTGCATCTGCTCCGTCGCTTGCAACTGTCCCCGCTGCCGATGCTACTTCCCCGGATTTATTACTGATTCCTTTCTTGAACACGATCATTGCCGAACTACCAGCATTCTCCCACTTCTGCTTTCTGCCATTTACTTTGTTTATCATATTGTCAATAAATGTGGTTATGACAGAGGAAGCCTTATCTCCCGCATCACCGAAAGCGTTCACAAAGTTATCCAGACTGATCGTACCTATATCATTGAGACTTGCTGTGAACTGAGAAAGTCCATCCGCATCAAACGTTGTCATCTTTTCTACGAAGGAATATAGAGTACTTATTTCATCTGTCACTGTTCCTAGTTGGTCAGTATCTACACCTGAAATATTAGCTGAATAATTGTTGAGATGTGAACCCCATGTTTCGAGAGCACTTCCAAGAGAATCAAGACAATCAAATGAATCGTCATTCAATCCAGAAATCTGTTTCTGAAGATTTACCATCATCTGGCCAGCATTGTCAGCGGCATTTACTGCATCGTCACTGATTTTTCCGCTTACATTGTTAGAAAAGTCGACCAATGCCCCACCAAATGCTACAATGTTTTTGCCAAAATCATCTAGGTCTGTACTACCTGTAATCCAGCTTATAAAGCCGCCCTGTTCTGGTACTGCTTCATTAAGCTGAACCATAATATCTCCTATATTCTTAGCATTAGTTATGGCAGCATCATTGATTGCGCCATTACTGCTGACAGTGTTACTGAACTCGACCATCGCATTACCAAAGTCTTTGATATTGCTACCGAATGTACTGAGATTCTTTTCGCCAATAAAGCACTGCCATACTCCGCCTTGCGCTGGGATCTTATCGTTCAATGCAGCCATGATTTCGCCACACTTTGCAGCATTGTCTACAGCATCTTTGTCTATTCCACCATTTTGAACTATCGTGTTTGAGAATGCGACTATAGCATCTCCAAAAGCTGTAATACCGTCAGAGAATGTGCTCATGTCCTTTTCGCCCATGATTTTCTGTGCCCATCCACCAGAACGCGGTATAGACTTCTGAAGCTCTGCCAGCACCTTTCCAGCATTTGCCGCTACGGTCACCGAATCACCGTCTACCTTACCCTTTGTCGCATCTGAGAATGCTACTACAGCATCGCCATAAGCGGCTAAATCTAGGGCAAGCTGATCGTAGTCAACTCCACCACCAAGGAACTTTGCAAGGCTATCCAACAAACTGGCTGCTGTGAGTAACAGAAGTGTCTCTGCCAGCGCCTTGGCACCTTCCATGGCTGTCTTATCAACCTGTGTCATTGTAGTGATAAAAGGTGAGATGTTTGTTGCAAACTCGGATAACTTTGTACCTATATCCGGCAATGCATCAGCAACGCTGGATACAAAACCACTCACAATACTACCAAAGAACTCGCCTATTCCTTCGCCTATGGCTGACAATAACGGTATGCCCTTGTCCAGGAAATCCTGTAATTCTGGATACTCACTTGATAATGCACCAAGTGCCGCTATGAATAAACCGATCTCCGTAACAATAGCAATCATAGCTGTAACACCTACTATTGCTGCAAGTGCACCTGTTCCAATGAGAGCCAAAGGTATCATAGCCACTGACATTGCCACGAGTAATATAGATAGCGCGGTTGCGGTACCTATTGACGCATTCAGATCATATTTGTTCAGTAATCCAAGTATGACTCCCAGCTCGCCTACAACAAGACCCATCAAGGCCATAGCGCCTACAGCGGTAGTTGGGGCTTTTTTCACCACACTGAGTATTAGCATTGCGGATGCCATAGCATTTATCAATACACCCAAGGCAATTGCATTCGGTATTGACGCTTCGACGTTCAATGCAGCCAATACTCCAAGCACTCCCGCAACGATAACAAGCACGCCGGACAAAGCATATATACTTCCTACTGCTCCCTTGTTTATATCTTTCATGTTGCTCATTACATATAATGAATCAGCGAATGATACTAATAATATGGAAATAGCACTTGATACAGATATGGCCTTATCCACGTTCGGTATCTGACACATTCCAGATATAATTCCCGATAATATAACTACTATACCGCTTAGTGCATATATACCACTAATACCGCTTTTATCCGCTTTTATGTTTTTCATTGCTGCCATCATGGCTGCAAATCCGAGCATAACCGCAGTCATTGCGGCTGTTGATGCTGCTAGCTTATCAGTGTCTATGAAAGACAATCCGACCACAGCTGCCACCAATACGCCAATAGCCACTGTCATGGATATGATAGTTCCCTTTTTCACCTTCTCGGCATATTGAGACACATATATAAGTCCCCCAAATAACGTCTCTAATATAGAAACAACCAGAGTTGCTCTTGGTAACGCATCTGGATCTATCTGAGTAAGGATAAATATGACTCCGGTTATTATAAGTAATGCACCCGACATCATTAGCAGCATAGCTCCTGCCTTAGCTGCATTCTCACCTGTAAAATGCGATACTGCGATAATTGCGGAAAACATTACTTCTATAACCCCTATTATCTTGAGGCCTCGCTTAACTTCTGCATCGTCAAGATAACTTATCAACTTTATTACCCCAACTAAAACCCCAATAGCAATACTCATGCCAAGTAACATAGCGCCTGCCTTGGAACCATATTCGCCTGCGGTTTGCGAAACTATGATTATTGCCTCAAACAAAAGCGTAATCAGTCCTATTACCGCTATTCCATTAAGCACCTCATCGCCATCAAGTTTAGATGCAAGTTTTACAACACCGACCATGATAGCCATTGCCACACCCATCTTGATAAGCATGTTACCTGCTTCGTCGGCGTATTTGCCTGCGAATATGGATATTGCAACTATTTTTGTAAAAAGTCCCTGTACCAACTCGATTACTATTACTCCCTGAAGCACGCCTTCTGGGGTAAGTTTGGCCAGTGCTGTTATTGCTTTTGCTATTATAAGCAATGACACAGACATTTTTAGTAATAAATTACCTGCTTGATCAGTACTTTTTGATAGTTTTGACACGACCATCAGTGCGCCACAAACTATACCAAGTTTTATAAGTAAGTCACCAAGCGCATCAACAATAGGTCCCATCTTCTCTGGGTCAAGATCCTGTAATTTTTTCAGTGCTATGGTTGCTAATAGCAATGCTGTGCACACACCAACTACAGTCAGTGCTCCCTTGGCACCGCCTCCAATTTTGCCTAGCACAGTTATAGCTACTGCAAGACCTGCTACTATTCCAGATAATGTCGCAATAGCACCTATTGATGACCATAATCTATCTTCTGGAATATTAGAGACAATCCACAAAGCTCCTGAAAGTACTCCTACTGCCAACGCAAGTTCAAGTACAGATGACGCTATGACTTTTATCTCTTTTACTCGAAGATATTTTTTTATATTAGTTCCAAGTTCTGTAAAGAACCCACCCACACTTTCGAGCAACTTACCTAAGCCTTTAGCCGGTGCTGCCACGGCTTCAATTGCCTCACTGAATGACGTAACCGCTTTAGTTACATTATTAGTCACATAGAGTAATCCAGCACCAAGACCAACTGCCAGAACTTTTCCAAAATCTATCCCCTTAACGGCCTCAAGAATACTACTACCTATACTCTTGATGAGCTCCAGTAACTTAGAAACTCCATTTTGAATTCCATTGAACCATCCAGTCATAGAGAAATCGCCGACTTTGTAGAATTCTACAGATGGCGAATGTATACCAAGCACCGACTTAATTCCTGATAGCATATCTTTTCCTATCTGGATTATTGTGCCGACTACTTCTTTTCCGCCATTCTTGAGACCATTTACTAGACCTTCAAGTATGTATTTCGGTATATTATCAGCGTCTTTAAGCCCCTGTATCCAGTCTTTGAAACCATCTGAAAATTTCCTTAGATATGGCGAAACTTTATCCAGAGCCTTACTGAACAATTTACTGAAGTCGGTGACATCACGGAGTTTTACAAGGAAGTCTCCTATGTATGCAGTTACTGTCAAGAGATCCAGATTAAAATACTTGAGTAAGGTGTTTATTAATTTGAGGCCGAGTTTTAATCCACCACCGACAATGTTACTTATCATGTCAATCAAAGCAAATAAGCCTTTGAGTGTTCTCTTGAGCTTGTCAGCTTTTTCGTCGCTCATAACAAGATGCTGTGAGAACTTATTGACAGTTTCCGTAATACGATATAACGTACTTTCTCCGGACTTATCCGATGTTGTGAACATCTCTGAGTATGCCTGTTTGAATGCTTTGGCAACCTGGGTCGCTCCTTTTACTGCATTCTGGAAAGACTCTATGAGTAACTCTTTACCACTTGGTTTATTCAGGCTCGCTATCAGCTCACTAATCGGAGTACCTGTCTTTTCTGCCTGTGTCGCAAGATCTCGAAGTGTCTTTATCTGGTCTTTGGTAAGCCCCAATGTCTCTGCTTCTTTATCTGATAGACCTGACATGGCCTCTGTGAGCTCATCTGCACTCAACGTGCAATCGGACCAATTATGCCCATTACGCTCCCAAACTTTATTAACCAAAGCCTGTACCTGGGCATAGTCGTAATTAGCTTCGGTGAGTGCCTTTATTCTTTCCTCGCCATTACCAAAATCACCCCGAATGGTCCTTGACACAACATCGTTGAAATATTCGACCTTATCGGTTATATCCTGTGTTGATTCGGATGCTTTGGATGTGACATTTGTAAGACGCTTCAATGTATCTATGATTAGACCACCTGACAGTTTCCCTTTTGCAAATATGTTCGCGAGTGAACCATATTTTTTCAGTAGTGCATCTATATTTATACCCTGCTCTTTAGCCACCTCTTTGAGCTTTTCTGTAAATGCTTCTTCTGTTACTCCAGCTTCGCCTATCTTATTCATGAGATTATCCCATTTTGAAGTTAAGCCACCGAATAGTGTTTTTACGTTTATCTTTTCAACTAGCTTATTAGCGTAATTGATAAGCTTTGCTACTCCCTTGGAGGCGCTTTCTACAAACGGAAGTGTTATCTCTTTTATATCATTTATTTTCAATCGAACAGTATTAAGTATTCCTACTAATGGTCCATTCTGTTCTATGAGTGGCTTATAGAAATTTGCACCAACCTTTGCAAGTGCTGACTTAACATTGGCGAAAGCACCTTCAAATGTCTCGTTTGCTTTTTTTGCATGTTCTCCGTATTCTTTATCCATGATATCAGCAAATGTCTGAAAATCTATTTTTCCCTTGGATACCATGTCCCGGACTTCGGCTTCGGTTGTATTAAGATACTTTGCCAATGTAGCAGCGGCATTCATACCTCGTCCAGAAAGCTGGAGTAACTGATCACCCATCATTCGTCCCTGACCAGCGATCTGTGTATATATACGACCGATATCTTCGTATGTACTTCCGGTCATAGCTGCCACACCGGAAATTCCTCGCAATGCATGCTGCATACCATCGCCAGCTCGCATACCCGACGCTGCCAACTGTGCCGCCACACTAGCTGCTGCATCAAGGCTATAAGCAGTTCCGGATACACCATAGTCAACATCGTCCATTATTGCTGCTACCTGCTTGGCGTCATCCTGTAGCAATCCCATAAGCTTGAAGTTTGCCTGGTCAAGTTTCATGGCTCTGCTGAGACCGCCGCCTGATATAGCCTGCTCAACGAAGTTTTTTGCTTTGGTAACGGACGTCATGACGGTGTTTGTAAGGTTCTGCACAACCTGCATTCCAGCTATACCCATAACTGAAAATCGCTTTCTGAGGTATTCGACATTCGATATGAGACTGTCAAATGACACGCTCTTGGCAGCGCTGTCTATAGCTTGAAAACTTTTCTCAGAACCTCTAAGTTGAAGTTTTTCTTTTAATCTGTCCAATGATGTCATGGTTGTTTTGACATTAGTTTCAAAGTTTTTGTTGTCAAATTTCATCTCAACAACTTTTTCATCGATTGTGTTACTCATCCACTTATCACATCCTTCCATGCATCATTTGCTATTTGGTCAAAAATAGGCCGGATAGCAGGATTGATATAATCTCTTCCTTCTACCCAGCCCCCAGTACCGGTTCCGTGTCCGTATTGCAGTATCACAGCTATCGGAACCCCCTCATTCACGTTTGAATTTAAAAAAGAGATTGTAGCTGTTCCGTTCTGGTTTTCTATCTTGTAATACCATGAGTTGGCGGTTTCTCCTGAGTCCACAGGTGTTGCCGAAGCCAATGCTTCTACCCCAGCTCTGCCATACTTGTTGAGTTTTCCAAGATGTATTCCTTCTTTGGCTCGTTCAAGAAAACTCGTAAGTTTTGAGAAGTCACCTTTCTGCTTAAACTGAATAGCACTCATACAATCCCCCTATCTGGTCACCCCTTCGTGTGCCATTTTCTTTTTCTTTCTGCATTCAGCTTTGCATAGTAATTCAGAGTCTCTGCCTCCGACCGTTTTTTCTGTGGTTTGTTCTCTTCCTCGAATATCTTGAGTAATGTCATTAGTCGATTGAGGTGCCATTTCTCGCATTCAATGGGAACGCCAAGACTAAACATGCAGAAATATAAATACTCTGATGTTATGAACTTGCCATTGCGTTTTTTGGTCGTACCCATTTCATTAAATGTTGTTGCGGTCATGGGGTCATTAATATAAGAAGAGATCTCTTCTATATTTCGCTGAGATAAAGCGAGAAACACTGAATCTTTCACATTTTTTGTGATTGTCATGCATTTGAAATAGTCAAGTATTTCTGTTGCCGAGTGCTGAAGTTTTGGGTCGAGGTATGCTTTGTGATACTTCTCTTCCCATTTTGAAAGTGACACCAAGGAGTGCTCCATCTGTATCGTGGTTTCTGGAATCCACAAAAACTGATTTGTATTCTCATTGAATATTTCAGTTTTTGGTACAGTAATCTGAAGCACTCTGGATCACCCCTCTATTACATGCTTGCTAATACGTTTGCCGTATTATTCGTAGCTGTTTTTTTCATTTCCTCTGACACCTTTTTAGGCATGATACCGTTTATAAAAGCTGCCCCTGCCTCATCATTAGTAGCCAGCTCCATAAAAAGCTGATCGTACATTGGTGTCGCAATAAAATTAAGATAAAGCGGATTTCCTTTCTCATCTGTCTTACGGAATGACTTACCATCTGGGGCAAGCTCGCCATATGATTTACAGATAACCTCCTTGAACACCTTGATAATCTCGGTGGTGTCCTTTGCATCTACAATCTTCTGAAGAAGCTTATCTAAACCACCCTTTTCTGAAAGTGCCATCTCCGTAAGCTCTGCTTCGCTTAGGTGGAAGTATTCATCCTGCTTGATCTTGTTTCCTTCATAATCTTCATATTCAAATGTCTTCTTTAACATATTGTTTCCTCCTTAATAAAAAGTCCCCAACACATCTGATCTGACATGCTGGGGGCTACAAAAATTCATTGTTGCAGACAGAATACTATGCTGCCTGTGCTTCTGTGATGATCTGTGCGATCTCATCTGGAAGTGGGAGTCTTGGATCTGTGGTCGCATCGCCGTAAAGAACCTTCTCGATAGCTGCCATAGCTGCCTCTCCAACATCAACACTTGAGATCTCAAGGTATGCTGTAGACTTACTGCCCGTTACAGCAACTGGTGTTGTTGAAAGCTCGTATGACATTGTCGATGCCTCTGGGCTCTCGTTTGTTGATGAGTGAGTCTTGGATGATGGCTTTGCCACTGCTCCATAGATAATATGGATCTTGTATCCGTATTCATCCTTCTTGGTATCGTTTCCCAGGATTGTCTGGTAAGTCATACCAAATGTCTTTCTGTCCTGCTGACGGATTGTTACACCCTTTGCAATTGTTTTCTTACCATCACAGGCATCAAACTCATCTGGTGTGGTATAACACTCAACTGTAGCTCCGAAGTCCTCTGCTGAATACAGTGAAAGATACTTCTGATTATCTGCATAGATCTTAGTCTCTTCTCCGCCTGATGGGTTCTCAGCTACTGAAGAAAGACCATTCCATGCTACTCCATTTGGGTATGCACCAGTTTCATCCTGAAGGTATAATCCACCCTTGGATACGCCTGTCTCATAAAACTTCTGTCCCATTGCATCCCAAACCATTGCTTTATTTGCCATAGTTTTTATCTCCTTTTCTAACAATATAGTGTGAATACGTTGTGATGAAGGTTAGACGCCCGGTAATGCCTGTCATGGGTGCAGTAAGGCACCTCAAGCAGTTTTTCTACCACCGGAATATCTGGATCTTTGGAAATCACAACTATTTCATAGCAATAAAAAACGGAGTAATTTGAGTTGTCAGCTCTTTTACTCCGTATGTTTGTTCTTTGATATCTAATTGCAGGGTATGACATTTTTAACGTCTCAGGGGGTTCATAATACACGTTCGTACTGCCCAATAACTCAACGAGTAGGGCGTGCAGTTCAAGTCTGCTCATCTTCTGTATACACCTCCCCGATTGTCAAAAGAAGTCTAGGGTACTGAGAAGCATCAATCTTATCGACCTGCCACTTAGTACCCATATACTCTGCATATATAATGTTTGAGCAATTCTCAATGAGGCGTGGATCTGCCAGTATAGACAGGGTGACATCATACTTAATGTTCCTGTTAATACTCTCTCCAGATGACTGTCTTCGATAATAATTATTCATAGCATCACCATAATAATTACGGGCATATATCTTTTCTTCCCAGTACCCGGGTTTAGTATCAACAGTTTTTGAATACCCTATTTCACCATACCATTTAGCCATTTTGAATTTCTCCTTATCTGATCTACTCGGACTTAACTGTTGCCAGCTTAGCTGTGGTAGATGTAGTTGAATCTGTAGTTACATATGTAACTGTAGCAACATTTTTCTTAATCTCGCATGATACAGGGAGGAAGTGGATGCCGGTAGCATCAACAATAACCATTCCCTTGATGAACGCATCCTGAAGATCTGCTGCACTGATTTTCTCAGTACAGTCTGCATTTGCATATGCAAATGTGTCAGCCACCTTTGTATAAACCTTTCTAGCAGCTATGTTCTTATCTGTAACATTCATGAAAATATTATCCATGTTTTACCTATCTCCTTTCATCGACTAAGCTACTGGCTCCTCAAGAGCAATAGCTGAATATGGCTTTGTGAGTGATCCTGATATACGAGTCTCAAGCAGGTATAAATACTGGTTGAAGTTGATATCGAAGTCATCGAACTTGGTTACCTCTCCGCCCTTTGTAGCACCGAATGTATAATCTGCCAGATTTACAAAGATGCCAAGGAGCTTATGCTTCTTACCCCCATCATCAACTCTAACAAGGCCGCCAAACTGCTCCACGGTATGGATCTCATTTACGTTGAGTGCTGCGGCAAGGTCTGCCTTTGAGTTGTATATTCTTCTACCATTGCGATCTCTAGCCAGAAGCATTACATTGAGTGCATGTGGGGTGCAGTAGTAATCCGGTGTACCAGATCCCTTAAATTTCTCTCTTGAAAATAGAGCTGCCTCAACTACTGCCTCAGCATAAATATAGCTATCTCCAAAGTTCACAGATGTATCGGTTCCCTGGAGCTTTGCCTTCTCAGCAGCTATATCTATATCCTGCTTGATGCAGTAGAAGTCATCATCATTCCAAATAGACCTAACATGGTCTTCGTGAATCTTGTCTGGGTCACCATCATCTCTACCATCGCCAACAAGTGCTGCAAGAGCAAGTGTCTCGTCAAGAGCATGTCGCATAAGCTTCCACTGATATGAAACTACGTCAAAATCTGTAATATCTACGATATCGTCCCTCTGAAGCTCATCCTTGATATAAACTGTCTGAGGATCAGTTGTTCTACCTACAAGCTTAATCTGGTTTGTAAGTGTCTTATGATCGCCCTTCTTCTGGTATCCCTGTGCAAGGGCTCTTTTTCTAGCATCAGCATTTCTGGTTCTGATTCTGCTGATAGGGCTTTTATGAATCTTGCTCATTACTGAGGCAACCCATGTCTGATCCCTCTCAAGAGTATTTGGCTCCCCCTTCTCTACTAACTCGAATTCTGGAAAGAGCTGCTCTACGTCTTCGTTGGTAAAGGCGCCATGAGCGAGTGTGTCCTTATGTGCAGCAACATAATTTTTAAGTGCCTCCCTGAAAGAACCAACACTGGTCTTCTTAGCTTCGCTAATGATTGCTACCTCGTCTGAATGAGTGAGCGCTGTTCCCTCAGACATCTCTGCCTGATCAAATACATTGTGCTTGATTGTTCCCATTTCTCCATCTCCTTCTTTATTATCATTGTTGTCGGCACCAGAAGCTGCCAATCCAACTAAGTAATCGACAACCTTCTTCTGATCATCGTTGAGTGTGTTATAGACATCCTCTACAGTCTTGTCGTCATCAGACTTACCTTCTGACTGCTCTGGTGTCTTTGTGTCCTTGTTATCCTCCACTGTTTTCTCCTTTTCTGTCTTGTCATCTGAGTGATAGAGTACTAAACCTGCAATATCGTAATTTGCAACGAACGCATCATCTTCTCCATCACCGTGTGCTATTGCCCAATCAATGGTTGCCCCTGGATTAGCCCCTGCTAGTACCAGACTCAGTTCCCTGATGATTCCGTGAACCACATTAGATCCAGCATGTTTCAACTTGTTCGCGTATATGGACAGAGACCTTACATCTCCATGCTCGACCAGCTCCTTTGCATGCTGTCCTTCCTCGGTATTGTTAAAAACACCATACGCGTACACACCATCATCTCGGTTTTCAAGCACGGCATGTCCTAATACGGCGTTCACTGAATCATGATCATGATTCCAGACAATAGGAACCGTCATGCCATCCTGGTCTTTAAACGCATCTTTCTTTATGATTCGACCATCACTACACAAGAGATCGTTTCGTGTAGCCCAACCACCAAAATCGTATTTATCCATTTTGATATTCTCCTTCCTGTATTTCTTCCGTATAATCCTGTGGGGTATTTTTATTTGGCTGCGCGATATTGCTATTGATAAGCTCATCCGCCTTTGGATCTGATGAAGGCATCATGCCGATGATCTGACGTATTTCGTTTGACGTCATTATTTCGTTTCTGGTAAACTTGTCTGCTATTTCAGCAATACTGCTGACTGGGACTAACTTGAATGGGTCTTTGAAATACGTGATTGACTGCCCCTGTGTTATGGCGGTCTTTGTTAAGAACTTACGTTTGAACTCATCAGCGATTGCTGATGCGATTGGTTCTATTGTTCTACTGTTATAGTTCAGCATGGTCTTCTCGTCTGCCGTGCCATCGAGAACGCTCTGGGTAATACCCAACTGTGCATAAAGCTGTTCCTGAAGAGTCTCTATCTGTTTCAAAAGATTGTTTTCAAGAGATCTATTAAGCTGCGTTATCTTTTCGGTGCCGTCTGCATAGGCAATTCCATACTTAGATCCAGACAGCTGATCCTCGATTTCCTGACGTCTCTGATTCGCTTCTTTCCTCTTCTGTTCAGTTTTTATGATGTATGGTAACTGGATTATAAGATCGAGTTTTCCAGATGCTGTCTGTTCATCAGTTATGTCCAAAAGACTTAACTTACGAGCAAGACGCTGATAGACTGAGTTATACTCGTTGATTACCGCGTACATCGGATTTTCTATAATCGCAACGTTACGCTTAGGAAGGATAATATCCTCTTTTCTACCGGTTCGTTCATTATAGAGTCGAATCTTAACTTTATATGGAAACCATTCTGTGATCTTACCGACTCGCATTGATGTGATATCGTATGAATCGGTATCAGTCGGATCATAGAGTGTGTCCACAGGAACGACCGCTGCAACCCCTTCATCAAACATAGTAAGAACCGTATCTCTTATAAAAGATCGACTCGTCTGATCGATGTTTGCCTCAAGAGTAAGACATGTATTGAGTCCCGTATTCTTTTCAGATTTGAACCGGCCATTATCATCCAACTGACAATGTTTGAAGCCTATCTGTTCAACGTCTATTGCAATCCGGTTGAATATCGAAGTTATTATTGATCGTTCATTCCCTCGAGTTAATCGCACACGATCAGGTCGTGACGAATAACTGGCTCCCGCTGAGTATCCTAATGTTGGATCCTTATTCATAAAGGCATTCCAACCGTTTTTCACCCTTTCGGGTAATCTGTATGTTGCCATTCATGTCCTCCTTAATCAAAAGCTTCACGATTAAGCTTGTATGCAACATAGGCATCCATCATGGCCGCAACTGCATCTATCTTCTGCTCGTATCGTTTCTTCAATAATTTTCTATTGCCATTTGTATCCTCGAGGGTTATGCAATTGCCCATGGCAAATGTCATAAGTTCCTCATCAAACAAAAGAAGCCTGTCCTCAGCCAATTTCTTCAACTCGCCAAGAGGTACAGACTCAGTCTTTGCTCCCTGTATTACTTTTTCTATTCCGAACGGTCCATTTTCACGCTCCCATCTTTCTACAAAATCTCTTGCATTATATGGGTCAAAACCGAAAGCTCTTACATCATAGGAACACTGACAAATGTAACCGTCCAAGTCATCGTATACTTGCATCATGTCTAGTACCGTGCCTGGCATTACCATTAGACTGCCTTCCTTTATAAAAGTTTCATATTTCTGACGCATAGCCGCAGGGAGTTTGAATAATGTCTTTTCAGTTATATAGTTCCTGGTTTTTATACCAAAAGCCCCTGTTGATAATGGGAATAAAAATGTGAAAGCACAGAAATCATCACCTTGTGATAGATCTGCACCCATAGAACAAGGCATCTCCCAGAAATCTCTTTTACGATGTGGAAGTGTCTCATCATAGGTAAAGTAATATGTGTATCCTTCCATAGGGATACCGAAACGTTTTGCCAAAATATCATTACGTGTTGCTGGGGCTTTTTCAGCTCTCTCAACATCATCCTGATATGTATCATATGTAACTGTCTTACCAAGATTAGGATTAGCTTTGAGCCACATCTCTGGCTTTGCTACTTCTTCGATGGAGTCGAGTTTATACCACCAGATTGATGTATGTGGTGCACTATACTCGCCCTTGAGAATCGACATCAATTCCATTTTGATTGTATCACCGCTGCCGTTACGGACTGTTCCCTCTGAGCTAATTGCCACTATGAGATAATCGTTGTTGCTCGTGCTTGCGTCACCCTGCTCTTTAGCAGCTCCCTGTTCAATAGAACCAATAACGTCTTCACGTACATCACCAGACAACCACTCATCTATAGTTGCCACTTTGATTCTCATTCCCTGAAGAGCATCGATACTCATTGGTCTAATCTCAAGAATCGATCCAGTCAAGAAATTCTGAATACCTTTCTTGGTGCTTGCCAGCTTAACTCTACGAGCTTTTGAACCGGTTGTATTCTGTAATGATCCTTCTGTAAGAAATTTATACAATGGTCCTCTAGCCCTAGCTATTGCAGTTCTGAAAGGTGACATGACCTCTTCAGCCTGAGCCATTCTTGGTGCAACCGTGACCTGATGCGTTGTTGATTTATCGACATTGAGGAAGTAATTCTGGATGCATGATGCATACATAGATTTAGCTGCGCCTCTGGCAACTATGAGATACTGCTTTCGGACAAGTCGTTTCTTTATACGCTTCTTCACATACCTGCCACCACGATTATCTTTACCTGGAACATATATACTACGCTCGACAAAGTAGTACCAACCAAATATCTGCTCTGCCCAAAGCTTAAAAGTGAACAACAAGTGTAGATCCTCACCGTTGGTGAGTGTCAATTCGTTCTCGCAGTAATGTACGAAACCGTTTATAGCCTGGTCGTCATAGTAAACTCCAGGATTAGCTATGAGTGCGTCAATTCGGTTCATTTCCATCTCTATCTCTTTACAGACAGGAATTTTACCGGCTATGACATCATCTCGGAACTGACCATAATAAATAGGCGTCGCGGTGTTCGATAAACTCATGACATCACCTACCCATTATTGGTCTTCTTATCCTTCTTCTTATCTTTTTCTTTTTCACCGATAATAGGAAGTCGTTCGTCACCTGTTTTTTTAGTATTATAAATCTTAGCAAAGTTATTCCATCCGTTTATACTGTTTGAAGTAACGTCGTTCATCTTCTTACTCCATTTATTAAACGAATCAAGGAATTTCTCCCCACGACCTATCTCTTTGGGGATGAGAGATGAAATATTCCGTTCAAGCACCAACCTACGATATGCTGAATCCAACTCATTAGTCGAGAAAAGATCAGCATGTTTGTATAGTTCTTTCGCTGATCTGCTTTTAAGAATCTGTTCTTTTTGTTCTTCCACCGACAGCGGTTTGGATTTTGAATCCGTAAGCTGATCATGTTCCTTTGCTAAACGATTATATTTCTTTGTGTTATCAACCATTTTGTTTTCCACTGTACGAAGTCTTCTCTTTCCAGCAGTAGTCAAAGTTCCGTCTTTTCTCTGGTAACGACGTATCCCCCATCGCATGCCAAGAATCCCATGGTGGACTAACACGTCAGAAGGGATCATGTAATAACCCATATAATCACCCCCCTTATTCAACAGCGACGTTAAGTCGCCATTCAAGTTCTGTTATTTGTCTATTGATGGATTCGGTTATTATGGAACTGGTAGGTGGATCAAAAAGTAGACGCACCTTTAAATAGATGTAGCTTTTTACAGCTTCAAGATTTGTAGAATCTGTTAGATACTCACTCCATGTCGTTGTCTTATCGCTTATGACAAAACCGTTTGGCGGGCCTACGCCTATCTGATTAAGTGAAAAGAACACAGTGTTTATGTGCATTACTACATCCTTATCGAACGGATCGTAGTCCTCTGGTATACCAAGGAGCTTCTTGACGGATGTTAAGATACTATCGTCCATATATACCTCCTATCTCTTCCACGGGCAAGTGTCATATCTTGATCTGGTAATTGGTTCAGATACAAGTAGACCCCTGTCTCCGTAATGTATTGCGTTATGCGTGTTTCTTGTTACTGAAATGAGATACTCTGGATCGAGCAAAATATCAGTTGCTTCCAGAATGTCTATCTTAGAAATTGGATTCATATGATGTATAAGAATATATTTATCAATTTCATGACCTGGCATAGATAAATCGCACGCATTATCTCGAATAATTACTTTATCTCTAACACTGCGCCATTCTTTTGATTTATAGAAATCCTGATTCAAATATCTATCGAATCCGAATGTGTCTTCCCCCACAATACCAGATAGCTTTAAATATTCAAATCGTTCCTCAAATGTCGGTATGGTGATTAGCTCTGAATATGTTCTAATCTTCATCGTAGTCATCACCTACTTCTCCAGAACCAGAGTAATCCATCATAGCTGCGATAGCCTGTTTATAAAGTTCATCCTGCTCTTCTGAACTCTTAATACTATCTATCTTCGCTTGGTTCAGTTTTCCTTCTGATCGTAACTTTTCAAGTTCCAACTGATACTTTGATGTGCCAAGTTTGAGAAAATGACATATCAATGTATCGGAAGCCGTATTATCACGTATTCTTTGTTCGGCAGTATTCATGGCTAAAGATATGATCTGGTTTTCCCTCGCCTCGGGTGTAAGTGCAGGTCTGAAACTTTTAGGATCTTCTGAGGTAGTTTTCTTGACCTTTGCCATGCTATCACCTGCTTTCAAATATGTTGTTATACACTTAGATGGCATTTGTAAGGACTTATGGGGGCCTGTTCACGGATGGTTGGCGAACAAAAAATATGCAAACTTGAAAGGAGTTTTACTATAGGGATTTGTATATAGACGGAGGAGTATCTACGTCCCACCACAGGTTATCCCATAAACCCTTGCAAATATCATCTAAGCTGTTTTTCCAAATATTCCCCCCGGGGAATTTTTGAGGAGGCCGGCGATGACGGGAGGGGGTGCATTTTTACAGACCCCCCCCTATGTCTTTTCGCCCTCTATGTTGCGTTATTTATGCTGCATTATCTTCCATTTCCACTTTTTTATAGAGATTGAATGGATCTGAAGTGATTATACTGTCTATTGCACGTTCAACTTCTCTATCATACTCAACCTGAGACATTCCATCAGAAATGTGGGTAATTCTTCCAAGATAGTTGCATGTATAATAACCTTTTTCTGTGTCAAAGTTATTCCAATCATTGAATTCAGTAATTGGATTAAAAGGATTGTCAAAAGTTGTAATAGCAACTCGCTTGTTTGTATTCGCATTGATGCCTGCCATTTACTTCACTCCTTTCAAATACTTTGAAACTGTTGATGTTGAAACGCCAAGTTTGTTTGCAATTTCCTGCAATGTATAGTTAGACGCTGCGAGTGCTTTGATTCTGCTAACTTTCGCTGTACTTAGTTCAGAAGTCTGTTTTGGCATTGCTCTTTCTCTAAGCTTATCAGCATTTGCATTATTGAGAATACGAACAAGCATGTTATTAGTTATGGCACCAGCCTGAATAGCTTCCCATTCTTTGTCTGTGATGTTAATTTCTCTGTCTCTTCTTGAAGATGCACCAACATCTACACGACTGGCAACTATAGCCTGCTGAGATGCCTTCTTTATATCGCTAACCTTAAGATCCTTATTGTTTGCTTTCTTTTCGCCAACAATAACACTGGCCTTTCTCTGTGCTGCACGCTCCCTCGGTGCATTGAGTTCGGCAGTATTAAGTTTCTCTTCCAGACTCTTTACCTCTGATGCATACTTCTTCTTAGCCTCTTTTGACATAGCTATATTTTCTATATTTGCATAGTTCAGTCGAGCCTGATTGGCCATAGCCTTCATACTATTAGCATAATCTGCATACAGTAGCTCCATAGGATGCCTAGCCTTGGACACTAATGTATTAGCATCGTCTGTCTCAGCCATCTTAGTACTCTGCTGTTTCTTATAGTCCCTTGCATACTCTATAGTCCCGGTCTTATCAGTATAGGTTACCTCCTTGGTCACGGGATCTATATGTTTAACAGGGGTATACTTCTCTGCCGCCACGGGGTCATCCTTCTTATACTTGATGATCTCACCAGATGCAGTCTTGATACTAACCACGCCTGATTTACTCGTGGATCGCTTAGGATAATACAGGTCTTCAGCGGTCTTGTATATGAGTGCTCCTTCTGGCTTATTTGGATCATACCAATCTTTGCCTTTTTGATTGATCTTTGGCGTACCTTGTCGCTTTGGTACTGATGTCTCGCCCTTACTTCTCGAAAGGATTGTAGCAGCACCACCAGCCCTTACAAAATTTCCATTCTCGTCGTATTTAGGCTGATACTCTTTTCTAAGAGCTGAAATGTTATTGTCATGCTCGCTCTGTTTATAGTCTAGCTTATGTTTCTCGGCATCAATAACTACCATTGAATGTCTAACTGCTGCTGCAAGCTGATCTTCTCCAGCTCCTGCAAGTGTCATATCTGTAATCAGATTTGAAATCATCCCCATCTCGGTCTGAGTGTTCTTCATGATCCTGTACTCACGACCATTACGATAGTAGTGCTTTTCTCCATTACTATCTACTTTGCACTCGCCGCCATAAGCAACCTTAGGATCAAATCCCTCAAGTCCCTTCAAAGGCTTTGTGGATGTAATCTTAACTTTTCCGCCAGCATCATGCGTTGGAATGCACATAACAGTATCGCCATCAAAGTCTGCTCCGGACAATCTTTCTGCTACTTTGCTGTTAATACCTATGGCATCCTGAACATCACCGCCAAGAAGTCTCTTTGCCTCTTTATGATTGTTGTTTACAGTAAGTATAGGTATCTCAAATGTTCCGCCATGCGGATATCTGATGAGTGCTAGCTTGGTTCCTGTTTCATAGTTGGGGGCATACACTTCTGTGTCCTTCATTGTTGGAAATGGGATAATAACATGATATCTCTGTCCCGGAAGTGCTGCCGCCTGAAGATTAACTGCTGCTGAATCACAACCCTCTGCAAACTTCTGAAGATAGTGTTTTTTTATGACAGGATTCGTAAGGGACATAATCTCGTCATATTCTGCTGCTTTGTCTGCCTTGGCGAGGTCCAGCTGCTTCTTTGCCATCGTTACAGACTGCTTACCAAGAAACTGTGATGGAAGCGCATTTTTCCATTCAGTCCAGTCACCCTGATCAGCTCTTTTATTTATAAGCCCCAGTTTTTCTTCTCCGGTCTTAGCATCTTTGTACCAATACTGTCCACCCTGGTCAGCATCTTTTATAAGCGACCCAAAAGGATTGTCTGGATCACTTTTGATATCTTTAAGGACTTCCATCTTTGGAACGTCCTTTGTTTTATTTGTATTAAATATAACATCAACACCATCTGGCATATCGTCAGAATATACTGCCATACCTTTGAGATACTTCTTACCGTCTACCATGATACGAACCTGTGCATATTTGGAATCACCAAGGCTAAGATCTTGACATCCTCTACGAAGTTCTATAACACCATCTTTCTCGATACCGCCATCTTCGTTATACCGAATCATAAGTCTCTTTGGATCGAGGCTTTCCGGATATGTAAATTTACGATGGAATGTTTCGCCATCATCTGTTGAAAAATAGTCGGTCAAAGGTTTGACTTTATCCAGATCATATATTTCTGAATGTGGTATATCTGGTTTAGTAAGAACTTTCTGAGTAGTCATCTGGTTTGGATTAGTCGCCTGTGGAAATCTACCATTATATACATGGTATCCTTCTCTTTCCAGAATGGTTAATGCCTGATTCATCTTCTCCTCAGAAATATGAAGCTCACGCTCAACTCCCTTACCGACATCAACCATACCCTTCTTATCAACCTGCTCTCTCATGAAATCAGCAGCATTCCTAGCCTGTTTCATTCGACTCTCAGAATCTGCATTGAGCAGCGATCTGACTGTGGATTCAGATATGCCCATCTGTCTTCCAATCTCTGTAGCGCCAAGACCATCTTCTTTGAGTGACTTGGCTCTTGATACATCGAGCATTCTTCTCTCATCCTTACAAAGAGACTTCTCAGTTCTATACTGTGTTGTTGTCATACCAAAGGTATTTCTTATATTATCCGGAGTTTCTTCCCAGCCGTCTTTCTTGAGCGATTCAACTCTACTCAAAAAATCATCGCCATGCTGATATGGGTTTTCTCCAGACCCCCAAGGATATCTGCCAGAACGCCTTGGCATTCCGTAATGCTCAAGAACCTCAGCATCTACAGGTTCTGAACCGCATCCCAAATTTGATTTTATTTCATCTGAAATTGAACTCATGATTTAAGCAGCCTCCTTTTCTAACTTTTCAAGAAGTTTGTCGAGGTGAATTATCTTGTCCATGATCGGAGCAATCTCCTCTGCTGTCGGATTATGAACCAGCACTTCATCCTGCTTGTATAGCCGGAGTTCCATCTCAATGTCGCCAGGAGCAACATGATATTCAAGACAAAATAAAGCAGCATAAACCTCCAGCTGCTCGATATGGTCTTCGATCTTTCCAGACTTACCAGTTTTTAAATCATGAATTCGTAATACATTATTCTTGAAAGATATGGCATCCGCTGTGCCAAAAAATCTCTCAGAATAAAATAAAACAACCTCTGTACTCATCTTGAATCCGATTGCATCATTTACATATGCATTCAGAGTCTTCTTTGTACGAGGTTGTTTAATCCCAAGGTCTATTGTTTCTTTAGCCCATGCATGGAGCCTTGTTCCAATCTGTGCCATTTTCAGGTTTCGATACACCTCAATTGCTTTGGTATCGTCATACCTGAGCCACGAGCTTTTACTCGCCGAGAAAGGCGCGTGAAGGCCTTCCAGTTTCAAATGCTGATTGAAGTTCATCTAAAATTTCCTCCTTGTTCTCTGGGTAAATAAAAGCAGCATACGACATCCTATCCATAAGGTTTACATAGTAATCCTGATTTGGGCGATGGCTTGCTCTTTTGCTCTCTTTACCTTCCAGTGCTGCCCATTTGTCCCTATACAAAATAAGCAGGTCTGGTATTCCCTGTCTTTCTGTGGCATCCAGATGTATCACCATACTTCCTGGAAACCGATGTTCAATTTCTTTTTTTAGATCCGCCTTGAATTTTCCTTCAGGTGTCACTAAAACATTCCTCCTTTCATTTTCAGAAAGAAAAATAGAAGCACACATAAATATGGCGCTTCTTACCTCTCTCTCTATAAAAGGGGATGTATTTGCCGCGAGCAAAAATAATAGGGTTTGTGTCTGCTGCGCAAAAAAAAAGAAGAGCCGTTGTAAATTTAACGACTCTCCTGATTGAGATAGATTATTTTTTATTTGTCTTCTTCGTTGTCATAATTATTAATGTATTTGTTCATTTCCAAAGCGTTGTCTATAACAGCTTTGTCATATTCATTCTGTAAAGTGCATCCTTTACAAATTCCGTCTTTATGCCCTTTTCTATAGCCATCGTTATGTATAACCAATATACTCCATAACGTTAGTGCCATAGAACCAGCACCGACTATAATATCTTCCTTATGCTCCTTAACATACTCCTTCACTGTCTCATACTTTTCCTTAGCTTTCTCTTTAAAATTACTCATAATAAAATCCTCCTTTTGAATCATTAAAAAGTTTCTATCTCGTTATATAAGATGCATTTGACGCGAATTGTGCAAATACTAACCGATATATGTCATATTGTCTCACAACTCCTCTGTATTACCATTAAGTACTTTTGTATAATCAATACATAAACTTAACAGAGAGGAGGTGAAATGATATGAATAATAATAAGAAAATTCGCAAACAACTCCAAAACGGAGATTGGCCTTATGCCGAATTATCCAAAACTGCCAAAGAACATGGTGGTCCTGATCAGCTTATAAAAGACATAGAAAACAGCACGCGTTGCACTGATATTGCGATAGCTGGTGGTATTACTATAGGCCTTATTAGTATCCTAACAATCATATACGGTATAAAAAATAGAAAAAACTTAAAAGAAATAATGGGAACATTGCAATACTACATTGTCCATAAAGACGAATTACCCGCCCCAGAAACCGATACAGTTGATGTTGACTGTGAAGAATCTGAATCCGTTTCTGATGACGAGTAATGTATACCCTTATTATTTTTCTTTTTCAGGACTTGGAGTGTTACCGCAAACCAAGCCCCATATCTAAAAATTGTGAAGTTAGTAATTAAATTGATTAAGGTTTTTTATCCCTCATGGACCCAGTACAGCTTTTTGTATTGGGTCCTTAATCTTGTATTATTCCCAGACAAACTCTGGTAAAAACGTGAGTGCTTTTGTCATGTATTTTTCTGTCTTTGACTTTATTTCATCAAACTGATCATCGGTACACTGGAATATTATAGGAGCATAATATTTTTTATGTATTTCATCCCTTAACATTATGTCCACTAACTCGCGATGATACAAATATAACGGAGACTGTAACAACTTAGGTGCATACCTTTCGGCTACATTAATTGATATTATCGGGTTGCACCATACCTCTGCATCTATATCACAAGCACCAGATATTAGTCCTAAAAGTATTCCACGGTCACAGTCGTCCATGTCTTTATCACTTTTTTGACATATACACACGTGCCATTTCTTTGTCTTATCGTTCATGCTTATTCCTCCTAAAAAAAAACAAGAGACCCAGCATATTTCTATACTGAGCCTCCCGGTTCTTGACACTATTTTATCAACTTGTATTCTGCTATTCTGCTATGTTCAAACAGTTCTTCTAATCTAGTGAGTATTGTGTTTAGTTCGTCTTCTGTACATTCAAATACAAATCTTCTTATATTATCTTTAGGTGACATCCAAGCTCTAACTACACCTTTTTCAGCTGTCCCTAATACACCCATGATAATACCCGAGACTTGACCGTGCAAAAATTTGTAACATAAACAACCAACCTCAATAGCATGCCTCTGTCTTTCTTCCATAATGAATCTCCTTTCATACTTAACAAATAGTTTCATTATAGAAGATGTATTTTTCGCGGCATATCAATCATCAAATGCATCGCATCCCATTTTACAATCTGGATATCCAGAATTACCACATGTCTCGCAACCAATAGGTTTTATGTCCGGTGCTGTTTGATTTAGTACGGCCAAGTCGCCCTCATCGTAAGATATTCCACAATCTAAGCATATCCACATTTCTTGTCTATGTGAATATCCAATTTCTCTTCTGCACTTCGGGCAACGCACAGCAGGTTGATAATTGTAATCCAAATTTCCATTGTCATCCCATAAATCATCCTCGTCCTGAACTATTCCACAAAATTGGCATTTGTAAACATGGTTGTCTTCGTCGTAACCCATTTCTTCATGACATGTACTGCACATCACGCCATTACCATAATATAAGTCTTCGTCTTCAAAATATGCCATACTCCAAAAACCTCCTTAACTTTTTCACTCTTCCGTCTACTAGTTACTAACTATACTGCAATTATACTTTGACGATTGTAAAAACTAAAGAGATTTTATAATATATTATAGCTTTGTAAAGTTCGTTTCCGAGATGATAAATTTTGCTGAAAAACAGCCCTCTGCCCGGATGCCCACTTTTATTTCCCATTTATATATATTTATATAATATTTTTTTCATATTAATTTAAGAAAAAAAGTGGGAAAGTGGGCAGAAACCCCGCAAACCCGCATAAATACTAGGTTTTTCGCTGCCCACTTTTGTTTTTAAAAGTGGGCAAAGTGGGCAGAAAAGTGGGCAAATGGCCATTTTTTACAAAATTTTCGGACCTGCTACTACCTCAAAAATGGGCAAATTACCCACAAAACCGGGTAGAAGCCCAGATATTTTTGCAAAAGTGGGCAGAGATTTTTTTACTGTTTTGACTCATCAGTTAAGCAAATCGATGCATGTTTATCGCTTGTTGTATACATAATTTCGAGATAATACTGACCATCTTCTGTATATGCCCAATAATGACTACCGGTATCGTCAGATCCTTGGCTTGTATTTGACACGTAACCCGCATCCTGACACAACCTTACATACGCATCAAATGTGTCGCTTTCAACATCATCGATGCCATATCTAACATACGAGTCGTCGACCACTACACCTTTTATCTCTCTATCTGGAAACGCACTCACCATATCCGGTAACTTCTCAGTCAGAATCGATACATCAACAGAGGATAATCCTTTTTTTTCAGTACTCTCCTCACTGCTCGCTTCCTCAGTTTCTGTATCAGTTTCAGTATCACTCTCACTCTCCGTACTGACACTCGCACTACTACCATTACCATCTGAACCAGTATTACTACTATCACCACCGCATCCAACAAGTCCAACACACATAGCTCCAACTAACAAACCTATAAATAATCTCTTTTTCATAAAAATCTCCTCCTCTGAAAATATAAGACCATTATACTATTCGCCTACGCTATCATCAACCTGCAAATACTCATAATCGTCAGGATCAATCCAGCACCTTACAACCTCGTATCTTCTCAGAAATAGCTTGTCGCCGCGCCACAACTGTCTACGTATACTACCTCGCGCTATTCCCAGAAACCTGGCCAAATGCGCCTCACTCATGATCCCAGCACAACTACCATTATTATGTTGATCGTATACAATATAAGCTCTCATCACTGTATGCCCATCCCTACGCAATTTCATCACCACCATTCTTCTCTGCATATAAACACTCGGTCCTGAATTTGCAAAAAGAACAGGCAAGCCCTCGTGAAAGAGTCTTACACTTACTCATCAAAGCCGTCTTATCCCTATGTAACTGCAAGACCTGCTCCTGTAATTTTTTAATCTCCTCATCTCTCAAAGACGCTTTTACAGTCTTTTTCCGTATATCCATGTTTTGTATCGCCTAACCTTTTCTAATAAAATAAATAAAGCGCCAATGACGTAATCATCAGCGCAAAATCAATTATCACCGCAACAGCCAGCAAAACCGATCTGGCGGTCTCACTCAGTTCCTTCTTCTCCATTTTCATTCACCTCTTTATCATCGTAAATCATAAAACATCTCAAATCCTCAATGCAAGAATCACACAAATCATACTCAGCTGTTACGAGACCATCTTTACTCATGATATTTATTCCTCTTGTGATTGAGCCGCCATTGAGATACCACCTTGTACTATTTTTCTCATAGAACTTACCACACCTATCACATTTTCTTGCCACTGACATAAATATCATTCCTCCATTTCTATGTACTCAAGTGAATCGACTACTTCTTTGCTACAGAACCAGTTTGTCCAAGGACTCTCAGACCAATATTTCTGTGAATATACGTCACTATTCCATTCTTTTACATCTTTAATCACGGTAACCCTAGATACTTTTTCATCGATATCCTGTTCAAGAGCCTCTACCTCTTTTACTATAGAATCATGTTTCATCTGATATTCGGCGATTGTTTTGTCAATTGCACAATGACTTATCACTATCGTGAATAGTGCGAGGATTACGCATATACCTGATAGTATAATAAATGCTACACTTATAAGAGACGTCCAATACATACATTTGTTGTATGCAATTACAGATAACACGATTGATACCACCAAAATCACTGCAAGACTAATTGTACAAATCATAGTAAAACCTCCTTCAAACTCTTCTAAATATGCTATCGTCTGCTGGCTTGAAATCTTCCTGCCATTCACGACGGATAACCTGAAATCGCCCTAGCTTGTCATATTCTGTTAAAAGACTATTCGTCTTTTCATAAAGCCTATCACCAAACACGTATATACGATTGAGTGGTAATGAACATACCTCCTTATCCTGAATAATATCATCAAGCCCCTGATAATCACCTAAATTTTTTATCGATATATTAAGTCCGTCTATATTACCTAAAGGTGCATGATTAGTAATCAACTGCGACCATAACTCACAAGCATTCGTGTATACGATCACGCGCATTATATTTGGGTATTTGTGCTTATAATGATACGCCATTGCGTTCGGCTTAGTATAAGCAAAAGGCTCTCCGCCCGTGAGGTATAATGTCTCCACCTCTCTCAGTTCTTCATCCGTGGCATACGGAATACTATTCAGATCATATTGCTTGTTGCAGCAATACTTGCAATCCCTATCACACAGACTAGTGACCATCAAATGCATGACCTTCTTGGTTTTCTCGGTCCGTGGATTCAGATTTGACCTCTTTCTAAGACTAGGGCTCTGTATATTTAATAGACGTTTACCCCTTCCCACCAGTTTTTTTCTAATCCTGCTCATCTCTATCAGCTCCTTTATATTTACTTAAACACTACTTTATGATCTTCGATATAGACTAATGTCGGATCGTCGAACTCCTCATATCTTGTATAACCAATAAATCCGCATGTTTTGATATAAGGTGCTAGCCAATCCAAGAATTTTTCAATCTCAGAGTCGTAATTTTTTAAATTAGCTCTAATATTCACCTTCCAAGTTTTTGAAATCATATCGAAGGACATTACGCTATGAGTAAGCCCATCGAAATAATAACTACCGCAGCAGCATACCATGTTCCAGCTATCACACCTAAAGAACTCATGTTTTGGTAACACCACCAAGGACGGCAACTCTACATCATCTATGAGAGCATGCAATATGCCTACAACATTCATCGATACATCCTGGCATAAATCAAAACACACATTAATTTCTGTATACATTCCCATTATGCATTACCTACCTTTCTCGCATTCGCCATCGATTATAGGAAATTTCACCTCCCCAGTAACAAGCTCTGAATATGGCAAACTCTCAATCCACTTGCAGAACTCTCGCCACTCATCCAGCTTATGATTCTTACGCTGCCTATATATATTAGCCAATACCTCATAATTCAACATGACATTACGAGTCTGGTTGTAGCTACTTGGAAGGAGCTGTATCATCTGCCACCAATACTGTTTGAGCTTAGTTTCAATATACCTTCCTCGGTAATAATTAAGAACATTGATCGTTAATCCAAGCAGATCATCACCATCTACCCTAATGTTATTTGCATCATTAAGGAAAAGAGCATCTCCTGCATCATTATTAGCCATATTCAGTAAATGCTCACAACTAAAATCACCACGATCAAACTTCTTCTCCTGAATCTTATGCATAGTACTACAGCTATTAGCCACAGTTCCTACCTTATATGTATCAAACTCCTTCCACCAATATAAAGGCGCTGTGATTCTCACATATACAGGAATCATTCGCATATACTTCCTATGCTCCGTGCCTGCATCTGAGAGCTTCTGCATGAGAGAGTGGTCGTTTTCTCCTAATATAAACATCTCTTCTGGCCATTTTGCGTTTGTAAACTCTTTTTCACTATCACTCTTCCCCCATGAATTCATAGGGTTCCTCATACCCTCTATCACAAATTCCATCTGATCTGGACTCGCCAGAACCACGTGCTCTAAATTAATCATTCTTTTTCCTCCTTACCTGGGAATATGTAGTTTAAAAATGGATCGTCTAAAAACTTGATGTTTTCTGGATATGCCGTGTGTATAGTCCCATCCTCAAGTTCAACAATCGCTGATACTGATATTGTTTGTCTTCCATAAATCGGTGACGTATTGGTATCACACCAGCGATGAAATAATGCCTTTACTTCCTCGTCACCGACTGTCACATAACAGGGGCGTAAAGGCATCTCGATTTTTAATTCTGACATTTTTCTTTTCCCTCCTTTATATAACTCTTACATCCTTTTACTTTCTTAGAAACAGTCCTGCCATATTCTGCACTACACCAAATACCCTTATGATTAACACTAGATCCAGATTTACTCAATCTTTTCTCCTTTCAGTTTGCCGATTCGTCCATCCTTTATCTCAACGCCATATCCACTCAACTTAGCTACAATATCGCTGGTTGTCTTTTTACCACGAGCAGTACATACTGGCACCCCATCTACACAAATGACATTTACTCGTTTACTCATATATTGTGGGACTCTGTATACTTTTATTTCACTCATATGCTATTCTCTCCTTTGTCGTGCGTATAATATCTTTAAATGTGTCCAGCATGTCCTCTGCTGAATAGTCGCTGCCGACTATCCTGTGGTCGTACTTTGTTGGGGAAATATTCACCCCTAAAAATACCTGGTTGTCTGGATACACATGTACAATCATTGAACAATTATTTTCTTTCGCCAATTCACACAGGGTTGATAAACTAATATTCACTGTTTGTTCATCCTCTCCAGACATCTTCCGCTCGATTTTATCAAGCCTGTCTGCTATCTTCTCAATACCTTTTAGAAGTTTCTTGTCATACTCATCGTGTGTTGCCATATCTAGTCATCCTCCTCGATCGTTTTCTAACATTGATTCCATTCATCTTTAAGAAATATAGTAGCTCTATAAAATTATTATCAGGTTTTCCGTATTCGTGTTCGTCCAACAATATAGCTTTCTTGCATTGAGGACAATGCACCCAACGACTAAGCAAGTATCCATTTTTATGATGGATGGAATATATCTGGTCCATGCCAGCCAAAAATACAACTTTACAGTCATTACACCTACAAAATCGTTTGCATCCACTATTACCTACTTCTATCATTATCCATCCTCTCTACTCACAATCTTGACCTTATGTCCAAGCTTCTCCTCTATCTCCTCAAGAGTCATTTCCTTAGGAGATGCATATTTGACTATAGTGTCAGTTATGCTATTAGACGGATCCCACAGAGTAACATCACCATACCCCACATCAATAGTTATTCGAGGACACTCATATATATCTGCTGAGCTAGCTCCCCTGAATTTAAAATCCCCATAAAGAGGCAAAAGAATGTCTTTTAAAGTCACCTCATGAATATTGCCGAAGTCATCTACCTCCTCATATACGAGACATAAACGATATTCATCGTCCCATTCTTCTGTTTCGACCTTCGTTAAAGAAGCATCCTTCAATTTTCTGTCATTTATGTTGTTCAGTTTCATATTTTTCTCCTCCTAAAAATATAAAAAGAAGAGAATCCTCATTTGAAGACTCTCTTCTAATTATAAGTTATCTCTGTGCTACATTTTTCCACTGTTCATTTATAGTTATCATCCTGTCATCTGCACTCATAAATATCAGTGCCATTCTCATGTATTTAGCACTCTGCTTCATACTTTCAATACCACCTCTAGCTATAAGTTCACTAGACCTCTCTATAAAATGATTACTTATTAATTTTCGTAACATAGTTATCGCTCCTTTCTTTCACTATAGAGCATGTAAACTACGCGAAAATTTTAAGAAAATATGCACTTTTAGTACTCACTTGGGAATAAAATCGTCGTGACACTCCTATCCCACTCGGTAATTATCCATATTTTGCATCATCAGGACGTATATTACCCCAGTCGCAGGTCTCATACCGCTTGAATGACTCAAGAATAAACTTAATAAAGCCAGGATTGTGCTCCATCTTGGCAGCAACCCCGGCTGTAACTACGACCTGACCAGTCTCAAAATTACCCATTTTTAGCACCTCCCCCATACAAACTTGCTAAGTTCTTTGTATTCATTACCATTAGCCAAAAATAAATGCCCACTGCATATCAAATTACGTCCTCTTGATGAACACGAACCGTTTATGCTGGTCTTCCTACCACAAATAACACAAGTATACAGATCATCGTAGTCATATCGTCCTACTCTTCCAGTTTCTTTGAACTGAGCTATATTTGCAGCATCAACTTCTTTGTACTTATCTATAGTTTTTATCATTATTACCGCAGCCTCTGTTCTTCATAGAAAATATATGCATGATGCACGCCTATTCTAGTTCCGCATGAACCAGTGACAGATAATACCCTTCTTTCACTATCACTATCGCACTTATGCAAAAATTTGTTGACCTCTTTCTCTACTAGTTCTGTATTTCCAGATATAATTTTATATCTCTTAGCCCAATAAACTTCCATCTCTACAACTCCTCCTCTATAATGGTGATACTAAGATTCTCTATAACGGTCACTGCACTAACCCCAGCTGGCCTATTTGCTAAGGCTCTCTCAAACTTTTCTCTATATTTTTTATGATTAAACTGGTTGACAATGCAAAAATCGTGCAATAGCTGCATCTTCTCGCTAATAAGAGCCTCTTCCGCAAGACTCCTATGCCTATGCATATCATAATTCTTTCTTTTCTTCTCCTTTGTCTGCATAAAAACTCCTCCTTAAATATGCAAAACCTTGCTACTTCTGTTCTTTTACATTTTCATCTTTCTCATAATATGTAGGCTTATGAGAATCGATGTTACAAGGGTTAGCCAAACAAGGATTGCATGGATCCTTCCAATCTTTTATATCTCGATACTTACAAGTCTTACAATATTCGTGAAAATATACTTCTTTATAATCTCCGATCATCACTATTCCTCCTCATACAACCGTGGTTTACCATCGCTATCAAGTAGAACTGTTATTGTATTTGAATATTGTCGGGTTGTATAAAAATACATAACCCTAGTTGTTTTATCGACTAAAACTTCATATTCGCCATATTCAGGCATTTTGCCTGATTCGACAATGCTAAATACATTTCCAATGTCTGATTCAGTTGCATCTGCCACATCAATTGTGCTACAGCCAATACAAAACACCAACGATGCAGCGACAATCACACACATTAATATCTTCTTCATTCCTCTGCTCCTAACTGAAACTGAATATGCACCCAATTTATGAGTGTATCCTCAATATGTACCCATTCATCCATCTCTCTCAGGTCACTCATGCTAAACACGTATGTAAACCGCTCTCTCCCTCGTCGGAATACAAAACGCTGACCATCTACCAAACTGTCGTAATCCATACGTACCTCTATCCCGTATTTACGACAAAATAAGATTAATTTTCGCATATCACGCCTCCTTTCTCTGCAATCATACAAACCGTTATTTCCAGTACATCTTCATACGCCGATCCTATACAGCATACCGTCTGATCTAATATCTCATCGGATAGCATCCTCCGATCATATATTTGTGGATTTATTGCTATAATATCGTTACCAGTGTGTTTATCTGAGATTATTACCCATTTGGTACATGACGATGCCAATTTCAAAAAATCACTTACTGTCATTTCTAATCTCATCCTTTCTGGTGGTTGTCTAGTATCTGTTTTGTTGCTCTTATATTTACCTGTAAGTCCTCGCTTATATGAAGTGACGTGGCTGCTGGTAAATTTACCATAAAGGTTTGCATCTCATCTATCGCTGACATGATTGTTCGTTGGTTTATCAAAAACTGTCTTGATATTTCGTCCATGTCATTACCCCCTTCTAATCAATATAATCATCAAAAATTGTTATGTTAGGAAGATCGCCCGCATCGTCTTCAGCATAGACTATGAACCCATATTTAGTTCCTTCCTGAGCCCGTATCAAACCCATAAGCTGCTCCAGAGAATTAATATCAATGGTCCAGCGATCATCGGGCTTTTCTTTTTGTGTCTCTATAACATTCCCAGTCTGAATATCATGTATGTTCACCTGGTACTTTTTCATTCGCTTCTCCAATACACATCCTGGTATCGGTGGCTCAGCATTATCCGGAATATTATGACGATAGTCGTCGCTCACCCTTGAAACTACGAATTTCATAATTAACTTACTCCTTTATTACCTTTTCTTTATGAGCCCCTGTTCCATACCCACGGCAAGAATCACCAAGGCCTGCAATATAACGTAATATGACCTATTACAACCACGTGGTGGGATATAGAATGATTGCCGTCTGTATTTTACGGATTCATACGTTTTTTCTACGAACTGCTTATCCAAATCTGATAGAGGATGTTCCAAATACCCCTCGACAAACTCTACGATAGTCATAAACATCATCCTTTCTACAACTTTCTACTCTTCCGTTCGTCATATTCTTCTTTAGATATTTCAGTCCATTTACCATCTTCGTTGCCTTCTGGTTTTCTGAAGAATCTATTGATTTCAATTTTTTCCGGCTGACCATTCTCAGTTTTAATTGCATAAAATACTCCAACAGTATCAGAATCACCATTCTTTTTGTCTGTTAGGAAATCCTCGCAATAAACCTTAATCGGCTTACTCGGCATATATGGCATCGTTATAGGAAACATTGCGTCAACGACACAACTACCCAGACCCGAAGTGTATATGATACGCGGGTCATTAATGTCGACACAATACGATCTGTCATTGTCTCTGTATTTGATTGCTCCATCAGGATATACCTTCTTAAATAACGAAGGCATTCGTTTACACTGATACCATTTGAAACCGTCACTGTCATGCCATGTGCACGTATCCCAAATATCATCAGTATCCTCTATAGGTGTCAATGGCTTACCGTCTATGAGTCTGTTGAGGATACTCTGCGTCATTTTTATACTGAATCCTGAATGCCCATCTCCACATAAACTTTCAAATGCCTTTAGTGCACTCCCATAACAAGCACACCCATAATCAAACTCCCCCCTCTTTTTATCAGGGTTCTCTTTTCTACATGCAATCTCAACTTCTTTTCTTGCCCAATCTAACATATTCATTTCTAATCTCCTCCTTGAAAAAATAAAAGAGCCTGAACTAAATATCAGTCCAGACCCTCTCGTCTTATTTTTTAAATTTGTTCTTGATACGATTTACCTGTATCTTAGCTTTGTCTTTAAGCTCAGGATGTAAAGTCACAAGTCCAGTAATACCTACTACCGCTGGCACTATGACCTGTCCAATCCAGAGTCTTACTTCTCTAGCTGTCTCTCTCTGTCTGTAATTCATATCGATCACCTCCTCATTATAGAGGTTGTAAATATCGCGACCAAAATAAAAGAAGAGTCAATGTTTCCAAAGACCCTTCTCTGTTGTTAATAGAAATAATTACTTAATATAAATACCTTATACATGTCGTAACAGTACTTAACCACGCTATCAACCGGATAACCCGTACGTATCTTTTCTGTTATTTCATCAATGCTATACTCAAATTTTTTACCATCGTTTTCGATGATTATATTGAGTACGTCATCCCTGATTACACAAAATATACTTCCGATTATTCTCGGTTTTAGTGCCTTTTGTACTGCCATACTATATATATTCATAGTCTGTCATATACTTCACCTCCACTATAGAGGCTGTTCTTTACGCGAATTTAATAAAACTCGTCCTTCTCTTTTAAAATATATACGCATTACATAATCCCTATAAAGTCTGAGTATTATGTTAATTAAATAATCCAAATGCATATACTCGATAGTATCTACGTCGTAATATTTGTAATACTCTGTAGTGCCATACGTTATGGTTATTTTTAAAAAGTCATCAAAAAGCTCACATTTGATATTTCCAAACACAAAACGTGATAACTCCCTTTCAAGTACATCCTTACAATCGGACCAGTTTTTTACTGAGAAAAACATCCCCGACGACTTGTCTAATTCATCCATATATCCTCCTATATATGTAACCATCTGCTTTCATTGAATTTCTTCTTATTATTGATAGCTTTGCTGATTGCGATATCAATACTGGCTCTACTCTTCAGATGATAGTAATATAAATCGACAAACTTGGTATTCAGTCTATCGATTCGCCCTGCCGCCTGCTCCATAACTTTATATGAGTAGTTCTGTGAGTAAAATATAATCGTATCGGTGTCAACACAATTCCATCCCTCACACCCAGCTGTATACTGAACCAAATATACCCATCGCTCTGTATGCGGTATTTCCTGATGAGCATGTCCATTCCACTCAGCAAGTTCAAACCTATCATCATCCCTATACACATCAAATATACTCTTTAGTATCTCCAGCTCATAATCAAAGTTATAGAATATAATGCATTTAGGGTGTTTTTCATACAGCTCCAGCACCTTGGTCTGTCGTGTTTCATCGCTATTTACTACTTTTCTCAGCAAATAACATAACTCCGACGCATTCTCTATCGGCTTGTTCTCGTATATATTCCATCTATCCTTGAATAGAGACTTATACGTTTTCATATCATACTCAACATAGACATCTTCATGATGCTGTACCGTAGACCGATTAAATGGCATATCTACCAACAACCTTTCTCTGAGTCGAATAAGTCTACCAGTGTTGACATATCTATCAACTTTGGGGAACTTGGAAAACCTTGAATATATAACATGCTCATGGATAAACTCAGTCTTATTTCTATAAAAGCCATTAGCCAAAAATACTGGTAGATAATCCATCCATGTATCTCCAGGCGTGGCGGACAGTAATATCCATTCATTCGATTTTGTTATCTTCAGAAAAGCCTTTACCCAGGTTCCGTAACCAACAACCCTCTGTTCATCAAATATAAAAAAAGCACCCCTAACATCAGAGTGCTTCTTTACATTATTCCAACTATCCACAACTATTTTGTTGCCGTTGGTTTTATTTAGTTTCGGGTTAGTTGACATCATAAATGGGGCCATCTCATCCTCCCATTCATGAGTATCGCGTTTTCTTGCAGTGGTTATAATATATAAATCCTTCGGTCTCTTCTTCACAGGATGATAGCCGGACTTATCAATCCGACCACCACTCTGCTGAAAAAAGTAATATAATCCCGTCCTACTCTTTCCAGAACCCGTACCCCCACACAATATACAACCATTGTGCATCTTAGCGAGGGCTATCTGCTGATGAGGACGCAGAAATTCTTTGTCTTTAGTCACCGTCCACTGTGTCACCTCCTTAATCAAGCTTATACTCTATCATGCTTAGAATGAGCTCAACACTACTCCTTGTCCGCTCACTTAACTGCATATATTTTTTGTGGTCATCATACCACTTAAATATCCCAGCCAAATCACCAGACCGCCATGAAAATGACCACCAGTCGCAAATCATCTCGATGATATATTCGTCAGGCATGTCAAGCGCTACTATGCCTTCAGTTGGATCATCGTTTATAAGAACCCAATACTGCCAATGATGTGGATTGACGTGAATATGATGAAGCCATGCACGCCTAAACTCTTCAACTACTGCATAAGATCTATTCCCACCATAGAAGTACTTGTCATAGGCATCATATTCCTCATCCGAATACTTTGATGTATCATGATTAAGCAGATTTGCTTTCAAGTTGGGATACTTGCTTATTTTGAGCACGTCATCGTAATTATCCAAAAGCCATGTATAAGCTTTCATAACTGCAACCTTATGCTCTTTAATATATTTGTCATACTCCTTACTCATTTTCATTACCTCCCGGCACAAGCTTGTTTTTCATCCGCTGTAAAGTCTCTATAAACATGTCCATCTCCGCAAAACTTACAAACCCTAAATATAAAGGTTCGCCATTAGGTGCATCCTTTGCTACAGCACCATCGTTATAGGTGAACTCACAGGTAGCAAGCTGCTTAGTCTCAGCCAAACCGACGCATACGCCCGTTACTGCTGTATCAAGATTGTTTCCAGACATCATAAAGCAAGTTCCTCCCCTCTATATGGAATCTGATCTACGTCTCCTCCTGGAAGAGTAACTGACTGCATCATTATCCCCGTTTCTTCATCAAAATATATATCGTCCAGCTTATGATCCCATTCCTGGAACTGCTCCAGCACATTGTAATTTCTCTGTTTTCTGAGATTGATAAGTTCGTCACTTATAAGTCGTCTCCACTTACGTGCAAGAGGCTTTCTGCTTTGGGCTAATATGTTATATAACCCAGACTCAGTAACAAAGCTGACCGATCTACTCTGCCCTGCAACTACCATTGGTAGTATCAGCTTTTCATCTGTCTCCACCATACCGAGCATATTCCAAGTATTTCCCGCGCTATAACCAACCATATCTGCTACATCTCTAGCACTGAACAAAGGCTCGTCCAACGACGAATATATGTCTAACTGCCTCTTATCAAAAGTAAGAGTACCTACCTTATTAGTATTCATGTCACTCCTCCTTACCCGAGCTGTTTACATCCTCTTCTGGTGGGGTCATATATTTACTCATGTCCATACTCCAAGGGTATTTGCCTGATCTTATACCTTCTTTTTTCTTCTTACAATCTGCTTCAGCTTCTTCTCTCTTCCGCTTATCTGTGACACACTTAGCAACCTTGTTGACCAGATCTTTCCATTTCTTCCTAGTAAGCCCTGGCCATATTTTACCCTTTTCCTGACATTCATTGATCATACCTGCGATTTCATTCTTGACCTCGTCTGAAACAGCCTGATCTGTTATCATGATGTCTTTCTTAGCATCTTTCTTATCCACAATATAATGTGTTACTGGTACATACTTCTTGAATACCTCATAATAGTTACCCTCATTGCCGAACATCTTCTTGCAAACAGCCATAGCAAAACCTTTCTCAGGATCATAGTATTCATGTTTTCCAGCCCTAACCATAGTTTTGGTTCCATCCTTCCAAAGTATGATAGTTACTCGATCACTAAATATAACGTCCTTTATGTTTGATCTAATATCACAATTCATAGTTGTTTCCTCCTTTATACATGCAACGACATTTGGTTTGCATAATTCTGTAGATAAGTGACACTGTCTGAGTATCTCGCTGGTCAGGCGGTCTATTTCTATTCCATATGCCTCATTATGACCAGATAATCCATATATGCTATTGAGTAACAGCCTTTTAGCAATGTCTACTTCATTTTCTGCTCTCCGAAACACCTCTGCCATAAAACAATGCAAATCTATAAAGATTTTTCCACCTGGGGTCATTCGACTTTCGATTCTACTAACCATAGAGGCTTCAATTGAAATGCCGTAATAATAGACAATATCGATCCTAAGTCCTAATAGGACCTCAGGTCTACGTGCAAACATTATGTTATATGGCCCAATGCGCACATTACGGTTCGCTCCAACACCACTATATCTATATAGCGTTTTATCAACTGGATTTTTCATCACCCAATCTGATGCATCGCGAATAAACTTACTTATATCACTCTCATATTTTGTAACAACAACAATATTCATAAAAATCTCCTCCTTAAAATATAAAAGAGACCTAGCATATTACTACGCTAAGTCTCGTGTGATCTATTCTTACATATTATTTGAATGGCAGTTCATCCTCATCGTCAGGTGCCTCTTCCTCTGCAAAACGCTGAGCAAACCTGTCAATATTCTGCTCCACATACATATTCTGTAAATATGCAGCTCTACCACGTTTCTCGTTCTTAGTACCTTCCTGAGTTACCCAATCATATGGTCGAATATCAAGATCGACCCTTGCAATGCTGATCCTGTCCAGAATCTCAACCTCATCTTCAGTAAGCTGTCTCCTGTTTTTACCGCTCGTTAAATATATGTTGGGACCAGAACGTCCAAACTTTACCTTCACAGGCAGGTGCATTCTTGGTTCGTCCCCCGGATTTACCCCATCTTTGATCTTTACATTCCAACCATCTCTAGCCAACGCATCAGCCATCTCTCTGGTAGGTATGCTCAGAGCAAAGTTTCTGTTGCCCTCAGCATTATACGCTGTCATTTTCCCAGCAAAATTCTTAAATATGATGTGTCCATCGTCTACCATTAATATTCCATTTTCTGCTACTTTAAGTTCCATTGTCTTATTCTCCTTTTGCAAAAAATAAAGAGAGTCTAAGTTTCCTTAGACCCCCTAATTGTTATTTCGTGATTTCTTTTATTAATGCTTTCATAGTTCTTACATATATAATTACGTAATATGGCCATACAAAATATGATATAACCATACCAATAATAAATGCATCCGCTCTTGACTCGTCATCTTCTTCGCATAATGTCCAAGCACCACTACCAGATACTAATATTAATAGTATAGTAATACCCATAACTACACAGCCAATTAGTAAATACCACTGTATTAAATGTAATATCATAAAATCACCTCCTCATTATAGAGGCTGTAATCTACGCGATACTCTGTTTGAACGGCATATCACCAGTTACTCCTGGTGGAATATACATAAAATCCATAGGTGGATCCGTACATACATATGGATCATCTGAAGCAAACTGCTCAAAATCACCATACTTAGATATTTCTGCTATTGCTACATCTACCTGTTTTCTGTAGAATGACTTGTCTACAGCATCCTCTTTTCCGAGCTGTCTCACCATCTCAGACTCAAGCCACCTGTAACCAGTCGATCCCGATGCTGCATAATTCTTACCGTTATCCACACGATATAATACACCACCATTCTCGCCAGCCAATATAGGTGTAAACTGACCAACCCTTCCTACAAACTGTAGGTTGTGACCCGGTTCAATATCCTCAGCAAGTTTCTTAGCCTCAGGCTCAAACATTATATCTGATATCTTACCTTTCTTATAGTCACTCTCGAGTTTATCAAGCTGTTTCTCGAGCTCACTCACGTCCGGAAGTTTTTCATTGATGTCCAAATATAAAGCTCCCTTGGATACTGAAAATGTCTCACACATATCGTCAAATACTATTGGTTCATGGCTGAATAGCGTCTTGAATACATATGGGACTGCGAACTGCTTACCAGTAGCTGTCCACTCTCCACCATGCTCAGCATTATCACCTGGCACATAACCATACATCTTCTGACAATCCTCTGGGGACTTGTATTTTGCAATATATACTGCATCATTCACAAGGCACATCTTCTCATATGTAGCCTCATGCTCAAATGTGTATCCATACCTCTTGCCGAAGTCCATAACGAACTTGATAATCTCCGGAGTGGCATCTGGTATCTTGATTGAGTCCGTCTTGATATGAGCAACCTTGAACCCACGCTCCATAACGGCATGCTTGAGATCTATCATGAACAGAGCTCCACGCTTTGCCACTATATTATCAACGTTTCTGTTGTCCCTAAATGCATTATCAAAACCTGCGGCTGTCAAACCATAAACTGAATTGATAGCTGTCTTGAGTGCATTTGCCAAGTCCTTATGGCTCAGTTCGCCATTCTTGACTTTCTCAATATATGGTCTGAGCTTACCATCCATCATTTGGTCAACTTCATCCCATGCTTTATGTTTGATACTTACACGACCTTCAACAATATCACGGAATGCTCTAGTGTATCTTACACCAAATAAACATTCTGCTATTATTGTATGTGGGTGCATTGAAGCAATATCAAGCAATGCTACGTTGCCATACATGCCAGGAAAACCCTGAGCAAAGCCACCCTCTTTTGGGTCTTCTCCTCTGTACATTGACTTGCCGAATTCATGTGTATAGCCTGGGAAATATGGAAGTAAGCTGTCCTCTTTGAACGGTACTTCTGCATGCGGCGGATTATGTGGCGCTGCCATCATCTCCGGACATGTATCTTTTAGAAATAACAGCACATCCGGCGGAAGCTCTTTCACGGGCTGCGACAAATCCCTATACATGAATTCGCTCTGAGGTTTTCTATTCTTGCCAAATATAATTCTTGTAGTCAGAGTATTTGTTGTATCGTTAGCGGTCATCTCAGCCAAATCTGCCAGAATCTGCCTTGCTGTCCAGTCTGCCTTTAAATAATAAAATGCTGCCTCTGTGGATATAACATCGTTATCACAATATTCAGCAACTTTCACCCATAGTTCCTTTGGTACAGGCTTATCCCATTCTAATCCAAGCTCCTGGTGTTTGATCCTCAGTAATAACTTTCTGAGTTCATCACTTATCTTAGATTTTGGGTCGTGAGCAACCTTTGACATCTCTATCTCGAGCTTCTTCAAACTCTTTTTATTGGTAGACGATGCAAAATCATAAATATCAGTGTATGATATGTTATACGCCTCGCCAAAGAATGCGTTATTATCGTGATTTATTATCCTCTGTGATAATCTGTAGAGCTGCTCGTTGTCATACCCCATCATAATTGCAAACAGAATATGATTATCGTATCGTCTACAGTTAAATCCGATCAGCCTATACCCAGTTATCAACTTCTCAATATCTATAGGCTTTGGGTTGATCATACGAACCATCGGATTTCCTTCACCAGCAATCTTCCAGTTCACCAAGCATAAGTTCGGAAATATCTCTATATCATAAAATGCTATAGGTTTCTCCGTGTCCTCAGTATTTTCAGAAGGTTCATCCGACTTGAACTTCATTTCTTTTACCTGCTTAATACAAAAGTCTGCATTATTTGTACTTGACATGGCAAACGCCAGCACAGCGTCGAACATATCGCTTACGTCATAATGCAGACCTTGATTATAAGCATCGTCTAATATTTGTCGTATAAAACAAATACTGGGCTTAGTAGCTGGGTGTATCTCTTTATTGAGATTCCTTTTTATCAGCTGTCTAAGCCCTCGCTCGCTCTTTATTTTATCTTTTCCTACCGTGTTTTTCTCCTCCTTCAAAGGTAATCCAGAGTTAATAGTCGCTATAGGAATATCGTTACACTTGGTAAGCATACGTCTTAATGAACTATTACCCGTAAATACCTTTATTTCAATATCCTCATCATAAATACGACTAAGCATTGAAACGTCCCCATCATAAATATAATGAAGATGTATGCCAGCTCCACTCTTACTGAGTTCTGCATATGTAGCAGGCCACTTACTTGCCGCTTCAAGATTTCTCTCGAAGGATTTTTTACCATCATCTCCTTTTTTATCGAAGTCTATACCTATCAGATTAGTTTTGACATCTTGGACTTTCACGTAATGCAGTTTATGAGTATCGAGCTCTTTCAGTTTAGTTTTACACTTATCCCACGATATCGTCGGAGTTTCGTTACTTGACGCATATTGCGCTGGACAATCTGCGAGTTCATCGTCAAGTAAACTATGTTGTTCTTTAAACCTTAACCATGCAGGAATACTCGTTTCAGCAACTTCCGTCTTCTCTGTAGGTTCTTCACGCTCAAAAATATCAGTCCTGAATCCAGTGTAGTAACTTCTTACTCTCGCACCATCGTCAAGTGCTATACGATCTGAATACTCCCTAAAATAGTTCTTGAGTTCCTCTTTGAAACTTCTCTGAGAATATGGATAAGGAACCTTTGCATCGTCGCAATACAACTTGTACATTTCCCACGCCTCTTTGAGTGTTGTACTGTCATGCTTCTTAAATACATGGTATGCACTCAATATAAAGTTGTAGAAATCATTTGACGCTCCCAGCATCGCAACTGGCACATAGTCGTCATATCTTCCTGGATTTTCCAAATATACTTCCTTGCAATGCCAGGCAATAGCCCCAAGCTCAAACTTAACTTTTGCCATCGCCTCTTTGTATTCTTTTTGGCTGAGCTTATCCCCTGATGGAGATACATCTATCAGACGTCTTAACAAACCCGATTTACCATCGGTGATCCTTACTGGTTTGTTTGTACCCATGATAAGAAAACACTTAAAACTGTTTGTATATGTACTTTTGAACTTCTCGTTTACCGTCATCTGCTCATGTGACACCAAACTGTTTATCTTCGTGTTATCCTCAATCCTGGATAAATCGCCGTCATGCTCTATTGCTACAAGCGGATTCGATCTGAATGCCTCCAGAGCAAATACATTCGTAGCAGAACCCAATGCCTTTGAATCAAATACTGAATAATATCCATCAAATAACATCTGAACAATATTCAAAACTGTTGATTTACCTGTTCCGGCAGCACCATACAACACTACAAACTTCTGAATAGTCTTGCTATCGCCAGTTATGATCGAACCGATAGCCCATTCAATCTTGCGACGCTCCTCCTCAGAATATAAAGTAGATAATAGCTTATCCCATGATGAATAGTCGCCCGCCTCAAGAGGATACGGCAGTCGTTTACTTGCATAATCCTCTTTTCTGGCGGCATCATTTGAAAATATAAGTTTTTCATCCAACATATGGAACGAATCTCTGGACTGTTTCTGACAATATTTATGAAACTTATCAATCATCCCAGTATCGGCATCCCACATATACATAGGTTTTGCTAAATCTGTAAATCTGTCTCTATTCTCCTCATAATATGTTTTTATTTCCTGATCTATGAGACGGACAACATCTTCTTCATCAGTTGACCAAAGTTTATGTTCTTCGTCCCATATAGCGTAGAAATCCTGACCGCGAATCATGAGATCCTTACTCTTCTTGATGATGAATTTAGGATATATCTCAACCTCGCCACGTTTGGACGATCTGGTTGCGATAGTCATAAAATCTAACATACTCACCACCCTCTCTTTTCATTATTTGATTCACGATATACTATCAAGAAACCAACACATCTGTATCCATATTTCCTCACGTCTGAGATCTTCTCGGCAATTTGGAATTGTGAATAATCCGCCCTTACCATCTCGATCATATTTTCTGTCGAGAAATGTATCTGTTATCTCATGTACGAGTCGAACGTCAAAACATCTATCATGCATTCCCTGTAATCCCAGACTGGATATCATCTGCCAGAACCACTGACCTGTACGATTTCCTATCTGTGGATTATCCATGATCGTCCGCTCACATCTTAATGAAAGTGCAACCATCATTTCTAAGATATTACATGGCTCAGATCCCAAGTCTGGCATAGACGTATCATAACCATTAGCAAACATGAATTCCTTGCGAAGATCTATACCATCACTTGCCCTATTCTCATCTCTTGCCATTACTGCATAGAATTCCTTAGAATATAAAAAAGAAAGCAGCTTATTGTAAGAGACTTCCCTACCAAACCGCTTTCCGCAGACTATATTACATAGCCATTTGAAATAATCTTCTCGAAACTTATCATCTAAATACATTAGTCCTCCTCTCCAGAGTTGCACTGAAGTATCTGATAATCCATCTCAAGGCGATCATTTCTTACATACACTACATCTGGCTCCTCTGGATTCTCACCGAAATGATCTATGAATTCTCTGCCGACTGTGTTGGCGATGTCGTCTACATTCACTCCATATGTATCAGTCAGAATATCATCGCCATACCACATGAGTACTGTGCACTCGTTCTCTGCCTTATTACCATACTCTTCAGGTTCGATGATGTATGGAAGCATACTGTCGTCTTTATCTTCCGCCAAATCGTCATCTGCTGACTCGGTATCGTATGTATCCACAAGACCACAGTATGTTACGTTCTCCTCAGCTAACTCAACTTCCTCTTTTTTTTTACGCTGAAATACTTCCTTCACAGATGCAATCTCGTCATCTGCTATCTTTCTGTACTTTTCTCTTGCTATAAACCAAGAAGCCACAGCACCTACCGCAACTCCTAATGAAAATATCAATACTTTATTGTTCATATGTGTTCCTCCTACATAAAAACAACCCTCAGCGTCCTATAAACAACTGAGGGTAATCAAATATATCTCTGTACCAATCACCTGACCCGTAAGAGTCAAAACCTCTTCATGCACATACGTAATCGGTAATTGGTCCGTCTACATTGAAATCCAACAATACCGCCTTCTCATATCCATTAACGAATCTACGTTTAGCAGCATTGTTGACATCAAATATGCCAAAATCCACAAAATTGTCACCGATTGGATTCTTCTCATCATAAATCCAGCCAACCTCATGGCCAATCTTAGTTCCCTGGAAACCAAGCATGCTGAATACATCATTCAGATATAAATATCCCTGTGCTTTGAGCTTTTCGTTCGCCCAGTTCTGCTGCTGTCTGAGGAACCATAACGTCTGCTCTGGGTCATCATTCCAGCCAGTATTGCCACAGTCAAATATTCTTGTATATGCTGATAGTGTATTTGGATCTACAACATCATATTCCTCGGTAACAACTGTCTGAGTACCATCTTCATTCTGCACCACAGTCTCCATGGTATTGTGCTGCATATTGTATCTGAGTTCCTGATCTACGTCTTTTCCAAACTTCTCAACAACCCGGTTTCTATACTCCTTGAATGACTTATTTACCGTCATGTAAGCCGTAGCAAGAGCTGCATTTCTCTGTCTGAGAATCCTGTTAGATGTAACTATGCTACCGATGGATAAGGCACCAAGTAATATGGATGGTCCATAGAGCTTTGTAAGCTCCCAACCAGCCTGCATATAGATAGTTGTAAGGCTCTTCTTACAGTCCTTCATCGTGTACTCTGACTCTTCGCCGTCTTCGATAGCCTTGATATCTTCATGAACAGAATCGAGCTTTTTATGGGAATCCTCCATAACGTTGTCAAGTTTTCTTGTAGCCACGCATGCCCATATTGCACTACCTACTGTACCTACTACTCCCACGATCATACATATCTCTGGGCTGTGCTGTCTTGTCTTGAATATAGCTTTATTGGCTGCTACTGCCATCTTTGATAAGAATTTACTCTTCATTTATATCGTCCTCCTTTAATACATTTCTAAAAAGCATATAACCGTGTCTCGGTGCGATAACGGCGTCATCGTGTGCTTTCTTACCCTTTTCACGAGGAAAAAGTTCCTTGTCAGCTGCAATCTCACCACCGAGAGCCGCATAACCACAAATATCAATATAGTTATCATCCTTGTATACACCACTGGCATTTCTGGCTACCTTCATAAGAATCATCATATTTGCAACGTCTGTGCTGTCGATTGGAGTATTAAGATATGTACCCCAAAATGCAGCTATACTTGCAAAGTTATCCTCTGCATTGCCATACGTACCCTGTCGTTCACCATTTATAATGGTTTTTGCCTTATCTAAAATATCATTCTTACCCATGCTTTACCTCCTGAGTGCCTTTGCTCTAGGCAACTTTATATAATATCCGTCTCTTATGCGGACCACCTCTGCGTCTCTGAGGCTTGTCCATCCATAATCGTTGTATGTATAATCGCACGTAACACCTGCCAAATCATACATATCACCTATCGATACCTGATGATACTCGTCAAGAATATCTTCCATATGTGCCAGTACATCTTCTGCTGATCCACGATGCTCAAATATCAAGTCATCGTAGTCACTGTCAGATCTACTATCCACATATCTTCGTTCTCTTGACGAATCACTATATGACCTGTATGACACATAATCCGATCGCAAACTACCCGATTTCTTTGTATGTCCGGTCTCGCCATACAGAATCATGTCAATACCATTGGTAACAATATCCGATATAGCTTTCTTAAATGCCGGGATAAGAACCTCAAAAACAACATACGACTTTACATGCTTCATGTCATCACTAATGATTGCGTCCGTGAGTTTTCGACCCTTGTTCTCTTTTCGTACGACCTTTCCAGAAACAACTTTCTGTACTTCTTTCTTATTCGGTTCTTCAGTTTTTTTCTCTGCCTCGATTCTAGCTCTATGGGAATTACTTGGTAATTTAACTTCAGCCATAGTCCCCTCCTAACTAACCTTTAACAGCTTACCTGGCAATGTTATCTTTGTATTTGCTGTTCGGTTATTATATTTTTTAAACTGGTAACTAAGATTGCTCTTAGCTTTTGCCTCTGATGGAGCCTCAGTCTGCCCTGTCCAGTTGTTGACTATGCACCTATCAAACTCCATCACTGGACCTCTGTATAAATATTTTGCCATAGGCATGTCCTCCTAAAAATATGCAAAATAAAAAGGAGAACACCTTGTAATAAGGCATCCTCCTTGCTTTGACTATGTCGTAAATAACTCTACTTAGCCTTCTTCATGTCAACAACTGTATCTTCGTCCTCGTCGATTTCATCTTCTGGCTCAGGCAGTTTCTCAACCTTGTAACCCTTCTTCTCCAGATTCTCGATCCTCTTCTGAAGTATCTTATCTTTCTTAGATATAGCAAATGCGACTAATCCGCCGACTGCTGCTATTCCAAGTCCAATAATGATTCCTCCAGCTGTAGATCCGCCTTCTGTTGAATCAGTGTTATCATAGTTTGACTCACTAACCTCGTTTACCTCATTCTCCATCTCTGTGTTCATGATTTCTTCGTTGTTCTCCATAGTTTTATCCTCCTAAAATATAATTTATTTGACTTATAGTCTCATAATATGACTTGTAATTTTCGCGAATTTGCATCAGTGATACATAGAATATTCGTACCTCGGGGCTACACGATAGCCTATTCCAAGACACGGACGACCGTCCTTTGCAATATCGCCAGTGATGTCCAGCTGAATGAGCCCGTCTCTACTTACATTCCAGCCAATCTCATCACCAATTGATGTCCTTTCCAGCCCAATCTTATCGTAGAAGTCATTCAAAGATACATAGTCACAACTATTCAGTATCTCGTTCAGATCATTTACCGCTGCACGAAGTGTTTCTCTGTCAGATTTGAAATATCTTTGAGATATATAATCCAGACAAAGCTGCTCTCCGTCCCCAGCTACGATAACCTGTGTATTTGGCGCTGGTGCTTTCTCGATTTTATCTTTAACAACTGCCTTTGCTATCTCTTTTTCTTTTTCCTCGCCAATAGTCTCGATCACCTTGTTCTTATACTCATGTAATGCTGCTTCAGACATAGAGTATGCTGTAGCTATAGCTGCATTCCGCTTAGCATTCACATTGTTGGCACATATAATGCACACCACTGATGTGGTGAACGATATAGCTGTTGGAATGTAGCACTTCCACGTTGCCTGTACGATTTCTTTCTTTGTGAGCTCCACTTCTACAGGAATATCTTCGACCTCTTCCTCTATGAGCTCGTTTATCTTAGCCTCTTTTACCTCTTCAACTTTCTTATTTGCAGCTATTGTGCCTTTGATAGCAAATATAACTGCACCTGCTGCTGATGTAATACCCAAACCTACCAGTATTGCAGGGCTATTTTTTCCAGCTTTGTTAGCCATTTTATTTATGACTTTCGTAAATTTATTCATCGCAATTCTCCTTCTCGATTCTATTCATGGCTTCGTTTACCTTAGCCTCAACCATCTCTTCAGTCTGCTTCTCCTGTACATGATCTGATAACATAGATATACCAAAACTTAACACTGGTACGACCATTCCTAATATTTTTAACCACTTATTATTCTTCATTAGCTAATCCTCCTTATTCCTCAGCAAAAGATGGTAACATGTCACCATATGGTTCGGATACATACGATGCATCTCGCCATTCTTCCATTGCATCTTCATCTGGCTCGTATAAATAATCCAACATATATACAGGCTCGCCGTCTTTTTTCTCTTTTGTTTTTGCATGAGCCATATCAATCCAATACATGCCACTGTCAATACTCCAACCGATGTCATTTCCATTCGGAACTGGTGGAAGTCCTAGAAACTCTAGCCATTCATTGAATACCACATACCCACGCATTACATAATTACGATTGATGTGGTACTCAGCATCCATGAGTTCCCGCTCGTACATATCAAAATGCTGATTGGAAATAGGTTCATAGAAATGGAATATCTTATCTGGAGTCGTAGCGCCTATCTGATGATAATTGCAATATTCCCTGATGACGTCGCCCATTATCTCCTTATCAACATCTTCACCATATCTCTTTACAACTTCTCCGCGATACTGCGCTAAGGTTTCCCTTACCATTGTGTATGCCGCCATAAGCTGTGCCTGTCTCTGATGGTTAATGACATTTGAACCAATGATACAAGCAATAGTTGACACTGCAATAACGCCTGTTGGAACATAAACCGGCGTTGCAATAACTATTTTTTCCTTAGTTGTGAGTGGCTCTCCTTTCCAAAGTTCTTCTTTCTTCAGTTTTCTCATTGCTTTGGGGGTTTCTTTCGCTGCAAATATACCCGTAGCAATAACACCCACTGTGCCTAATACTGTAAGTATCGTGGGTGAATGTTTCCGTACAAATATCTTTGCACATGGTACTAATCCTTTCATATAAATTCCTCCTTTAAAAATGTATTTATAAAAATAAAAGACCCAATGCATTAAGCACTGAGTCCTCTACAATTATCTTCTTCTGTTTATCAATTTGACAATTAACCAGATAATAAATCCTATACATACGATCACATCGCTAAATACCAGTATAAATATACTACCGCCTACACTGACGGCAATCACTGTAACCGCTATTAAAATCAATGCAATCATTAGTAACAGTAATATTAAAAACATAATTGTCACCTCCTTCATTATAGAGGCCGTAAAACTCGCGAATCCAAAAATAAAAGTGAGAAATCTATGATTTCATAGACCTCCCACCTTTGTTCTAATGATTCCGCCATACATCTTCTCTAGCGAAAAACATCGGTATTGCTATAGCTGTCAAGAATACTGAACCTGTTCCATCTCCAGTAGCTAATATTACTATAAGACCTACTAGTAACATGCACAATGCAAATATCTTATTACGCCATGTCCGCTGTAAGTTCATAACTATACGCTCCCATAATGTCGGTTTTCGTTCTTTTACTAAAGTCCTCATCTGTCATTCCTCCTTAAAATATATGTTCATAAAGGGGGATGCAATTTTCGCGAATTATGTAAGATTCATATAAAAACGTTTATAATATGTCATTGTCTTGGTAGTTATATGAATGTATACCCTGGCACAGGGCGCAATGCCGATATACGATTCATACCCAAAATAATCAGTCAGCATAACCATGTCTCGAATAGTTACTCTTGAATCCCCCCGCAATTTACTTTTTGCAGTAGATAAGTTTACCTGCCAGATATCAGCTAGTTGTTGATATGTTAAATGCAATTTTTTCTTCATATCAAGCAGTACATCTATAAGATTTTCCGTTTCCATTTCAAATATCCCTCCTATCAAAACAGGTCTCCCATCTTGCTCTTGGCAATGGTTTCATCCGTAATGCATGCATGATTTGCCTTACTGTCACTGTGGGATAGTGTCCATCACTACGCAATCCGGCACGGGCATCAAAAAATTGCTTAAATCCTTCTGCAAGATATATGCTATCTACCAACCATGGGTCTATCTCGCCCCACCAAGTTCGCTTTGTATCGGGGTCGTATCTTTGCTGGACGACAGCCAATCCCAGATTCTCTATCAAATATAAAGTACATTGATCATATACTGGATGATCACAAGCATATATAACCCCATACATAGATGTATAGTGTCTTGGCTTTTCATAGTGATATCTCATCGTTTTCATGCTCCTTATTAAAATCAAGACTGTCTTTATATCGCTTAACCAGGTCTAACGCATTACCGGTGGTAATATATATGACTTTGGGGTTTAACTTTTCTGGTGCATGCTCAGATATCTTGCTTATATCCATTATTTCCTCCTCCTAAAATAAAAAGAAAGAGCCCTTGTTAAGGACCCTCTCCATTTGTTGGTCTGTCCTACTTTCTTTTAAAGCTTGTAATTTCTCTCCATGCCTGCTTTCCAGATTCGGTTGAAGCGATATTTCCTTCAGTTTCAAACTTGACATTTGTTATGACCCCCCAGATCAAAAGACCAGCATTAGCCAGTATTCCAAGTCCTGTCAGAGCATGTCCGATCCATCTACTGTGCTTTTCAGATTTATCTGATTCAGCTCTAAGCGCAAGCTCAGCTTCACTCTTAGCTCTATCAGCCTCAATCTTCTCAAGCTCAATGTATTTGTCGGTAAGCTCTCCAATTCCTCGAACTGCTGGATTGTAGTCTTCTGAATTCATGTCGATATCATTCAAAGCATCAATCTCTTCCAGAATCTCACCTTTTAACTTCTCCTTAACTTCCTGCATAGTAAAATCCTCCTTAAAAATATAATTTTCCTACATTACCATAATAGGACCTGTTATTTGCGCGAATCGTCTCTGAGCAAAATGATACGTTTCTTGTCCAATAAAAGTTTATTTGTTGGGATCATAACATGTACTGAATATTGTTCTGGCTCATTCTCTGGGTCTGTCTGTTCCATTGAAAAACGCCCATATACACTCTTCCTGTCGCGCAAATAATCTACAATACAAGTTCCTACAATAGTCCCAATGACTATCACTACACAATCTAACCACCACATACTATCCCCTCCTTCCTATGGTTATATAAATATATATTATTTCTCCGTCACCTGTGTACGGAAAATAAAAGGAAGAGTCTCTTAGGACTCCTCCTCTATAAATATAACTGATCCTTGAATTTTTGTTTTATACAATGTTTTTCCTAGAAGTTTCGCCATTCTATTTGCTGAAATAATTGTGGTGCAGGTTATGCAAACCTTATCAGCCCCCACGAAAGTTTCGTCCATTCCATAAATCGTAAACTTTCTGGAGTCGATGAAATCGCATATATCAACCGCCAAAATTGTATCTGCAAAAATTGTAATGTTTCTCTTTCTATTAAACATAACTATTCCTCCTTAAATAAAAAATCTTAATCAATGTTTCATTATAGGAGTTGTTATTCTCGCGAAAATAAAAAGAGGACTCCATGTGGAATCCCCCTTCTTTTTACTTACTATAAATTTTCTTTTCAAGTCCTGCTACGCTTCCCTGCAATTCTATCAAAGTGTCTGTCAAAAGTTCAATCAATTCGTCCTGAGTCTTAACTCTGGCTTCTAACTTATTTACTTTCTTCATTAACTTGATATAATTCTCCTCGTTCATAATAACTCCTCCTTAAATGAATATTTATTGTTTCATTATAGGAGTTGCAATTTTCGCGAAAATAAAAAAAGAGAGAATCCTCATTTCTGAGAACTCCCTCCGCTTAATTATACTTCTTTGATTACATTTTCCAACGCATTCAAACAGGTTGTTACTGCACCCCATTCTGCTAATGCTACATGATACTGCTCACTGTCCTTACCAAAAGCTTTCTCGGTATTACCAATCTCTTCTGATAATTTTAGTTGATAGTCCTGTAGATCAAGTAGCAGTTTAGCAATGCTAAATCCTTTATCTTTTGTCATACTCATGCAACTCCTTTCACATATTTTCATTATAGGAGTTGTAGTTTTCGCGTATTACCTAAACCATTCTGCTTTCATATCCTGACATATTTTTGATAACCTTGTACCACAATCCTTACATACGTAAAATGATCCGTCTACTGTCATTTGCTTGAAACAACTTGGGCATACATCCCCGCCATAGTTCTCTTTATACTTTTTGTAATATGTTTCGTCTTTAACTACTTCCATGTCACCATTCCTCCTTATCTTTTTATGGGAGGTTATTGTAACATTGAAAAAAAATAAAGAAAAGACTTTACTTTTTATTTCCGCGTCTTATTTAGTATCCAGAAGAACTTTCTATACCGATCATAGTATGTGTCTTTGGAGCAAGGTATGCCCATTCTTGTAGATAGGGCATTATATGATAGCCCTTCCGTAACCCCATGAACAATATAATCAGCAAGTTCTTCATCTGCCTGCTCAGCCGCATCTCTTACAAGATCCATACGTTCTGAGAAAAACGCTTTTGCCTCAGCGCACTTCGCTGTCGGATCACCATGCATATACGTTCTACCTATACTTGCAAGCGCATCTGGTCTTTGGCTTAACCCGTTCAGTGAAATATATGCACTATGCCATATAGGATACTGCAAACAAAAATGCTTGAGTTCATAATATCTGTGCTTCTCAATCCAATACTTACTATTTTGTGAAATGTTAGCTCTTATTATTGTACTCATATCTTTCGTTCCCCCTTCCAAACATATCCCGTCTCTTCATACAATTTCTTTGGAGAAATATAGAAGTTGATACGTCCATGACTTATCCTTAGATCATCCAGTTCTGTTACAACTTTTCCATCTCGAGTCGCTATCCCTATTGGTAGCCACCCTTTGATAATCCCAGCACGAACCCAAGTAGCATCTTTATGATATACTTTGGCTGCCACAGCTACCGGGACCGATCCAGCTGTGAATTCAATTATCTTTTCTTCTGTACCATCCATCTGAGTACCTCCTTTCACCCACAATTCTAGGCTACCAAATACCAGTTTGTTAAACGGACTCAAGTGGTAAAATTTTCCAGCTATTTGTCTTTTCCAAAATCTTTCTTCCATTCCTTGATGGTCGTCTCTGTTGGATAGTCCTCAAACCCTAAAGTGTCCGGCGTGATCAGTCCTTCGACTACTCCATTGATAATCTCCGCCTCATATTGTTTGAAAGGGAAAATATCTTCGGTAATACTTCTGTGCACTTTGCCACAAACCCTACACTTGTAGCGCTTTATGTCTATATATCTGCTTTTATGTCCCTGCAACCGTACTATACGCTTGATTTTATCGTAATATCGTAGTTCTCCCCCACATTCTGGACAAAATTTTGCTCCGTCAAGAATCATAAAATACCCCATTTTTCTAATCTAGGATACGAAATAGAACCCTAAATTTCGGCAATTGTACTAATTGTAAGATCGTACATCTTAGTATATGCTAACACCCACAATCTTACTCAGAGAGGAGAAATAAAAATGCTTATAAAGTGTCCTGAATGCGAACTACAAGTGAGTGATAAAGCAATGAATTGTCCACATTGCGGATATCCCATAACAAGCAGTACTCCTGTTAGGAAAACTTCAAAAAAGAAACACCCGAAACTGCCAAATGGTTTTGGACAGATCTCGGAATTGAGTGACTCAAGACTTAGAAATAAATATAGAGTAATGGTTACCGTAGGACGGGATACTGTAACTATGAGATATAAGACAAAAATACTAGGCTATTACCCAACATATAACAAAGCCTATGCTGCCTTGGTGGAATATAATAAAAATCCGTATGATCTGGATAATAACATTACCGTTGCTGAATTATATGAAAAATGGTCCACTCAGTATTTTGAAGAATTAAAAAGTCCATCGAGTGAACGTACAATAAAAGCCGCTTGGAATTATTGTTCATCTATCTATAATATGAAAGCTCGAAATGTACGTGCAAGACATATTAAGGGATGTATGACCGATGGCGTATACGAATATCGCGGTCAGATAAGGCATGCCTCCCCCGAAACCCAAAGTCGAATTAAATCCATGTTTAATCTGATGTTTGATTATGCATTGGAATATGAGATTACAGATAGAAATTATGCCAGAACCTTCAATATTCCTGATGATGTACAAAAGGCAAAAACAAAACAAACCTCGGGGCATATACCATTTACCCAGGAAGAAATAGATAAACTCTGGGATAACTTGTATAAGGTGCCGTACATTGATATAGTCATAATTCAATGTTATTCAGGATGGCGTCCTCAAGAATTAGGGTTAATTAAACTCGAAAATGTAGATCTTGAAAATGGATACATGATTGGTGGCATGAAAACTGAAGCTGGTGAAAATAGAACGGTTCCAATTCATTCAAAAATAAAAGAACTTGTCGTAGCAAGATATAACCAAGCTAAAGATATGGGGAGCGAATATTTGTTAAATTGTACAGACACCGTAACGCATAGATATTCTTGGAAATTAACATATGATAAATATAGGCATCGTTTTGACAAGATTCGTGATCAGTTAGAACTTAATCCAGATCACAGAGCGCATGACCCAAGAAAACATTTTGTAACTATGGCTAAAAAAGCTGAAGTAGATCAATACGCGATCAAGTACATTGTAGGGCATAAGATAGATGACATAACAGAGCGTGTATACACACAAAGAGAACCTGAGTGGTTGAAAAATGAAATAGAAAAAATAAAATAGGATGTGATTTTGCTGTACGAATAATGTTGTAGGAACAGTGTAGGAATATTGTACGAATAGACTACTATTTTGTACTTTTTATTCCTACACCATACCATTAAAAAGTCTTATTTTAAGCCAAATATTAGAACTTGCCAGCGTTAGCAGCTTCCTCTACAGAAACAGCAACTGCAACTGTAGCACCAACCATAGGGTTGTTACCCATTCCGATAAGTCCCATCATCTCTACGTGTGCAGGAACTGATGATGAACCAGCGAACTGTGCATCACTGTGCATACGTCCGAGAGTATCTGTCATACCGTATGAAGCAGGACCTGCTGCCATGTTATCTGGGTGAAGTGTACGTCCTGTACCACCGCCTGATGCTACTGAGAAGTACTTCTTACCCTGCTCGATACACTCCTTCTTGTATGTACCTGCAACTGGATGCTGGAAACGTGTAGGGTTTGTTGAGTTACCTGTGATAGATACACCAACGTTCTCCTTGTGCATGATAGCAACACCTTCCTGAACATCGTCAGCGCCGTAGCACTTAACTGTTGCACGAATACCATCTGAATATGCCTTCTCGTATACTACATTGAGCTCAGCCTTCTTGTAGTCATACTTTGTCTCAACATATGTAAATCCATTGATTCTTGAGATGATCTGAGCTGCATCCTTACCAAGACCGTTAAGGATAACTCTAAGAGGTTTTTTACGAACCTTGTTAGCCTTCTCAGCGATACCGATAGCACCCTCAGCTGCTGCAAATGACTCATGACCTGCTAAGAAACAGAAGCACTCTGTCTCCTCCTCAAGTAACATCTTACCAAGGTTACCATGTCCAAGACCAACCTTACGATGATCTGCAACAGAACCTGGTATACAGAATGCCTGAAGACCCTCGCCGATAGCTGCTGCTGCGTCTGCTGCCTTTCTGCATCCCTTCTTGATTGCGATTGCTGCACCTACTGTATATGCCCAGCAAGCATTCTCAAAACAAATTGGCTGAATACCCTTTACCTGATTGTAAACGTCAAGTCCAGCGTCCTTTGTGATCTTCTCAGCTTCTTCGATTGAGCTGATTCCATAGCTGTTAAGTACAGCGTTTATCTGGTCTATTCTTCTTTCATATGATTCAAATAATGCCATTGTCTCGTTCTCCTTTCCTCTATTTCCGACTACTCTTTACGTGGATCGATGATCTTAACAGCGCCCTGCTCTGGCTTAACACGTCCGTATGAACCTGAAGCCTTCTCCCAAGCTGTGTTAGGGTCATCACCCTTCTTGATAAAGTCAGTCATCTTTCCAAGAGAAACGAACTGATATCCGATAACTTCGTCATCTGCATCAAGTGCTATTCCTGTTACATAGCCCTCTGCCATCTCAAGGTAACGAACACCCTTAGCCTTTGTTGCATACATTGTACCAACCTGTGAACGAAGACCCTTTCCAAGATCCTCAAGTCCGGCACCAACTGCAAGTCCGTCATCTGAGAATGCACTCTGTGTACGTCCGTATACGATCTGAAGGAATAACTCTCTCATTGCTGTATTGATAGCATCGCACACAAGGTCAGTGTTGAGAGCCTCAAGGATTGTCTTACCCTGAAGAATCTCAGCTGCCATAGCTGCTGAATGTGTCATACCTGAACATCCAATAGTCTCGACAAGAGCCTCCTCGATAACACCCTCTTTTACGTTAAGTGAAAGCTTGCAGGCACCCTGCTGTGGTGCACACCAGCCTACACCATGTGTAAAACCAGAGATGTCTTTGATTTCCTTTGAGTAAACCCACTTTCCTTCTTCTGGGATAGGAGCTGGCTCATGCTTTGCACCCTTTGCTACAGGGCACATGTTTTCAACTTCCTTAGTGTAAATCATTGTGAAACTCCTTTCAAAATATGAATTCTTAAAAGCGGTTCCGAATTCTCTAATTCAAACCATCAGTGGTATTTTCTCACAAAACAGTTATGAAGTCCATAGCTTATTGAAAATTTTTGTCGCATTTGCGTGTACTTTATCAAGTACAGCGCGCCTTATTGAGAAAGTTTTTAACAAGGCACAGTTGTCAGGGTTCATATGTCTGCTTATATCATTTGACCGTAACCATATTCACTTGAACATATGTATTTATCTGATATACAATACTTCTGTCAGAGCACATTCAACCCAGACATGCGCCGCTTCAGGCGCTGCTCAGATACATGATATAAAAAATAAAAACGGAGGTTTTCAACATGAGATTTATAGATATGCACCTTCACACCACCGCTTCCGACGGCTCCTGCACCCCATCAGAGGTGTGCCAGCTTGCCATTGACAGGAATCTTGCAGCGATCGCCATAACCGACCACGACACAGTGGACGGCGTAGCAGATGCAATCACATATGCAGATAACTGGAACAGCACTCTTCCTCCGATCCAGAACAGTGATTCCACCAACTGCTCTGGCTTTTCTGACAGCAGTGACCATCATATCGAGGTAGTTCCCGGCATAGAGATGTCCGCCATCTACAACGGTGTGGAGATCCACATTCTGGGCTTCTATATGGACTACAAGAACCCTGAGCTCATCTCCCGTCTTGCCGCCATCAAACAGGCCAGATACGACCGAAACGAGCAGATGTGTGAGAGATTCCGCGCCGACGGAATAGATATGACCATGGAGAAGCTGCAGCATGGCAATCCTGATACTGTCGTCACAAGAGCTCATTTTGCCAGAATTCTCATAGCCGAAGGCGTATGCAGGGACATGAACCAGGCGTTCAAAAAGTATCTGGGCAAGAAATGCAAATATTACATTCCAACACCAGACATACCGGCCGCCGATGCCATAAGACTCATAAGAACCTACGGCAAGGCTGCCTTCATCGCCCATCCCCTCATATACGGATTTGGATATAAACAGATAGAGGACATGCTTGAAGAACTGAAGCCATATGGCCTTTCAGGGCTTGAGGTCTACCACTCCTCCAACAATGCCTATGAATCCGGAAGGCTTAGGGAGATCGCCAGAAAACACGGGCTTCTCATATCAGGAGGTTCCGACTTCCACGGTGCAGCCAAACCCGACATATCCGTGGGAACCGGAAGGGGCGGTCTTCGGATCACGGAAGCTGTATTTCAGGATATAAAAAAAGCGGTCACTGTATAATGACCGCTTTTTTATTTACTCTGATGATACCTTTATTATATCTTTGACTTCTTATCCTTATCATCATCTGTGACTGTTGATGATCCCTGCTTCTCAAGCTCTGCAACAGCGCTCTTGTGCATCGGTATACGACAGTTCTTGTTGTTACCAAACTCTACGATGATAGTTGAATCATCAACCACATCAAGGATGGTTCCGTAGAAACCACTGGTTGTCATGATATTATCACCAGGCTCCATCTGTGAAAGCATCTGGTCTGTCTTGGCCTTCTGCTTCTTCTGTGGTCTGATCATCATGAAGTAAATGATTGCAGCAAATATGGCAATATATACAACAATAAACATAACTGATGAACCGCCACTGGCCTGTGTTCCTGTTGACGATGATAAAATTGTTGAAAGTGAATTCATTCTCTAATCTCCTTTTTGATTACTCTTCTCCACCAGCAAGGCTCTCAAGCATCGATTTCTTATATGACTGATATCTTCCTTCTTCAATAGCCTCTCTGATTTCTTTCATCATATTATTATAAAAATACAAATTATGCAAGACGCAAAATCTCATACCGAGCATTTCATTTGCCTTGAGCAGGTGTCTGATGTACGCTCTGCTGTAGTGCTGGCATGCAGGGCATCCGCAGCCCTCCTCTATAGGTCTGTCGTCTGTCTCAAATCTCGCATTCTTGAGATTCATCTTGCCATGCTTCGTGTACACATGGGCGTGTCGTCCATTTCTGGATGGATATACGCAATCGAAGAAATCAACACCTCTGTCGACCGCCTCAAGTATATTTGCAGGGGTTCCAACACCCATGAGGTATGTCGGTCTGTCCTCAGGCAGATACGGAACGGTCACATCGAGTATGTGGTACATCTGCTCTGCTGTCTCTCCTACTGCAAGTCCTCCTATGGCATATCCCGGAAGATCAAGCTCGCTGATTCTCTTGGCGTGATCTATTCTGATATCCTCGTATATGGCACCCTGATTGATTCCAAACAATAGCTGATTCTTGTTGATCGTATCCGGCAGACTGTTAAGTCTCTCCATCTCATTCTTACATCTGACAAGCCATCTGGCTGTTCTCGCAACAGAATTCTCCACATACTGTCTGTCAGCCAGTGCAGGGGCACACTCGTCAAATGCCATGGCTATTGTAGATGCCAGATTCGACTGTATCTGCATGCTCTCCTCAGGTCCCATGAATATCTTGCGTCCATCGACATGGGAATTGAAGGTTACGCCCTCCTCCTTGATCTTCCTGAGTCCCGCCAGGGAGAATACCTGGAATCCGCCTGAATCAGTGAGTATCGGTCTGTCCCAGTACATAAACTTATGTAAACCGCCCATCTGCTTGACTATCTTATCCCCAGGTCTCACATGGAGATGATATGTATTTGACAGCTCGATCTGACATCCTATGTCCTTGAGATCCGTTGTTGCCACAGCTCCCTTTATGGCTGCTGCCGTTCCAACATTCATGAACAGAGGTGTCTGCACTGTTCCGTGAACAGTCTGAAATTCAGCTCTCTTTGCCCTTCCATCCTTACAAAGTATTTTGTACATTGTTATGTAAACCTTTCTTTTTCATTCTTCCGAATCTTACGCTATACTTTAGCGTACTCTTTATAATGCACCATTTAAAGTATATTTGCAAGCAAATTTACAATCCACAGGCATTTACCGCCGAACTTGACCGCATACCGGATGAATACGAGGACTTCCGATACAATGCAGGCAGATTACAATTTTGACAGCCACATATCTTACATACAAAACGGCACCTGTAATTTCACTTACAGGTGCCGTTATATCAATCTATAGGCTTTCAGTTCTGTTAGCTCCGTGCTAAATCACCACTGAATTATCTGGCTTATCACTGCTTCTCCTTCAGCGTAGCTGTAGCAGTCTGCTTCTCGTAGTTACCATTGTTGTTTCTGTAGTATACGATAGATACCTTATCGCCAGGATTGCAGGCCACGATCTTGTCGTGGAATGTCTCCATATCTGCTATGTCCTCACCGTCAAGGCTGCAAATGATATCTCCTGACTGGAGTCCACACTCCTCTGCTGCTGAACCCTGCTCAACTGATGAGATATATACACCCTCAGGCATGTTCAGGAGCTGTGCATACTGGCTTGTGATGGTCTGGGCAGATATACCGAGGTAAGCCTGTCCTGATGTTGTTCCATCATTTGACACATTCTTGCCTGCTATCAGGTCATTGATTATATCCTGTACATCTGATATAGGAAGTGCATAGCCCATACCCTCAACGCTTGTATCTGAATACTTGGCTGTGTTGATACCGATCAGCTCGCCCTGCATGTTGACAAGGGCACCACCACTGTTACCAGGGTTGATGGCTGCATCTGTCTGAAGTACCTTTACTGTCTCATCTGAAGCACTTATCTCTCTGTTAAGTGCGCTTATATATCCAACTGTAACTGACTGTCCATATCCAAGTGCATTTCCGATTGCCACGCACGGATCACCAACTGCAAGATCATCCGATGAACCTACCTGAATCTCCTTTATCTCATTCAAAGTGTCATCCGATATGTCCGAAAGCTTAACTGTGACAACTGCTATATCATTGTTCTCAACGTATCCCTTTACCACCGCATCTGCACTCTTGTCATCGACAAATGTAACTGACAGTGACTTAGCATTCTGTACCACATGATAATTAGTTGCAAGATACAGGTACTGATCATCCTTGCCGATGATGATACCTGAACCGGCTCCTGTTGACTCCTGCTGATATGAATTGAACCAGTAATCATATGTTGTTACGTATGTTCCTGTGATCGATACGATGGAAGGCATAACCTTCTTGGCAACCGTTGACACATCGTACACTGTACTTGTCGTGTCTGATGATGCCTGCTTGAGCTGTGGTGCATTGTTCTCTGTTGAACCCTCAGCACTCTGCTCTGTTGTGGTCTGCGAATCTTTGCCGAGAAGCTTATCCGATCCATATCTGACCCCCTGGAATACAACGCCTGCCACAAGTCCGAATACAACAGCCGCTGCAACCACACCTGCTGCCTTCTTGCCAAATCCGCTCTTCCTGTTCTTTGGCTTCTTATCTTTTGCCTTCTTCTGTCTCATATTGTTATCTGAAGGCTTTCCTGTTCCCATATTGTTCATTGGATTGCCTGCCTGATTCTGATAACCCTGATTCATTCTCTGGCTGTCATACCATGCTTCCATGCCATTTACATTTCTCTGAAAACCTGAATATGAAGCGTTCTGTGTACCGGCTGTTTGAGCATTCTGCGATGAACTCTGTGCGCCGGCAGTCTGAGCGTTCTGTGCCGAGCCTTGTACACCGGCTGTCTGATTGTTCTGCGCTGACTGTGTTCCCTGAACATTCTGTGTCTGCTGTGAAGCATTTGTTGAAGGTCTGTCAAATCTTGAATCTCCTCTATTGTTCATATAGCTGTAATGATACAGACCATCCTGCTGTGGTGCCTGACCACTATTTCCATTCATCTGGTTCTTGTTTTCCTGTTCCATCTCTATCATCCTTTCGCATCTTTATTATCTTAATTCCTGTAATCGGTACCTTTCTCTTTCTTACAGTTGTTACTATACGCAGTAAATGTGTCATATTTGTGTCTTTATTGTTTTAATTTTGTGCACAAATGTTATATACTAGTCAGGTACGATCTCAAATAACCCTTATGGAGGATAATATATGTTTAGAGTATGGGGAAAACTTATAAAAGATAACCACCTCATGAAGGATACCGTGATATGCATATCCGACTACGAGATGACGCGTACCCACAAGGTATACAAGGCCCTTGAGGATATGTGCTACGAGTTTGACCTGGCAAAGCCGGTGTGGCTTAAGAAGAATAAGGATGAGTTTATCCACCACGCCAGAACCAGATTCACAGCGGATAACTTTGTGGAGGATATAGATTTTGACTACCTTGATTTTCAGGTAATAGAGGAGGAATACTAGATGTTTTCTGTCTCTTCAGTGAGCAAAAGCTACGGCAAAAATAAAGTTCTGACAGATGTGTCACTGTCCGTATCCCCGGGTGAATGCATCGCCCTTCTGGGAATCAACGGATCGGGTAAATCCACCCTGCTGGGAATACTATCCAGAAACATAAAGCCAGACTCAGGGTGCTTCGGTTTCGACTGTCAGGCAAATGCTGCTCTGCTCCCACAGGACAATCCACTCATACCGGAACTCACAGCCATTGACAACATCAGACTGTGGCACCCCGGAAGCAGGAAAACAGTCATGAACTCCCACAATATGAGCATATGTCAGTCTCTCGGTGTGGATTCATTTCTGGACAAACGAGTCTCAAAGCTCTCCGGTGGAATGAAGAAGAGGCTAAGCCTTGCCATCACGATGATGTCTGACCCAGATCTGCTTCTTCTCGATGAACCTCTGGCCTCGCTTGATCTTCTATGCAAGAACGGGATACTGCGCTATCTCCAGAATTACATAACACATGGAGGAAGTGTCATCATCGCCACACATGAGACATCTGCGCTGGATATATGCAACAAGATATACACACTGAAAAATGGACACATCCAACTGGCCATAGACAGAAATATCTCACCCGGATACACCTCACCTGAAACCTACATCAATCTGATCAGATCATAGCTTTATCTAAAGGAGTTTTATGTTTTACCGACTTATACGAACTGATTTGAAAAGAATAGCTCATTATGGAATATACATGGTAGTCGCAGCATTTGTCATGATGACGGTTTTCCTGTGTCTTGCGTTAAACGCGAACTCTTTCATCTACTCTGATGACCGCTCCGAACCACTTTCAATCGGAATCGTGATGAGTGCAGATTCAAAAACCGCACAGATGGCATACAACACGATATCTGATATGGACAGCTACCACTCATCATGTGTATTCACAGAATTTTCAGACAAGGATACAGCCCTTTCAAGGCTCTCTGACGGAGACCTGTTCGCTGTGATCTACGTCCCTGACAATATCATAAGCGACATCATGGACGGAACGAACACACCTGTCGAGGTATACTATTCTGACAACCGGTCCATCGATACATTTGTGCTGAATGACCTCTTCCGCTCCACCTCCTCCATGCTTGGCATATCCCAGGCGGCCATATATTCGGTTCAGGCGATAGGAAGGAACATGGAGCTTCCCGAGGATATTCAGGACACGCTCAGCAACGATGTAAATGCCATGTTCATGACTAAGGTTCTTGACAGGACTGCCAACTTCACCGTCGACAAGATAAATGCAACCAGAACAGCAAATACCACCGACTTCTACATAAGTGCGGCGGTCCTTCTCATGATGATGCTGTGCAGCGTTGTTTTCTTCCCATTCTTGCTCGACCTCCCAGCCTCTTACATAACAAAGCTCAGGTCACAGGGAATTGGCAAAGTCAGACGCAATGTCAGCAATTTCATATCCATGTTCATATGGCTGTATATCCTTTATATAACTGTATACATGGCTCTCGCCCTGGCATCACTGTTTATCGATGAACTGCATGTAAATATCCACATGAGCGGGATACTGTTCGGAATCGTCATAGCTACATGTGTCGCGGTATATACACTGCTCATAAGTCTGCTTCCCGCAGGGATACACGGCTGCACACTACTTCTCACTGTGGTCACTGTCATACTGGCCTATGTGAGCGGCTTATTCATACCGGAAGCCATGCTTCCAAACTTTGCAAAGGATATATGCCATGGATCGCTGCTCAATAAGCTTGTGCAGACACTGTGCATATATTTATCATAAATTTACGGAGATACATCTATGAACCATATAAGACAGATAAACTTACTTATAAAGAGAATACTGTGCCGTCCCGCCATGATCGTCGTTCTGCTGGTCATCCCCGCTGTGCTGATCGCTGTGAGCTTTCTGCCAGCCAGAAAGCAAAGCACCGAGATCGTGTCCGGCGTGTATATTGAAAGTTCTGACGAACACACGGATGCTTTCCTGTCGTATCTCACATCGACATCCACGGGATTTACCTTCAGGCACTATGAATCCCTGAAAGACATGAATGATGATGTAGCATCCGGCAGGATCGACTCCGCGTACATGGTTCCTGATGGTTTCAGTGAATCAATGATCCACTCTGACGGGAAGCGCCACATAACCGTGTATACAACCGATGGAAGCTCATTCCAGTCTGTGTCCGAAGAATCCGTGTATGCCGCCCTCCTGTATGCATATGCGGCAGACATGTCTGTATGTATGCTCCAGGATCGTTATCTGGCAAATGTCCCATACGACGAGACCCAGATGTCAGAATACATCAGTGATAGATTTAAGGGATATATCGAAAATGAGGACATTTTCACCATCGAGAGCGGACTCACCGGAAAATACACGGCATCGACAGATATTGCGCCAAACAATTTTCCTGTGGAAATATTGGTTTACATAACTTTGTTCGTGTGTTCTCTCCTGGGACTTCAGAACTATCTCCGGGATCTGGACTGTGGGGCTTACTCTATCCTCTCCTCCAGAAAAAAAGCCGGATTCTGTGTAAAAAATATAGCAGCGGGAATTATTCCCGCTGCCATTATCAGCTTTATATCCTTGATCATATATTCCGGCACCAATGGCTGTCTCAATGTCCTGCTGCATATCGCCGCAGTGTCAGTCATCAGCCTTGCTGCTGCACTTATATTCAGAGTGATATTCAGGCGCTATAAGATATTTACTATAGCTCTGCCATTCATCATCATCTGTACTCTTCTCCTGAGTCTTCTATCAATGCTCTCGCAGATGTAGACTCTGTGATCTGCTTTACCAGACATCCATAGCTGTCAGCCGGCACCGCCACATTGAAGCACACATCTGCAGTGTAATCCGTACTGTCTATCAGTGCATCACTGTTGCTGAGAAGATATTGTACCTTACCCGAATCGTTGTAGTTCGTGGTTATCTTCACCAGCTTCATAAGCTGCATCTTATGTATACCCGCATCAGACAGTGCAAGCTTGGCTGCCTCGGTGTATGCTCTCACAAGACCACCTGTTCCGAGCAGTGTTCCACCAAAATACCTTGTGACCACTATACATATATTAACCACCGCATTCCCCGTGATAACCTCCAGGATGGGTTTTCCAGCCGTTCCCTGCGGTTCTCCGTCATCAGAGAATCTTAGCAATGTATTCTCGCTGCCTATGGCAAATGCATAGCAGTTGTGCCTTGCATCATAGTGCTGCTTCCTGATCTTCTCGACAAAGGCATATGCCTCTTCCTCCGAGGACACAGGGACTGCATAGCCGATGAATCGTGATTTCTTCTCGACTATCTCGTCCTGCCCCTCCTGTAATATCGTGTTGTATGTCTCTATCATCGCTTCTCCGAATTGCTGGTGAGCAGCTTGCCCAGCTCATCCATAAATGTATTCACATCCTTGAACTCTCTGTACACTGATGCAAATCTTACATAGGCTACCTGATCAAGATCCTTGATCTTATCCATGACTATCTCACCTATGGTCGTGCTCTCTATCTCTCTCACTTCCATGTTGAAGATGGTGTTCTCTATGTCATCTATGCACTTTGTGACTGCTTCCGCTGAAACCGGACGCTTATGGCATGACTTTATGACACCTGACTCTATCTTGGAACGGTCATAAGTCTCTCTGTTCTTGTCCTTCTTGATGACTATGAGAGGTATGGTCTCCACCTTCTCATATGTGGTAAATCTCTTACCACAGGCGTCACACTGTCTTCTCCTTCTGATCGCACTTCCATCCTCCGCTGGTCTGGAATCGATAACCTTTGTATCATCTGCTGAGCAAAATGGGCATCTCATATAATTTTCTCCTTATATCTCCCACCTTCGGCGGGACCTTCTTACGATATTATCTTTACTGGGCACTTGGCCTTACATGCACCACAATTTGTACACTTCTCCGGATCTATGTGAGCAAGGTTTCTGTCTATCGTGATGGCTCCAGCCTCACAGTTCCTTGCACACAGTGTACATCCGATACATCCTGCGCTGCAGGCTGCCTTGACCTGAAGACCCTTGTCATGGGAATTACATCTGACAAGTCTCTCTGCATCATATGGAACCAGCTCTATCAAGTGTCTCGGGCACTCTGTGACACATTTGCCGCATGCCTTACACTTCTCCTTATTAATTACCGCAATTCCATCTATAATGTCAATAGCCCCGAACTCACATACTGCCTTACATGAGCCATAACCTGTACATCCATATGTACATGCCTTAGGACCGCTGTTTGGATTGTTCTGTGCCAGCTTACAGTCCCTTGGTCCAACATACTCGTATACATCCTTCGCCTTCTCGCAGTCTCCTGCACACTTGACAAATGCCACATACCTTGTATTTTCAGCGTTTTCCACGCCCATGACCTCACTGATCTTCGCTGCCACTGCCTCGCCTCCAACAGGACACGCTGATGGCGGCATCTCACCTTTGGCGATGGCCGCTGCCAGTCCGTCACATCCCGGATAACCACATCCACCGCAGTTATTTCCCGGAAGGAGCTCTCTTACTGCTATTTCTTTCTCATCTACTTCTACCTTAAATTTCTCTCCTGCGACACCCAGAAGGATACCTATCACAATACCTACGCCTGCGACGACTGCCACAGCTATCAATATTCCTGTCATATCCGCACCCTCCTTATATCAATCCTGAGAAACCGAAGAACGCGATCGCCATAAGACCTGATGTGATGAGAACTATAGGGGTTCCCTTGAACGCCTCAGGTATAGGGCTGTGCTCAAGTCTCTCTCTGATTCCTGCAAGTATCACTATGGCTATAGTAAATCCGACTGCAGAGCCACATCCGTTGATGGTACTCTCAAGTATACCGTAACCGCTCTGTACATTTGAGAGAGCGATACCAAGCACGGCACAGTTGGTCGTGATCAGTGGAAGGTAAACTCCAAGTGATTCATACAATGACTTGACCTTCTTCTTGAGGAACATCTCAACAAACTGTACAAGTGCTGCGATCACAAGGATGAACACTATGGTGTTGAGGTACTCAAGTCCGAATCTTCTCAGTATGCCGTAATACACAACGCTGGTGACAAATGAAGCTATGGTCATGACGAACACAACCGCTGCTCCCATTCCGGTTGCTGTGTTGACACTCTTGGACACTCCAAGGAAAGGACACAGTCCGAGGAACTGGCTGAGGATAACATTATTTACAAGTGCCGCTCCGATGGCTAACAATAAAATATTCATTATCTCTTACCTCCATTTCCTTTTTTCTTCTTTATATGAGCCATTGTCTCCTTGAGCTTTATGTCGGAATCTGCTGGCTCGTTCTCTGCAGAGTGTTCTGGCTGCTCTGCTTCCGTCGGCTGATCCGTTGATGGCTGCTCTGCTGCCACTTTGTCTGCTACTTCCTGTTCTGCTGCTGGCTGCTCTGTTGACTTCTCATTCTGGAGATCGTCCTGACTGTCTGACTGAGTCTCTGTAACAGTCTGCTGCTCCTCATCTGGCGTCTTTTCCTGCTGAACTTCCTCAGCATGCTCCTTAAGCATCTTTCCTGTCGCATTCGGAACAAGCTTTATGTCGGCGAGGACTGACTCTCTGGTCGGTGCATATGGGCTGAGTCTTGGCTCATCCTTCTTCGCCTCATCTGGCTTGTCAGCCTCTGGCGCTGTATTCTTTGCTGCATCCTTATCTGCCGCTGCAGGTGTCTCTTCCTGCTTCTTAACCTGTTTTGCATCCGCTGAAGGCTTCGCCGGAGCCTCTGCTGCCTTTACAGGAGCCGGAGTCTCTGAAACCAGCTTGCCACAACATGCTGCATTGATACAGCCTGCACATGAGTCCGGTCTGCATGCTGCCGGGATCTCCTCTCCATTTGCCAGTGCCTCGGCTGCCTTCTTTGCATTTCTCTTGTTGATAAATGCTATGATGAATGCAAGCACGAAGAATGCACCAGGTGCAAGTACGAATATTGTTATAGGTGTGTACAGGCTGAGTGCATTGCCTATACCCTTTATAATTCCCGATGAGTTCTGAAGTAAGTTGCCATCTCCAAGTATCTGGAATCCAAATACACAGCCCTTTCCGACAAGCTCTCTGAACATTCCTATAAGTGTAAGGCCAACTGTAAATCCAAGGCCCATTCCAAGTCCATCAAATATAGATGGAAGTACCTTGTTCTTGGAAGCATATGCCTCGGCACGACCAAGGATGATACAGTTTACAACTATAAGTGGTATATACAGTCCAAGGCTGCTGTTGAGTGATGGCAGGTACGCCTGCAGCAGAAACTGTATGATAGTAACAAACGAAGCTATGATAACTATAAATGATGGTATTCTGACCTTATCAGGTATAACCTTTCTGAGTGCTGAGATCATGAAGTTGCTGAGCACCAGGATACATGTGGTCGTGAGTCCCATTCCTGCGCCATTGATAGCTGATGATGTAACCGCAAGTGTCGGACACATTCCAAGCATCTGTACGAAGGTCGGGTTCTCTTTCACAATACCATTATATAAACGCTCTGTACATTTTCCCATTACTTGTCACCTCCGTTCGACGCTGCAGATGAATCAGCAGCACCGCCATTTATGGACTTCACATACTCAAGTCCCGCATTCACCGCATTGGTAACCGCATTTGTTGTGATGGTAGCTCCTGACAGGGCATCTATCTCCTCGTCCACTGTTGCACCTGACTTGGTGTACTGGAACTTGTCGACCTTCTTGCCTGCAAACTGCGACTTGAAGCTGTCTGTGTCAGCCTCCATACCAAGTCCTGCAGTCTCTGAGAGTGACAGGAATGAAATTCCATTTGTCGTTCCATCCGCTCTGACTCCCATGGCAAGCTGAAGGTCTCCACTATACGCCTCATGTGATGTGACAGTCACAACATATCCAAGTGCTGAACCATCGCTGCCCTTTGCTTCCACGATCTCATCTATATCTGCGTTATATCCGGCATCTGACAGGATCTTTGCAGCCGCATCGGCATCAAAGTCAGCATAGCTGTCAAACGAATCCGCATCATCGAATACCGCCTTATATGCCTCTTCCTTTGCTTTCTGCTCTGTAACTGCTATAGGATCCTTTGTGATCTTATATACATAAGCCAGTGCAAATCCTGCTATGACTGTGATTATCATGATTGCTATAGTTGCTATAACAATCGACTTTGTATCCATCTTGGACTTTGTTCCGGCTGTGTCACCCTGGGCTGCAAGCTCTGCGCCCTCTCCGAAGCTCTTCGGCTGTGTCCATCTCTCAATGAGTGGCACAAGCAGGTTGGAGAATATGATCGCATATGATACGCCCTCTGCTGATCCTCCGTATATTCTGAAACAGAATGTGAGTATACCAAGTATCACACCAAACACAACCTTACCCGCAGGTGTGATAGGTGATGTAACATAGTCAGTTGCCATAAAGAATGCTCCAAGCATCAGACCACCACCGCACAGGTGTGCTGCGAGGAATGTAAGATCAAAACCTCTACCCGATGCAACCGCATATATCATAATGAGCACCGCAAATGTTCCTATATATGTAAATGGAATAACCGGCTTTATAACTCTTCTGATCAGAAGATAAGCCGCACCAACAAGTAAACATACAACTGATGTCTCACCTATGGTTCCCGGTATATTTCCAAGAAACATATTGAGTACATTGACATTTGCCAGATCCCCTGTGTTCTTGAGCACTGCAAGAGGTGTAGCAGTTGTCACACCATCATACGAGAATGATGTCATTCTTCCTGCAAATGATATGAGAAGGAAACATCTTGCGCCCAGCGCTGGATTCATGAAGTTGAATCCCAGTCCTCCAAAGAGCTGTTTAACTATTATAATGGCAAATGCACTTCCGAGTATCGCCATCCACACCGGTACATCCGGTGAGAGGTTCAGTGCAAGAAGAAGTCCTGTTACAACTGCACTGAGATCGCCTATGGTTACTTTTCTGTTCATCATCTTCTGGTACAGCCACTCAAACAGCACGCATGAGACCACGCATGTGAGTATAAGTATCATAGCGTTCAGCTCGAAGTTGATGATTCCAAATACGGTTGCCGGAAGCAAAGCAATGATCACATCCAGCATAATGCTCTGTGTACTTCGTTTATCTCTGACATGTGGAGATGACGAAATCTTAAATGTATTATCCAATGTGTACACCTCCTACTTCTTTTTATTCGCAATGATGGATTTTCTTGTTCCCGCAATGGTCTGTGTCAGATGTCTCTTCGCCGGACACACATACGAACAGCATCCACACTCACAACACTCCATTCCGTTGTGAGCAAGGAATCCCTCTGTATCCCCATGCTCAGCCAGTGAAGCAAGCATCGAAGGAACAATACGTCCCGGACACACATCAACACAGCGTCCGCATCTGATACAGTTGCTCGGTTCAAGGTCTGCCACCTCGTCATGTGTCATACACAGCAGTGCCGACACTCCCTTGGTTGCAGGAACATCCAATGAGAAAAGTGCCTTTCCCATCATAGGACCGCCTGAGATCACCTTCTCAGGAACCACACCATCCTTAAATCCACCCGCAGCCTCTATAAGCTCCTGACAGTTTGTTCCTATCCTCACCATAAGATTGCATGGATTCTCTATGGCATCACCTGTTATGGTGACTATCCTTGTGTAGAGTGGTCTTCCCTCTATAACTGCCTCATATATGGACACGATGGTATCAACATTGTGAACTATACATCCAGCATCCGCTGGAAGCATCTTGGAGTTGACATATCTTCCAGTGTTAGCATATATGAGCTGACGCTCGGCACCCTGAGGGTACTTGGTCTTCATCACATGGACTTCGATCTTGTCATTGTCCTTTACCTTATCCCTGAGAAGTTCTATTGCCTCAGGCTTATTATCCTCTATGGCGATGATTCCCTTTGCATGATCAAACAGATTGATACATATCTCAAGTCCCAGTATCAGCTTGTCCGGTTCCTCCATCATCCTTCTGTAATCCGAAGTAAGATATGGCTCACACTCTGCGCCATTTACTATTATGTAGTCGATCGCATCCTCGTTCTTCGGGGACAGCTTGACATTTGCAGGGAAACCGGCACCGCCCATTCCTACTATTCCGGCCTCCTTGATGATCTCCTTCACATCCTCTCTATACAGAGTGGACAGATCTTTTACATTTGCTGCAAAGTCGATCTCCTCAAACAGGCCATCATTCTCTACAACTATTGATTCAACCTTTGATCCACCAGGCACATATCTCGGCTCGATTGCCTTGACCTTTCCCGATATGGATGAATGTATATTCGCTGACACGAAGCCACTGGTCTCCGCAATCTTCTGACCAACCAGGACTCTGTCGCCCTTCTTCACTATAGGTGTGGCCGGTGCCCCTATATGCTGACTCAGCGGGTACACGCAGTCACCTTTTGGAAGGTATTCTCTGACAGGCTTTTCCATTGACAATTCTTTGCCTTCATATGGATGAATTCCGCCCAGAAATGTTAACAAACCCATGTTCTACCTCTTTTCCTTATATATTTTTATTAAAAAAATCTCCCTATATAATAACGCTTTAAGCCCTCAAAAACAACCTAAATGGGGATATATTATCATTTTAAAATATGGAAATTCTTCTGCTTATCCGCATAAAAAACGATCACATATAAGATATAGACACTTATGTCTTTTCTGTATCTTACATGTGATCATTTATAAATTCATTCGGATATCATTCTAATATTCTATGGACGGAAGCTTTCTGACAAGCACAGCCCCCGCCAGGCCTATGCACACACCGGCTATAGTTCCCGATATGCACAGCACCGGCATATACAACATGATATTGCCACTCTTCATGAGAAGTGCTGCCATTGCTATTTGCCCTGCGTTGTGGCTCACTCCGCCTAGTATGCTCGTTCCAAGGAGACCAAACAGATCCTTTTTCCTGCAAAGCGTCATGACCAGAAGTGACAACACCGCTCCCGCCATGCTGTATACCATAACCGTCATATTGCCAAACAACAGCGACGACAGCACCACTCTCACCAGTGACACTATCCACGCATCTGATATCCTCAGCCTGTACATGACAACTATGGTGACCATATTTGCAAGTCCCAGCTTGATTCCCGGAACAGCTATATTCACCGGGATCATGGATTCAAGATAGGAAAATACCATGGCTATGGCCACGAACATACCTGTGTATGTGATCCTTTTTGTACTCCAGCCATGCATTCTATCCACCGCCGTCTCTGAACTTTTCTGATCATTTTTATCTCTACTGCACATCTATATCTCTTTCCCTGCCACCTTGTATCTCTATGACAAGCTTGTGCGGAAGACAGGTTATAGTCTCTCCTCTCCTGCTCTTCCAGCCCATATTCACACACACCTTATCCGGGCAGTCCGCATCACCGACACTGATCTTCCCAGATTCAACCACAACAGTGTTGCTGCCCCTGTCCGTGTTGAACTCATAGGTATCGTCGACTGTCATGTCTATGGTCTGCACCAGTTTGTCATCTATATACACATCCGCGGTATTGCCCGTCGGAAGCACAAGCCGCATGACAAGCCAGCATATAATTCCCGCTACTAAAAGGACTCCACACAATATCAGATCTTTTTTTCTAAACCATCCTGCCATATCTTCACATCACTCTGCCAATTTATAGTCTTCTGCCGTTATGGTGAATCGGTCCTTCAGGCCTTCACTGACATACACATTCTTATCCTCATCTATGATGACGGCCTCCGCACCATACTCCTGAATGATCTTCATAGCCTTATCCTTATCCATCAGCATACACAGTGTGGACAAGGCGTCACTGGTCAGTCCGTTATCACACACTACCGTGGCCGCTATAGTGCCATTCCATGCCGGATATCCTGTCCGGGGATCAAGTATGTGGTGGTATCTCCTGCCATCCTGCTCAAAATACTTTTCATAATCTCCCGATGTGGATACAAATGCCGTCTCCCCATCGCCAAAGCTTATGACACCCATGGTCGTTCCCTCTCCAGCTCTCGGATCCTTGACACCGACCTTCCAGGCTGTACCATCAGGCTTGCTTCCGTACACAACTATACTTCCGCCCAGGGCCACACATGCACCGGCCGCATCAGTACCCTTGAGATACTCTGCTGCCATGTCGCAGCCATATCCCTTGCCGACTGCTCCCAGATCAAGCATCATACCAGGCTCTGATATCCTTAACGTATCGCCATCCACACTTACCTTTGACACATCCACCAGCCTCAGTGCACTGTCTATATCCGCCTGTGATGGAATCTCTGTCCTGCCATCTTCTATCCCCCACACATCCGCCAAAGGCCGTATGGTGATATCCAACAGATCGTCATGAGCCCTCGATATGTCAAGCGTCTGCTTCAGCACACCCGCAAGCTCGCTGCTCACCGTGATATCCTCATCAGGCTTATATGTGGTGTTCACCCTGTATATCTCAGAGTCTGCTGAGCGCCATGACAGCACATCCTTGTCCAGGCTGTCTATGAGCTTCAGCATCCCGTCTATATTCTCACTGCCATGGCTTCCATACACTGTAAATGACGCAGCCGTTCCCATGGTGATCGTGTTCCTTGTATATTCACTTTCACCTGACCGTCTCACGCCTGATATGATGACCATAGCAATCACAGCCACCATGACAACCACTACGGCTGCTATCCTGTACCATTTCTTCATGGTCTGCCTACCTCTGTGTTATTTCAGATATTCATCGTGAACCTGTTCTCTCAGCGAATATCTGAAGGATTTCTCGTACTCCACATTCTCATTGATGCTGTGGTTTACCTCCTCGAAGAAGCTCTGGTTGATGATATCCATGGAGTAGAATATCGGGTAGTTACTGTTCTTCTCCCACATCATAACTCCACCATCCACGGATTCCTTACCGTACTCCTCCTCGTAGCGCTTCTTGCAGTCTCCACTGCACAGATATACATGACACAAACCGTTGAGGGTCTTCTTCAGCATATCCGTTCTGAGTATATATCCATCACAGTCTATCGCCCAGTCTGGTATCTCATCCGGCTTCACTATGACTATGATCGGCATATATCTGTCAGGGCTCTCAACAATCGCATTCAGCTTGTCATAGCTGATCTCCTCAGGGCTTGATCCCTCCTCCATGACTATCCCGGCGTCTACAAAGCCAACCTGATTGAACATATCCTTCATGAACTTTGGCCTGCTGTATCTTCTCTCCTTGACGTTGATGGTCTCACATATGTTCTCCACATTCACATCATATATATCCCCGGCACTCACCATATCCACTGTCACATGCCATATAACACCAGCCTCTGAATTGCTTATGTGCTGGAAATCCATATGAAACTCACCGGCCTCATATGTTATATATACCTTATATCCTATGGTGGAATAATCCACACTCGTGAGTTCCTCGGGCATCTGTGGGAACACCATACTGATGTGCTCTCTGACCCATTTGTATATGATCTCACACGCCTTGTCATAACCCGCCGCAGGTATTCCTACCCTGTGGCTGTACACAACATTCGGAACCATAGGCTTTATCTCAGTCTTCACCTCTGGTCTGACCGCTGGAACGAACTGCTCCTTGTCAAGCAGCCTTGATATATACTCGTTGTGGACTATCTCCTTGTTGATCAGATAAATAACTCTGTCAGGAGTCAGCTCCTTGTGATACTTCTTGTTGAGCAGTATCTCAACCAGTTCGCGCTTGCTCACAGTGTGGAACTGCGCCACGATGTCCGGATTGTTGTCCAGATATTCCCTGAGCTCAGGCTTAAGCGGATCCTGCGTGATCCTGAGCCTGTATTTGCTTCTTATGGCATTCTCCCAGTTCTTCTCCTTGTACTGTGAGTCGTGAATACTGTTGAAAATCTGCATGATAGACCAGTCGCACAGCTCCAGATTGGCTATGATACTGTTCATGACTCTGGACAGATCCTCATGTCCAGTCCACAGATCGGTCTCCTTGGAATCAGAACCCAGCTTATACTTATATCTCATCTCATGCTCTATCTCATGCCAACCCTCGAAGAGCACCGTCCTGAGCTGTACCTCAAATGTCTGGTCAAATGGCTTGTTCCACACACTTGCAGGTATGTTTCGCAGATATTTGCTCGGTATCCTGAACACACCGTTACATTTCTGTGCCTCAAATTTGTTCTCCTCATTCTTCGTCTTGGACCAATTGTCCAGAAGAAACGTCTCCTCAAGTATCTTCTCACATATATCCATGTCCTCCAGATAGAACAGGTTGATTCGTATACCTATGATATCCTGAATCTTTCTTCCACCTTCCTGCATGGAGTATTTACCAGTCTCCAGCTTGTGCAGAAGTGACGATTCTGACTTGATTCTCGATGTACTGTTAAAATATATTCCCGCATTGTTCAGCTTCGTGACAAGAGTGTTGAGCAGACTCATCTTCACATTGTTGATCTCCTCTATCTCCTGTTCCTGAAGAAGCTTCTCGTCACTATTATAGTCATAGATGCTATAATCCATTCCATCATTCCTTTTCTGTAATTATATATCAATCCGCCCTGCGGCGTCTTTCCTATATCCACGCATATCTTTATCTAGTATATCACAATAATTGTGTATTTTGCTTAAAATAATATGAACATTTTATAAAAAACAGTGCAATTCCACCCTTATAGTATAAAATCCACTCCATTTTCTTGCGAAAGTAAAGGCTTGTATATATAATTAAAAGGCTAGAACACAAATGAGAGGTTAAATTATGATTTTAGACTGTCAGAACATCTGCAAAGCATTTGGCACAGATGTTATATTGGACAATATTTCTTTTCATCTTGAGGAAAAGGAGAAAATGGCTATAGTCGGCATAAACGGCGCCGGCAAGACCACTCTTCTCAAGATAATAATGGGTGAGGAAAGTGCTGACTCCGGTCAGGTCATAGTGTCAAAGGACAGGACAATCGGTTATCTGTCCCAGTATCAGGAGAGCAATTACAACACCACTGTCCGCGGAGTCATGATGGATGCACTCAAGCCTATCCTTGAGCTTCAGGACAGGATGCGCGAACTTGAACACACTATGGCTGAGCAGTCCGGTGAGGAGCTTGAGAAATCTTTGGAGCTCTACAACCGCTACACCCACGAATTCGAATATAAGAACGGCTATAGCTGTGAGAGCGAGGCAAATGGAGTTCTCAAAGGACTAGGTTTCTCCAAGGAGGATTATGACCGCCACACGGACTCTCTGTCCGGTGGCCAGAGGACAAGACTTGCACTCGGCAGACTACTCATGGTGAAGCCGGATATCATCATCCTCGATGAGCCGACAAACCATCTGGACATGGAATCCATCTCATGGCTTGAGGGCTTCCTGTCATCCTACCAGGGAAGCGTCATCATCGTCTCCCACGACCGTTATTTCCTCGACAAGATCGTGACCAAGATAGTCGAGCTCGACAATGGCCACAGCCAGGTATACAATGGCAACTACACCTACTTCGCACAAAAGCGTGCAGAGATCCGTGAGAACATGATGAAGGCATATCTCAACCAACAACAGGAGATCAAGCATCAGGAAGAGGTCATCACGAAGCTCAAGCAGTTCAACCGTGAGAAGTCCATCAAACGTGCAGAGAGCCGTGAGAAGATGCTCTCACGTATAGAACGTCTCGACAAGCCAACCGAGGTTGCATCCGAGATGAGGATCACTCTTGAGCCAAATGTCTTAAGCGGCGAGGATGTTCTTACGATCGAAGGACTCTCCAAATCATTTGGCGACAATAATCTGTTCTCAGGAATAGATATGGATATCAAACGTGGCGAACACGTCGCCCTGATAGGTGGAAATGGAACCGGAAAGACAACCATACTGAAGATGATCAACAGGCTTGTATCCAAAGATGCCGGAGCTATCATACTTGGATCACGCGTCAAGATCGGTTACTACGATCAGGAACATCAGGTACTCACGATGTCCAACACCATATTCGATGAAATAAGCGACGCCTACCCTGATCTGTCCAACACCAGAATCCGTAATGTCCTTGCGGCATTCCTCTTCACAGGTGAGGACGTGTTCAAGAGGATACAGGATCTGTCAGGTGGCGAGCGTGGACGTGTGTCCCTTGCCAAACTGATGCTCTCTTCCGCCAACTTTCTTATTCTGGATGAGCCGACGAACCACCTGGATATCACATCAAAAGAGATACTGGAGAATGCCATAAGGAACTACACCGGCACTGTCCTGTATGTATCCCACGACAGATACTTCATCAACCAGACGGCCACAAGGATCATCGAGTTAAGGGACAAACAGCTCACAAGCTATATAGGCAATTACGATTACTACGAGACCCACAGAACGTATTCCACAGATTCAGGAAGTCCATTCACTCCAATAAGCGGAGTCTCTGACGCACCGGCCCAGACCGCTCCCGCTGTCTCACAGGCCAAGCTCTCATGGCAGGAAAGCAAAGCTGAGGCGGCAAGGCAGCGCAAGAAGGCAAATGACCTGAAGAAGCTTGAGGCATCCATCGAGGAACTTGAGAACAGGATCGCAGAGATCGATGAACAGTTTCTTCTTCCTGAGAACGCCACAAATGTCGGTCTGCTGAACGACCTCACAAAGCAGAGGAACGAAGCCGACACAGAACTCAACGAGCTCTACACGAAATGGGAGGAACTGTCCGAGGAGGACTGATGGCGGAATCGCTCATGTCAAACCTGCAGGCTTAACTATATCAACAAATACCAAAAACACCATATACGACTACAGCAAAGAGGATCCATATAAGGTATCCACTCACCGTATTCATATATGGTGTTTTCTTTATTATCATGCACAGTCTCCTGTACATCTATTGTTCATACATGTCTCATGCACAGTTCCCTGTACATTTATGTCAATCTCTCTACATTCTAATGTCTCACATGAATTATCTTCATGGCATACTGTCCCGACAGATCATATGCAGAATTGCTTATATAGACCTGATCGCTGCTGCCCATTCCACCCTGAATGATCCAGTATTCAGGCTTATTTCCGCTGTTAGAACCCCAGTCATGCACATATGCCTCACATGCCGAAGCCGGAACTCCAAGCTTTCTCAGATACTGCTTAAGTGCAGTCGCTGAAGAGAACTTTCCAAAATAGATTCCGACATGGGTCGGCTCTCCATTCGTATAGTAGACAACTATATCACCAGGCAGGAGCACATCGTATGAGAAGTCCTCCCTGTCCGCTGTGAGCTCGTAATCCGTCGCCTCACCCCAGCTTCCATTCTGCGCCAGAATCGCCTTGGCGATGACCTTGCGGAGTGCCCAGTCTGAGCATATATTTGATGAACTGATCACGAATCCGCCATTTGCAAAGTCAGTGTACTTGACTGACATATCACTTCCCGGAGTGCTGCTGCCTGCGTATCTAAGCGCATTTGCCACAAATACATTGCAGTAGATTCCTGTCTTGCCCAGATATTCATTGACAACCCTCTTCATCCATTCATCAAAATCCCAGCTTATCGAATCTGTCTTGAAGCATCTTCCCCAACTGTCAAATTCATACTCCACATCACCCACTACTATCTTCGTGAGTTTACTGCAGCGTCCATTTGCATCGCTGAAATAATACACCTTCTTGTTGTTGATCTTGGCGTTCTTAAGACCCTCAGACTTGTCGTTGAGCAGCTTGCCACTTCTGTACTCGGAATATCCTGTACTCTCGTCATAATACACATATTCAGTTACAGTTCCCTCATCGCCTACATAAGCCGCACTGTAATCACTAATCGTCTGCCAGCCCTTTGTTCTGACAGCCTTACCTGTTTTACCAAAGTAACTGCAGTTGTCCTGCAGTCTCACCACAGAATTCTTCTTTACTATCCATCTGTTATTCGAGAATACTCTGTACGTGTCTGCATATCCCGATACAGTATGTGTCGATCTGTAATATATCGCATCAGATATTCCCGTGCTGTCCGTGTGGAGCACAACATGTCCAAATGAAGGTATCCACGCATTCACCGCAGCCGTCCAGCCGCCCTCGCTCGCCACCTTCTGACATCTGTATCTTATGCCGTCCACCTGTACAAAATAGGTTGCCTCTCCGTTTCTTATGTAATACTTCTTATCCCTTGAGATCTCATACCACTTCGTGACGTTGCTCTTCGCACCGTTCACAAAGTAATAATATCTTCTGTTTACCTCGTATACACCGGTTGCCGTACTGGTCCATTTCCCCGACGAATACTGGTACAGTCTTCCCGACTGCATCCGCCTTACTGCCTTGCCGTCCACCGCAAAATAATACACGCAGTTTCCTGATGTGATCCAGGTCGATCTCACCGCAGCACCGTCACTTCCAAAGTAATAATAGTCTTCTCCAAACTGCTTCACCACGTTCTTGACCGGAATACCCGCTTCGTAGTAGTACACTCTGGAATTTTCTGTTCTGAGTCCCTTGTACGCATTTCCATTCTTGTCAAACAGGACTTTTATATTATTTACCATGACAGCCTTATTCTTGACGGTGATCCTGACTGTTCCATTATAGCTGTAGAAATAATTGCCGTGATAAGCGCTCACAACATGCCCATCAAAAAGCTGGATATACTTCACATCATTTCCAGACATGCTTCCGGATATATCCGCGTCAACAAGCTCCCCTGCCGGTGAACTGCTGCCATATTTGTACCAGCCATCTCCCACAACAGCCTTGCCACTCACAAAGTAATCACAGTACCCGGATCTTGTGAACAGTCCTGTCGCCGGACTGCCCTCGCTATAATACACTCCATTGTAATATCCTGTCAGAGCTACAGAATAGTCCCTGGCAAATGTAAACTTTTTGAGCTCTATGGTATTGCCGCTCTTAACGCTCATGTTGACATATCTGCTTGAAGAATTATAATTCGCTGACTTCAGCATCTCAAAGCTGGTGTCTGTGTAGCTTCCGTTATACTCCACATTTGCATCGCTGTCATCCGCTGCGACAAGATAAAACTTGGAGTTATATCTTATCAGTGCGTATGTGATAAGTGTATCACTGTCCTCACCTGAACCAATGAAGTAACTCTCGCCCTCCGCAAAGCTGAGTCTGAACATGCCATCGGTGGAGTTCGTAAACACATATGTACTGCTGTTCATCTTAAGTGCTGTTTTCTCCACCACGCTGGTAGGCGTCGCCACCCCCGGAACCTCCGTATCCGCATATACAGATGCAGCCACATCCCCTGCAGTCTCCGCTTTGGCCGTCATGTTCCCCACACACGCCATCTCCGTCAGCAGAACAAATGCCACAGCGATGAGCAGAGCAAGAAATCTTACGTTATTCGACTTATACAATCCCTTCCTTATTGTCCGCAACATACTTCCTCCTGAGTATTTATTATGTATCTATAGTACACGATTTTGGCTGCATGTAAAATACAATATTTGATATTTTTCCGATATCTTCTCCACAAATTTCTTCGCCCCCGCCATATTTCTGTCATCAAGATTGACAAATGGATCATCCATTATGAGCATCGGCTTTTCATCCTGATACATGCTGTCCACTATTGCAACTCTTACACACACTCCGAGGATATCCGCCAGTCCCGAGCTCAAGGTCTGAGAATCCCTGTACATTCCCTGCTCTCTGTACCTGATTGTCATATCCGGGGCCGCCTGTACATTTCCTACATGCTCTCCTGTAACGCACTCATAATACCTGTCAAATGCCTCCATGACCGGCACCGAATGTCCCACTGCAAATGTATCCCTGGCCTCCCCCAGCAGCTCGTACGCCTTTACGTTGAGCTCGTATCTGTGCAGATCGTCTTCCAAAGCCTTTTTCTTATCCGCCAACGATGCCTTCACAGCAGCTATCTCCTGTCTTCGAAGCTTGAGCTCCGCCAGTTCCCTGGCATACTCGCCAAGTCTCATGTTTTCTGCCATATAGACCGACATCTCCTCATCCATATCGTATTCGTCATCGGCTGTATATATATCATCTGATCCGTCCGATCTGGTATCATCAGCGGCATCCCCCGGCTCTTCCACCTTATTCTTCCTGTGCCTGATCTTTTCATTTATCCCGCGTATAATGTAGTAGATTCCGAGTACAAAAAACATACCTGCACATACAACAAATATAATCATAGCCATATCGTCAGGTTCTTCTATTCCAAGCATAAATTTCCACATTCCCAGAGATAAAAGTGCTGCGATCAACGCACAAAATCCTGTCATGATATATTTACTGCCACGTTTTTTATTATTTACGCTACTTCCAATGGTTTCTAGTTTTTCTGCATTATCTGCCTCTGGCTTCGCTGATTCTGGCTTCAACGGTTCATGCTTTACAACGGCTTTCTGTCTCTGCCGCCTCATCCGGTTCTGATTCTGCATTTCTATCTCACGGATATTTTTATTCAGCTCATTTATACTTCTGTCTATTCCATCAAGCTCCCTGACCTGCTCACGCATCCCATCAAGCTCATATTTTCTCCTGTACAGTTCCCCCGTCCGCTTGGTTGGCGACTGCCTGTTTATAACATTCTTCAGTATCTGTCTGGCATTCTCATAATTGCTTATATCATCCGTGCTGTCAGCGATATTACCAAGCTTAGCACTTATCCCATCCGTCGCCCAGGTCCGGCAGTCATCCTGCCCTATGTACATACTTCTCACAAATGACGCAGAATCCACATGAAACAGCTCCTCCCCAAGCTTATCCGTGAACATTCCTGTCACAGCATGAGTCGCCTCGTCGTATATCACGCATTTGTCATCGCTCTTCTTCGCGCCAAATGTCCTCTGAACCCTGTAGTTTCTGCCCCTGCTCTCAAATACCAGTTCTCCGCCATAGGCAGCCCCCGACCACGGGCGATATCTTTTTCTTTCATTCTCAATGTCATTTCTCTTCGTCTCACCGTCGAAGCCATACAGCATGACCCGGATAAAAGCAGCAAGAGTCGACTTGCCCCAGCCATTATCCTGGACAAATGTATTTATCCCATCCTCGAACTGGACTTCCATGTTATTCAATTTGCCAAATCCATCTATATAACAAGATATCAATCTCATACTTAAAATATCTCCTCGCCCGAAAGAGCCCTGAGTCCTGTCTGGATCACATATGCCTTGTCATTTTCACTCATATCCTGCCCCATGACCTTCCTCACGAATTCGCCCTTGAGGGACGCATCATTCACATACCTCGTGTAATCCACCTGAAAATCCGTGTGATCCAAGATCTCCATATAGTAGAACGAATCCTGAAACTGCTTAGTCAGATAATCCGTGTTTATCTCGCTCTCAACATTTACCGCGCCTGTGAGGGATACCCTCACCATGTCCCTGGACTCATCTTCCATTGTCCCCGGCAGTTCCTGATACAGTCTGTCTGCGATCATGTCCGCCGCATCAGAGCTTGACTCTGCCCCTGTCACGTCCACTTCCACATCGAACAGCCTTCTATAGGCAAATGGCACAAATTCGGTCTCAACCATATGCTTCCTCTCATCCACGTCAAGCATCATAAAGCCGTGCTCACCGCACTCGTCAAAGCCCCTGCCCTCCAGACATCCCGGATAGCAGTAGAATCCCCTGTGATCAAGGCTTTCCAGCTTTCTTCCGTGCACATGTCCCAGAGCCAGATAATCTATGCCTCTTCCCCTGAGTTTCTTCAGGCATACATCATTCATGTTGCGAGCCCTGCCATATTCCTGCTCCTGGCCGTGGAGTGTGACAATATTTATATCGTTCTCATCCAGTTCGAGTTCATCATATATGCTGTTGCAGTTTTCGTCATTCAGCACAGCGCCCGCGATCACTATACGTGATCCCTTAAGCTGATACTGCGTCCACTCATCTCCGAATAAATACAGATTCTCTGGGAGTCTCCGCCCCGCAAATAAGCTTTCATCCGGGTCATGATTTCCCCTCAGATAGAACACATCTATGTCAGCATACTTCGCTATCTCCCCCAGAACAACATTTATCGTCGTGGCAGACACTGTCTCTGAATCAAAGAGATCCCCCGCTATTATTACCGCCTGCACGTCATTCTCTGCAGCATACCCGAATATTTTCCTGAATGTGTTAAGTATCTCATTTCTTCTGCCTCTGGCTCTTTCTCTTCCAAGATGTGCACTCAGGGCTGAATCAAGATGGATATCCGCACAGTGTATTATTCTCATAGTTCCTCAACCTCAGTCATCTCTATTCTTTTTCTATATTAACATATTACGTTAAAATTTGCTCATAAAGAATAAAGTCCACGGCATATGCCGCGGACCCTGTCTACATCATATCATATACCTCCTGTCTGATACACATGTGTTTTCTCTCTGTATTCAACAGTAGAAAACTGTCTCTTAAGTTCATACATGAAGTATATTGCTCCTTGATTTTCGTTCCGTAATTATTACGGATTTTGTTTTTTCACAAACAAAAAGCGCCAGAAGCCTTGGTTTTACAAGGTTTCTGACGCCTGTCTAGCAGGGGATGAGAGAATCGAACTCCCACCAAAAGTTTTGGAGACTCCTATCATACCATTTGACCAATCCCCTATATACAGAAAAAATTTAACACCTGCTGCAGCGTTAAATTTTCCCGGTACTTTTTATTCTGTACCTTCAGAATTTCACACAGAAAGAGGTATCTTCTAAAGCTTATCTCTTAGA
>ENA-OZFB01000077-OZFB01000077.1-human-gut-metagenome-genome-assembly--contig:-NODE-77-length-45758-cov-8.181367_pt1 | contig 45758 bp, 32 predicted proteins | sample MGYA00244614_ERZ653626 | MGnify/ENA primary metagenome ERZ653626 (study PRJEB26926, sample SAMN06164992) | human gut metagenome | biome: ENVO:00009003; feature: ENVO:2100002; material: ENVO:00002003...
TCTACACTTATGCGATCGTCGGCAGCGTCAGATGTGTATAAGAGACAGACAGTATAGCTAATATAAATGGAGTCCGTAAAATATACGACAGTTATGTAAATATACCTTTGCTGCGTCGAATCGTCATCAAGGTTGAAAAGGAAGGGTATGACCCCGTTGTGATGGCTGTTGACCTTCCCGATGAAAAGGACTTGAAGCGTGAAAAAGATGGTAAGTATCATTGGAATAAGTTGGACCGGATATTGATTAACCGCAGCATCGTGACCAAACAGCTGGGCGAGGCAAGTGTCACGGCTTCGCGGCTGCAAATGGTGGTGAGGGGCGACACGCTGGAGTACAATGTGGCCAATTTGCAACTGACTGCCGGTTCGATGCTCGATAACCTGATTCGCAATTTGCCGGGGGCACAGCTCGACAAGAACGGACGCATTTCGGTGAATGGTGAGTTTGTATCGAAGTTGCTTGTAAACGGTCGTGAGTTTTTTAACGGCGATGTGATGGTGGCTTTGCGAAACTTGCCTTACTACACCGTAGGTAAAATCAAGGTGTATCATAACATAGGCAGTGGTTTTGTGAGTAAGGCCGATTCGCTCCGCAGCTTGCGCAACGCAAGCCTGACCATGGATGTGCGGCTGAAAAAGATGTACCGGAAGGTGTGGCTGGCCAATATGGAGATAGGCGGCGGTTCGCGAACACACCAGGATTGGAGCAATGTGTATTTCGGACGTTTTTTTGTGATGCGCTTTACCGACCATTCGAGCATAGGCATTTACGGTATAGCCAATAATATCGGCAAAAATTACTCGGCCACGCACAATGGAAACTGGCGCGAGATGGTGGCGTATGGCCTTGGCGGTGAACCCATAACGCAGTCGGGTGGTATTGATTTTTCGGTGGATGGCAAAAAAACCGAAGTGAAATTTCATACAGACCTACAGGTGAAGAACGAGAAAAACCTGATGGAAAACTGCATTTCGAACCAAACATTTCTGTCGAATGGCGATATATTCGACCGATATAGGTTTATGAAACGCAGCCGCACGTTTCAGGCAGACTGGACCGCGCGTTTGGAAAAGGATTTCAAGCATTTCAAATTTTCGCTCGACCCTAAAATCAGCTATTCTCGCAACCGTGAATATGAAGAAGACCAATCGGCTTTGTTCAACGGAGACCCTATGGATCGGACGCGGTGTGCATCGCTCGACAGCATTTTCGATGCTTCGCGCAGTGATCGGCTCATGGATTTGCTGATTAAACGCAGCCGGAGCATGGCACGCGAAAAACGCTCGTGGTTCAGAACAGAGGTGCAAACCTCCATGTCATTTAAACTCCCTTTTCTCAAATATGATATACCACTGACCGCTTCGGTTGACTATACCCGAATCGAGAAGAAATACATTAGGTTCTCGAATGTTTGGTCAAAGGTAAACTCCTACAATGAAAATTCCTTTCAGGCAACCCCGTGGCATAAGCTGAATGTGAAAGGCGGAAGCAGATTGTCGCTTTTCCATTATTCCAAGGGCGATATCTACGTTTCCGGCAGTTTGTCGTACAACATTTCGCATAGCTATGACGATGCGGAACGACGGCTGTACAAAGACGACAGCGAATGGCCCGAGTATGTGCCCGATATGCAAACGGGCTATGCCTGGGAGTATAATTTGCGCAACAGCTATCAGACCGACAAGTGGCAGACCCATCATAGATTGGAATGGATTACGAATGTTACGTTGCCCGGTATCAGGAAAGGCCGTACGGTCGAGATAGGTTTTAATTTACCCTTTCAGGTAGCGAATCACAGGGTGATGGATAATCGCAATAACCATGAGCAGCAGTTGCGTAAAAAATATTACTACTTCACGCCCAATGTGCAGATTTCAGCCTTGAACAATGCGCTTATAGCCCGTTACGATTTGTCGACCGAACTTCCCGAACTTAACGAATTGCTCGATATTTACGACGATGCCAGTTCGCTGTATCAAACGCTGGGTAACCCCAACTTGAAATCCTCGCAAACCCATCGGTTCGAACTGAGGTGGCAGCGCCGCAAACGCGCCATGGCACAGTGGATGGGCTTTGCGGTAAGGCACGAAATTCAAAATCGGCAGCACACCCAGGCAATGACTTACAACCGCGAAACCGGTGTGACCACTTCGCGCCCGGTGAACATCAACGGAAACTGGTGGACCAACGCTGAGGCTTCGTATGGACGAGCACTCGACAAACAGAAACACTTTAATCTGTCGTCGAAACTTTACTATACGTTTGCCAACAGTGTGGCTTATGCCAACGACCGCGAAATGTCGGATTTGCTCCGTCAGACGGTGCATAACAACCGCATAGGCTTCAACGCATCAATCAGCTACAGCAAGAACGAGCGCCGTGCCTCGTTTGAAAGCAAGGTGAACTGGACGGGGCTGCATTCGGCGGCGACCAATTTTCAGAATATGAGCTATGTGGATATGACGTATTCATTGAGTTTCACCACGCCCCTGGTGTGGCGCATAGCGTTTGATACCGACGTGAATTTGACGATGCGTCGCGGTTTTCGAGAGCCTTCGATGAATACGACCGATTGGGTGTGGAATGCAGCCTTGTCGACCAGTTTGGGTCGTACCGGGCAGTGGGTGCTTCGCGCAGTAGCCTTCGACATTCTTCATCAACTTTCAAACGTAACCACTACGGTCAATGCACAGGGCCATCGCGAATGGTGGATGAATGGTGGTCAAAGCTATGCCTCGCTCCACTTGGTTTACCATTTCAAGGTGAAGCCTACGAAAAAAGGCCTTGAATAGAGCGTATTATGAAGTAGTTGTTAATATTTTTATAGGAAGTTCCACGAGTATTCCGGTTTGTCCGGAATGCTCGCATGGAATTTTGAATACAAACTTATCTATAAAAGAATTCGATGATCTATTCAAATATGCTGCATAATCCTTGGTTGAAATTTAATCTTGGAAACCAACTTTTCGTTATAGCCTCCCTTTTAGGTATGGCTCATCGATATCAAACGCAACTTGCATTTTTTAAAGAGTGGAAAAATGGTCGGTATTTCAATTTAAGTGATATACCCATATTGACATTGCCAGTTAATATTCTATTTAGAGAACCGGATTTTTCTTACTCCATAGCGTTCTTTGATAAGTTTAAAAACATCATTCAGCATGAGGTGGTGGGAATAGATGGTTATTTGCAATCAGCTAAATATTGGCAAGATTGTGAAAGTGTAATCCGTCGAAACTTTTCGTTTAAGGAAGCCATATCTGAAGCCGTAAAACAGATTGTCACAGCGTCAAACATAGACATGAACCAATGTGTGGCTATTTCCGTCAGACGCGGTGATTTCGTAACAGATCCCACACACTATCTTTTACCTCAGGAATATTACATGGGTGCCTATCGAACATATTTTCAAGGACTGGATGTCTATGTATTTTCGGATGATTTGGATTGGTGCAAGGAAAATTTGGCTACAATGGCCCATACGGTGCATTTTGCAGATGAACTGGATGCCATTCATCAGTTGTGCTTGATGAGCCAATTTAAAAAGTTCATCATAGCCAATAGCACATTCAGTTGGTGGGGAGCTTACCTTTCGGAAGCAGAAGAAAAACAAGTAGTAAGGCCTTACCACCATTTTGATGGACCTTTAAAGAATGTAAGTATAGCCGATCATTATCCTACAGAATGGCTGGTGTATAATCATCTTGATTAAAGTAGAGTTGATGATCATTGAAGCATTATTGATAAGACGATTATGACCTATAAAATATTCAAATTATGAAAAGAATCATATACCCTTTATTGCTGAGTGCCTTTTCATCGTTCAGTGCTTTAGCACAGGAGCCGACGATGTTTGTGCGGTATATAAAAGTGTTGGATGGTTTTACGCAGGAAGCACTGACGGAGGCACGTGTGTCGATTATGGAGAAGGATAGTGTGACGTTGGTGGGAGATTCTTTGGAGGCTTGGTTCATTAATAATAAGTATATTGGCCATCAAGGTACGAATCATATACCCTTTATTGCTGAGTGCCTTTTCATCGTTCAGTGCTTTAGCACAGGAGCCGACGATGTTTGTGCGGTATATAAAAGTGTTGGATGGTTTTACGCAGGAAGCACTGACGGAGGCACGTGTGTCGATTATGGAGAAGGATAGTGTGACGTTGGTGGGAGATTCTTTGGAGGCTTGGTTCATTAATAATAAGTATATTGGCCATCAAGGTACAGTTCCCCGTCGCAATCATGTGGTAATCAGGGTGGAGTGTAAGGGATATCCTACCGAGTTCCGGGAGTGGAAGATTCCAGAGCGGTATGCGAAGAACCCCGATGAACAAGTGAGGTATGCAGGAAAAGATATTGACCTTTGGCCCGAGTTGGACCAGAACCTCGGCGAAGCACAGGTGAATGCTTCGCGCATATTGATGGTGATGAAGGGCGATACGATAGAATATAACGCCGCCGCTTTCAGAATGCACGAAGGGTCGATGCTCGACAACCTGGTGCGTGCCCTTCCGGGAGTAAACCTTGACGACAACGGACGCATCACGGTGAACGGTGAGTTTGTGAAGAGTCTGCTGGTTAACGGACGCGACTTTTTCGACGGCGACCCCAAAATAGCTTTGCGCAATTTGCCGGCTTATACGGTGAACAAGGTAAAGGTGTACAGAAAATCGGATAAACGCAAATATCGTGGCGACGATGCACCGCTGAGCGAGGAAGAAAAGCGGCAGGCCCCCTTGGTGATGGACGTGATGCTGAAGCGCGAATATGAGCAGGGGTGGATTAGCAATTACGAAGTGGGAGGCGGTACGACACTGAAAGCACCCGTCGACGAACGCTGGATGGCACGCCTCTTTGCCTTGCGCTACACGAACCATTCGTCCATCGGTATTTACGCGGCTGCGAACAATACGAACGATGGGGCAACACCGGGCGACAAAGGAGAATGGACCCGCAAGGATGCGACGTCGGGCGAGAAAAAAAGCTATCTGGCCGGTGTCACTTTTTCGCTTCAACCCAAAAACAAAAAATTGCAGTTCAATACTTCGCTGAAAGCGCAGCGCGAAGAGGAATTGTTCGAAAGCAGCACTATCGGCGAGACGTTTTACAATGACTTGCTGACGCACTACACATCGCAGTCGGCCAATAAGCGCACTTCGACGGACTTGAACTGGAATGCCCATATTTACAACCCTGATTCCCGGGGATTTTCAAGTGCGAATGCAACGGCCTACTACCGGCATAACAAACAGAAAGGAAACTCGGAATATGTCAGTGAACAGGCACAAGGCGGCAGTGCGCTCGACACGCTTTACCAGCGCACGATGTGGAGCAACGAACGCGAAACGGCCTGGGGTACTTCGGTGACTCTTTTCAGAAGTAATTATTTGCGTAAAAGGCAAACGCTGGATTTTTACCTGAAGTTCAGCTACAACAAGCACGATGCCGACCGCAACCTGTTTGACCGACTGGCCTATAAAATGGAACCGCACCGTAACCTGACGGAGCAGCGGCGATATGTCCTCCCCTCGTTCGACTATAATTATGGAGGCAGTGTGACGTTTGATGCGGGTACTAAATATTTTGGCGATTTTAGCATACGCTCTGCATCCATTGTAAATTATGAACAGACCTTCAAATCGGGGCATCAGGACCTTTCGCGCAGCAACGACGATGGGCTGGCTCCTTCAGCGGCAGCCTTGACGTGGGTAATCGACGAACTGAACTCGTATCATACCACACGGATGGAACGGAATGCCACGGTGGAGCAAAAGTTTAACTTACGTTTTAAGGATTTTGGACTCAATGCCGCAGCCGAATTGCCGGTAAGTTCGCGCCGCATCAGCGATTACCGCAACCAGACGGACGAGGAAATGAAAAAAACGCAGGTGGTGTGCAATGCACGCCTGAATCCGTTTTGGGGCAAAAACAACCATTCGGTCGATTTGATAGGAACCATTATGAACCGCTTGCCGGAACTCTCGTACCTGATTGACCGCAACGACAGCAGCGACCCCTTGTGGCATGATGCCGGCAACCCGTCGCTGAAAACGAGTCGCGAATATAGCCTTGAAGCGGTGTATCGCTTCAGAGAACGCAACGACTATATGCGGAGCATTGAGGTGTCGGGCGGTTACTCGGAATGGGAAAACAGTTTCAGCTTTGGCCGCTTTTACAACCCCGAAACGGGTTTGACAACCGTGCGCCCCATGAACATCAACGGCACATGGCGTGCCTGGGCAAAGGGTAATTACAGCCGTTTGCTGGGCAAGGCAAAGCGTTGGAATATCAGCAACGACTTAGGTTTCAGTTTCGACCACAGTCTGGACTACGTGTCGGACCGCGAGGCAGCGTCGCCGATAAAGTCGGCCGTTGATAACCTGAACGTTACCGACCATTTCCGCGTGGACTACCGCATCAACGAGATGCGTCTGGGGGCAAAGGCCGATTTGACCTGGAGAAAGCAGAAGAGTCTGGACGGACGTTTTGCGACGAACTCCTTTACGCACTTCAATTATGGTGTGACCCTTTCCACTCCCTTGATATGGGGCTTCCACTTCGGTACGGATATAATGGCTTACTACCGCCGAGGCTATGCCGATGCGTCGATGAATACGACCGACTGGGTGTGGAATGCCGAATTGTCGCGTCCGCTCGGCCGCCGCAAACAGTGGCTTATCAAGGCTATCGGCTTCGACTTGCTGCAACAGATTCCCAATGTGCGCCGCGAGGTGAACAACCAGGGTTGGCAGGAAACGCGTTACAACACGAAACCCTCGTATGTGATGCTTCACGTTGTGTACCGACTGGATGTGAAACCCAAAAAGTCGCCGATGAGTAAGAAGTAACGGCGGTGGGTTGCTTACAAAAAAAACAGGCGTCCTAAAATTATTTTAGAACACCTGCTTGCTATTCTTTTTCATGTAGTGAGAACTGTGGGTCTGCTGAACTGCTGAGTTCAGCGGATTGGCAGTTCTCTTTTTTTTGTGTGAGAGTGTGCGGTGCAAGAACGTAATGCAATGTCAGTGCAAACCGAATGCAGAGCGATGAGAGCTTGCTCTCAAGAGCTATGCTGAGGTGAAGCCTGACTTCGCGAAGCAAAGTAAAAATACTTCGATAGAATTATATAAAATAATTTTGAACACCTACTTATCGGGTGGGCATTACAGAATATCCGACAATTCCCATGCTCTGATGTGTTTGATACCATTGCGCGATGGCAGTTGAAGGTCGTCGAGTGAAACAACTATTTTTTCAAAGTTGTCGTCAATACATTCTAATGGAGCATATTCCCTGTTAATGGTTTGCTCATCAATGAGCATGTAAGTGGCTTGTATATAAATGGTGCGGTCGTTTTTAAAGGCTACAAAATCGACCTCCTTGTCTTTGATATTACCCACATATACATCATATCCATGACGCAAGAGGTCTAAATACACGAGATTTTCTAACAGATAGCCAGTGCCATATCCTAATCCGGCATAGAGGTAGTTTTTGAACGCAAGGTCGTTCATATAGAATTTGGAATTTCCCGAAAGTGTTTCCTTTCCTTTGATATTATAGCGCAAAGCGCGATGGGCCAGATATACCTCTTCTATATATCCTAAATATGTGGCTACAGTATCGTAAGATGTTTTGCGTCCTTTACTTTTCATAAAGTTGGTGATGTTGGTAATGGACAATAGATTCGACGAATTGTTTACCAAATAGGCAAATAAATCTTCAAGTAATTTGACATCTCGTATGGTATAACGGTGTATAATATCTTTCAGCAAAACTGTATTTTTGAGTCCGGAGATGTAGTTTCGCTTTACGTCCGATGAATTGAAATGTACCAGTTCCGGATAGCCGCTATCAGCCATATATTGAATATAACTTTGTTTGCCGATAGTCAGCTGATGAATGTTTGCATACTCCTCGTACGATAAAGGAAAAATGTGGAACTCCACGTATCTGCCCGACAGCAGCGTAGAAAGCTCACCGGAGAACATCTTCGAGTTTGAGCCGGTGATAAACAGCTCGTAATCCTCGGTGAAATCTTGCGACAGTGAATTGACAACACGTTCCCAGCCATCAATATCCTGCACCTCGTCTATAAAAATATAGACACGGCCTTCAGGTTTTAATTCCTGACGATACAGATGAATGAAATGGTCTAAGTCTTTGTAATCTGCTATAAAATCGTAAGCTGTCAGTTCGCGGTTGATGAACACAATATTGTTGCCTTTTACGCCCTGTTGCAGAAGCTGCATGGCTGTTTGGCGCAGTATATAACTTTTGCCTACACGCCGCTGACCCGTAAGCACTTTAATTACTTTGTTACCCAAGTATTGATGGATATTTGAAGTATAAAGTGGTCGGGGAAATCCACAGTCAATGGTGTTGCCAAACCAAAGATTGTATTTTTTTATGGATTCAATTTTTTCGTTCATACTCGAATTTTTCGCAAATATACTGTTTTTTTTCGTCCACAGACGAAAAAAATGCCGAAATGGGTAAAATTTTCGTCCACGGACGAAAAAATAGGATGTTTTGATAAAATTTTCGTCTGTGGACGAAAAAATGATGGGCGAGAAATGATAACTCGTTGTCGGTTTCGGGTTATTGCCGGGCTGTACGGTGGTTTTAGCCGCTTATTCGGCTGGTCGCTGAGGCCCTTGTGCCCAAAAAAAGCAGTGAACCTTTGCCGAGGCCGAAAGCCGGGCAAAAGTTCACTGCGTGTATGAGATTTTGCCCCAGTTGGTAAGGGCAAGCTGAAAAACAAACGGAGGCAGAATGGCATTTTACGCTTAGAAGCTGAATAACATGCTTTTTGAGTAAAAAAATAAACAGCTTCTTACATTCAGCCAGAAAAAAGCGGGCTATTTCAGCGGACGCTTCACAATCATTTCAGCACGTTCAAGCGCTACGTTGATGTTCGGACAAATGTGGTCCTTGCCCAACAAGTGGCAGAAACCATTGTGCTCAAGCACCGAATAAACATTGGGCGTGACACCCGAAAGTACGATGTGCGTGCCCTCGCGGTGGCTCATTTCGCAGAGGTTCTGCAGGTTGTGAATACCCGTGGAGTCAATAAACGGTACACGGCGCATACGGATGATGCGCACCTTGGGATGGTTGTCGAGTTCGGCCATCAGCTCCTCGAAACGGTTGGCAATACCGAAGAAGTAAGGACCATTGATTTCGTACACCTCAACCCCCTTAGGAATGGTCAGTGCCTCCTCGTGTACCTCGGCATCAGTTTCGTCGTTCGGATCGATTTCGTCGGCAATCACCTTGATTTGCGTTGATTCAGCCATGCGCTTCATGAAGAGCAAACAGGCCACGAGCAAACCCACCTCGATGGCAATGGTGAGGTCGAAAATCACGGTGAGCAGGAAAGTCATCATCAGCACAATCACGTCGCTCTTCGGATTTTTGAACAGCTGGATAAAGGTGCGCCAACCGCTCATGTTGTACGACACAATGACCAGTACACCAGCCAAACAAGCCATGGGAATGTAGGCCGCCAGAGGCATGAGTACGAGGAAAATAACGAGCAGCACCAGGGCGTGAATCAGTCCGGCCACGGGCGTACGACCCCCATTGTTGATGTTCGTCATAGTACGCGCAATGGCACCCGTACACGGAATACCGCCAAAGAGCGGCGTGCAAAGGTTGGCCACACCCTGACCAATGAGTTCCTGGTTCGAATTGTGGTGGTCGCCGCACACACCATCAGCCACGGTGGCCGAAAGCAACGATTCGATGGCACCCAGCACGGCAATGACCATGGCCGTGGGCAGCAGGCTCTTGATGCCCTCCCAGGTGATGGCAGGCATTTGCAGTTCAGGAATGGAAGCCTTGATTTCGCCAAACTGGTCGCCGATGGTGGTGACGTGCATAGAGGTGTGGGCATTCAGAAAGTAAACACCAACGGTCATGACAATGATGGCTACGAGCGAACCCGGCACCTTTTTCGACACCTTCGGGGTGAGGGCAATGATGAGAATGCTGAGCACACCGATGAGTGCCGTGAGCCAGTCGATGGTGGTGATGTGGCGGAAGTAAATAATCCATTTCGACACGAAGTCGGCCGGAATGGCTTCGGTGATGTTCAGTCCGAGCAGGTCCTTGATTTGCGTGGTGAAAATGGTGACCGCAATACCGCTGGTAAACCCTACGACAATGGGGTAGGGGATGAACTTGATGATGGTGCCAAGGCGGCAAACACCCAACACAATGAGGAATACACCGGCCAGCATGGTGGCAATCATCAGTCCGGAAAGACCTAACTGCGGATTGCTGACAATGCCGTAAATAATGACGATGAACGCACCCGTGGGGCCGCCAATCTGTACGCGGCTACCGCCTAAAGCCGAAACCAGGAAACCACCGATGATGGCGGTGAGAATGCCCTGCGAGGGCGATACACCCGAGGCAATGCCGAAGGCAATGGCTAATGGAAGGGCCACGATGCCCACAATTAAGCCGGCCATGAGGTCGGCCATGAATTTTTCTTTGTTGTAATGCCGCAGTTCGCTAACCAATCGCGGCGCAAAGGGAAAATGACTCATGTAAAATGTATGTTGTATAGTTTAATAAGTGCGTGAGGTTCGGCAAAAAAGTTGCGCGGTGTTTTGCCGGGCAGCTGCCAGGCGCAAAAACACCCTTGCAAGAAATGGCAAAGTTACGACTTTTTTAGAAGATTTCTACATTTTCAAAGATTTTATTTGATTTAGCCGTTTGCATGCGCCAGTCAGCACAAGTACTGGCGCAGCATGGAGTCGGGGGGAGTGGGCTGCGGTTGTTAGGCAAAAGCCATATTTAAGACGCGGATGACCTGAAAAACACACTAAAAATGGCAGATATGCACAATTTGCCGGAAATAAAGAACAGCTTTTCGGTAGCTTTTGCTAATTTTGCGAACGTAATGCCCAGTTTCCAGATGACGCAGGCACTCTGCTTAGAGAAACTATGCAAAACACATACACACGCAAACGCACTTATTTACAGATATATGAACAAATACGTTAAATGGGGTATCATGGCCGTAGTGGCTGTGGGCCTCACTGTGTTGGGTGTGCGCAATTTTATGCCGCACGAAAATGCCGAACTCAACGAAGCCCCCAAGGGCGGTAAAGGTATGCGCAACAAGGTGTTGCCCGTGAGATACTATGTGGTGAAGCCCCAAGCACTGCGCGATGCCATTGAAGTGAGCGGCAGTCTGTTGCCCGACGAAGAAGTGAACCTGAGTTTTGAAAAAGCCGGAAAAATCACCGAAATTCATTTTACCGAAGGAGCCCACGTGAAACAGGGACAACTGCTGGCCAAAATTAACGATGCACCCCAGCAGGCACAGCTGCGCAAACTCGAAGCACAGCTGAAACTCATGCAAGACCGCCTGTACCGTCAGCGCGCACTGCTCGAAAAAGAAGCAGTGAGTAAGGAAGCCTTTCAACAGGCCGAAGCCAACTTGCAGGGACTGCGCGCCGAAATGGACATGGTGCGTGCCGAAATAGCCCAAACCGAACTGCGCGCCCCCTTCGATGGCGTGGTGGGACTGCGAAAGGTGAGCAAGGGTACGTATGCCACCACCTCGACCACGGTGGCCACACTGACCAAAAACTCACCTCTGAAACTCGAGTTCAATGTGCCCGAACGCTACGCCGGACTGCTGAAACCCGGAGCCGGAGTGACATTTACCGTCGAGGGCGACCTCACCCCACGCCATGCCAAGGTGTATGCCACCAACTCGCAGGTCGACGTGGAAACCCGAACCTACACCGTACGCGCCCATTATCCCAATGCCGGAGGTGCCCTGGTGCCCGGACGTTATGTGAGCATTACGCTCAATGCACGCGAATATCCCAATACCCTGGCCGTTCCGGCAACGGCTGTAATTTCGGAAATGGGTATTGACAAGGTGTTTTTGTGTAAAAACGGAACGGCACAGCCCGCTGAAATAGCCAAGGGACTGCGCACCGATGCCGAGGTGCAGGTGTTGCGCGGATTGGCCGTGGGTGATACCGTAATTACGAGCGGTACGATGCAGCTGCGCACAGGACAGAAAGTGAAACTGACGAACTAAGGTGAGGAAGCGAAAATGACATGCTTACAATTCATTGGAACACCCCTCACAAACAACTTTAAACCTTGACGTAAAAGCTTTCTCATTCTATGATGAATATATCCGAACTAAGCATACGCCGCCCGGTACTGGCCACCGTGTTTACACTGATTATCCTGATATTCGGTGCCATCGGCTATTTGTATTTGGGCGTGCGCGAATTTCCTTCGGTCGATAACCCGATCATCTCGGTCAGTTGTTCGTATCCCGGTGCCAATGCCGACGTGATTGAAAACCAAATTACCGAACCATTGGAACAAAACATCAACGGTATTCCCGGTATCCGAAGTCTGACGAGCGTCAGCCAGCAGGGTAACTGCCGCATTACCGTGGAGTTTGAACTCTCGGTCGACCTGGAAACGGCCGCCAACGACGTGCGCGACAAAGTGTCACGTGCACAACGCTATCTGCCACGCGACTGCGACCCCCCGACGGTGTCGAAAGCCGATGCCGACGCACGCCCCATTCTGATGGTGGCTATTCAGAGCGACAAACGCTCACTCCTGGAACTCAGCGAAATTGCCGACCTCACCGTGAAAGAACAGCTGCAAACCATTCCCGAGGTGAGCAGCGTGCAGATTTGGGGCGAAAAGCGTTACTGTATGCGACTGTGGCTCGACCCCATTAAAATGGCCGGTTACGGCATTACGCCGATGGACGTGAAGCAGGCACTCGACCGCGAGAACGTGGAACTGCCTTCGGGTAGCATTGAAGGTAACACCGTGGAACTCAGCATCCGCACCATGGGACAGATGCACAGTACCGAGGAATTCAACGACCTGATTGTGAAGTCGACCGGCAACAGTACCATCCGATTGAGCGACATCGGACGCGCCGAACTCAGTCCGCGCGACCTGAAAAGCTACATGAAGATGAACGGCGTGCCCATGGTCGGCGTGGTCGTGGTGCCGCAGCCCGGTGCCAACCACATCAACATTGCCGATGCCGTGCATGAACGCATGGAGGTGATGAAAAAAGATCTGCCCGAGGACGTGAAGTACGACTACGGTTTTGACAATACCCGCTTTATTCGCGCCTCAATCAGTGAGGTGAAGCAAACCGTTTACGAAGCCTTTGCGCTGGTAATCATCATTATCTTCCTGTTCTTGCGCGACTGGCGCGTAACGCTCGTGCCCTGCATCGTGATTCCCGTTTCGCTCATCGGAGCCTTCTTTATCATGTATGTTTGCGGCTTCTCTATCAACGTGTTGTCCATGCTGGCCATTGTGCTGGCTGTGGGTTTGGTGGTGGACGATGCCATCGTGATGACCGAAAACATTTACATACGCATAGAGCGCGGCATGAAACCCCTTGAGGCCGGTATCGACGGTGCGCGTGAAATATTCTTTGCCGTGATTTCGACGACCATCACCCTGGTGGCCGTGTTTGTGCCCATTGTGTTTATGGAAGGCAACACCGGCCGCCTGTTCCGCGAGTTTAGTTTCGTGGTAGCCGGAGCCGTGGTCATTTCCTCGTTTGCCGCACTCACCTTTACCCCGATGCTCGCCACCAAACTGCTGGTGAAACGCGAACAGCAAAGTTGGTTCTACCGAAAGACCGAACCCTTTTTCGACGGACTGAACCGCCTTTACACCCGCGCACTCAGTGCCTTTTTGCGACGCCGCTGGATAGCCATTGCCATCATGGCCGTTTCGCTTGTGGCAGGTGTGTGGATGTGGACCAGCGTACCCGCCGAAATGGCACCGCTCGAGGACCGTTCGAGCATCAGCATACGCACCACAGGCCCCGAAGGTGTGACCTACGAGTACATGCGCGACTACACGGAACGCATCAATCGCCTGGCCGATTCCATTGTGCCCGATGCCCAGTTTATCACGGCCCGTGTGTCTGAATCGAGCGGCAACATACAGATTACGCTCAAGGACCTGGCCGACCGTAACTATTCGCAAATGCAGGTGGCCGAACAGCTGACCCGCGCTGTCAGCACCCAAACCGATGCCCGCGCCTTTGTGCAGCAGCAATCGTCGTTTGGCGGACGCCGAGGCGGTATGCCCGTGCAGTATGTGCTGCAGGCCCCGAACCTCGAAAAACTGCAAGAAGTGCTGCCCAAGTTCATGGCAGCCGTTTACGAAAGCCCCACCTTCCGCATGGCTGACGTTGATCTGAAGTTCTCGAAACCCGAAGTGCGCCTGTCTGTAAACCGCAACAAGGCCAATCTGATGGGGGTGAGCACGCGCGATGTGGCACAGACCTTGCAGTACGGACTGAGCGGACAGCGCATGGGCTACCTTTACCTAAACGGAAAGCAATACGAAATTGTGGGCGAAATTAACCGACAGCAGCGCAACGACCCGAACAACCTGAAGGCCATTTATGTGCGCAGCAGCGACGGCAAGATGATTCAGATGGAAAACCTTGTCGACCTGGCCGAAAGCATTGCGCCCCCCAAACTCTATCGCTACAATCGCTTTGTTTCGGCCACCATTTCGGCCGGACTGGCCGAGGGTAAAACCATTGGCGACGGACTTGACGAAATGGACCGCATAGCCAAACAAACGCTCGATGAAACTTTCCGTACCGCCCTGGCCGGTGACTCGAAAGAATTCCGCGAAAGTTCTTCGAGTCTGGTATTTGCCTTTGGCTTGGCCTTGCTCCTTATTTACCTGATATTGGCGGCACAGTTCGAAAGTTTCAAGGACCCCTTTGTCATCATGCTTACCGTGCCTCTGGCCATTTGCGGAGCTTTGCTCTTCATGCTGCTGGGCGGACAAACCATGAACATTTTCAGCCAAATCGGTATCATCATGCTTATTGGTTTGGTGGCGAAGAATGGTATATTGATTGTGGAATTTGCCAATCAACGCCAGGCAGGCGGCGAAGACAAGTTTACCGCCATACGCGAAGCTTCGGTGCAGCGTTTGCGCCCCATTCTCATGACCAGTGCTTCGACCGTGCTGGGCCTTCTGCCCCTGGTGTTTGCCAAGGCCGAGGGTGCTGCGGGCCGTGTGGCCATGGGTACTGCTGTGGTGGGCGGTATGCTGGTGTCGACCTTCCTCACCATGTTTGTGGTACCGGCCATTTATACCTACGTATCAACTAATATGATTCATAAAAAGCCGAAGTCATGATAAAGTCAATCCTTATCTTTGTGCTGACCCTTGGGACTGCCCTGCTGCCGGCAGTAGCACAAACACTCACTCTGCACGACTGCATTCAGCGCGGCCTGAACAATAACTACTCACTGCGCATGGTGCGCAACGAGGCTGAACGCGCGGCCAACAATGCCACCAAAGCCAATGCCGGCTATTTGCCGACGGTTACGGCGCGAGGCAATTACGATGCCGCACTCGACAGCCGAAACACCCATTCGAAGGCGTCGGGAGTGGTGCGCGAACGCCGACAGGTGGGACATCAGGCCGGTGTGGGCGTGTTTGCCGAATGGACACTGTTCGATGGTTACAAAATACAAACCAACTATCAGCGTTTGCGTGAACTCAAGGCACAGAGCGAAACGCAAACCCGACTGGCCATTGAAAACTATGTGGCCGACCTCGTGGCTGAGTACTATAACTTTGTGCAGCAGCGCATACGTATGCACAACTTGAATTATGCCGTGTCACTTTCGAAAGAACGCTTGCGCATTGTGCAGGAACGCTGGATTATTGGTGATAACTCGCGTCTGGACTTGCAGCAGGCACAGGTGGACTTTAACGCTGACAGTGCCCAAAGCCTGAAACAGCTCGAAATTCTTGCCTCTTCGCGCATTCGCCTGAACGAACTGATGGCCGAAAAGCAGGTGAACAACCGCTTGTGGGTGAGCGACACGATGATTGTGGTGAACGATGCACTCAGTTTCGACAGCCTTTGGGCAGCTACGTTGCGCACCAATGCCAGCCTTATTTCGGCTGCACACGACCGCACGCTGGCGCAAATTGACTTGCAGAGCGTGAAAAGCCGCGATTACCCCTATGTGAAACTCAACGGTAACTATGGCTACGATTACAACCGCTACCCCTCGAACTCGGCGAATACGGCGCGCCACAACTGGGGCGGTTCGGTGGGTGTGACGGTGGGCATGACGCTGTTCGACGGGAATCGCCGCCGTCAGCGGGCTAACGCACAGCTCGATTTGCAAAATGCCGAAATGGCACAGCAGGAACTCGAACTGGCACTGAAGGCCGACCTGGCCGACTTGTGGCAGGCTTACCAAAACAACCTCCGACTGCTGAGCCTCGAACGACAGAACCTGATTACGGCGCAGGAAAACCACTACATCGCTGTGGAACGATATATGCTGGGCGACCTGCCGGGCATCGAAATGCGCGAGGCACAAAAGAGCTTGCTCGATGCCGAAGAACGCATACTCGTGGCTGAATACAATACGAAGATTTGCGAAATTTCGCTTCTGCAACTCAGTGGCGGCATTATGTACTACCTGGAGGCCGTGTAACCGGCTGAAGCAAGCCTGAAATGCCGCGTCGGGCATAAAAAAGGCTCGAAAAATCTGAAAATCAAATATGTTCGCGGTAAATGCTTGGCAGTTTGCCCGAAAAGTTGTAATTTTGCACCGCTTTTCCACTCAGCCGCTGTCGGGATGCAGTGTTCCCCGTTAAGCTGGGTTGGGACGGACAACAATATTTTAATAAACCATCAAAATGGCAGATTTAATTAAAATTGCTGAAGAAGCTTTTGCTACAGGCAAGCAGTTCCCCAAATTCAAGGCTGGTGATACAATCACTGTAGCATACAAAATCGTCGAAGGTAACAAAGAGCGTATCCAGTTGTATCGCGGTGTTGTTATCAAAATTTCTGGTCATCAGGACAAGAAGCGTTTCACCGTACGCAAAATGTCGGGTACCATTGGTGTAGAGCGTATCTTCCCCTTGGAATCACCCAACATCGAAAGCATCGAAGTGAACAAAGTTGGTAAAGTACGTCGTGCTAAGCTTTACTACCTCCGTAACCTTACGGGTAAGAAGGCTCGCATTAAGGAAAAGCGTACTGCTGCCAAGAACGACTAATTCATCGTTCTGCCGCTTTTTCGAAATACGACTCGAAATAACAAGCAAAAAAATGACATTCGTCCCTCTTCCGGGGCGGATGTCTTTTTTTTACCCTTGCGTCATAACTCATGAAGGGGACGGAAAGAGGGTTGGGGAGATGGTCGGTTAGTCTGTTTTGATAAACGGAATGGGACAAAATGTTATATCCCTATTTCACTTTTTTCGGTCTGTGGAAAATGCACGGGAATGCCTATAAACAAAGGGCTGAATGCGATTTTGAGGGTGTGGAAAACTTTCGAGCTGCGATATCAGGTGCCGAAAAAATTTGGATTTCGGGGGGTGCGTGTTGTATCTTTGCATTCGTAATTAAGGCTACACTGCAGCATTGATGAGCTGCGCTTCAGCCTAAACGGATGAAAAAACGAATATTAGTGCTTTATTCATTCTGCGTTCTTTGACATGTTGTTACCACAGAAAGTAAGGCAGGTAGGCCTGTCTGAAACGCGCAAGAGATTGCGTTTGCAAATATCGGCTCTCTATAATCTTATGGAAACTAAAAAAGAGGAATCCCGATGGCATGTATATCGGTATTCCTCTTGGTGAAAAAATGTATGAGAAAGGTTCATCCAAACAGTTCGTCAGAATTTGTCGATGTCGATAGAGAGTCCAACCTGAAAGTTGATACCGTCGGTTAGCGGTGCATTCAGATAGTAATGCCGAGGACGGTAATTGAACAGGTTGTCGAGCGCCAGCGACAATTTCACTGCTTGGCCAAACTGGTGCGTGGTGGCTAACTTCCACACCGTGTAGGCAGGGTATTTAACTTTAACCGTGCCCTTTGAAATGTCGTAGTAATCCACATACTCCCGGTTTTCGGTGGCAGAAAGCAAACGGCCACTCAAACAGAAATTCGTGCGATACAGTTTGCTCCACCGATGTTCGTACTCGGCCCAGACGTTGAGCGCATGTGCACGTGCCGGAATGTATTGGTTGTTGATGGAATTACCGTCGTTGTCGGTGGGCAGCTCCTCCTTGGTATAGGCGTAGGTGAAGCGAGCCGAGAAGCCGTTGTTCCATCGGGTGTTGAGGCCCAATTCGCCACCGTACACCTTGAAGTCGGCGAGGTTGACGTAGGGCAGGTAGGGCAGTTTGTCGCCCGGCTTTTTGTAATAAGGCGCCGCTGTGGCAATTTTGTCCTGCACGTGGTTGTAGTAAACCGAAGCCGTGACGTTGTAACGCGGTTTGGCGTATTCGGCCGAGAACGTAAAGTTGTGGCTTTTTTCGGGACGAAGGTCGGGCGTGCCCTCAACAATCCAAATGCCGCTCATGTCGAAGTTGTAATACCGCTCCTTCAGCGTTGGGCTGCGAAAGCCCATGCCGTAGCCCAGACGCAACGTTAGGTTGTGCTGCGGACGGTATCGCAGATTCAGACGCGGCGTGAGGTGCGAGAGGTTGCGGTCTGACAAATAGTCGTAGCGAACGCCACCAACGACTTCCCATTCGGGCGAAATCTCCCAGTCGTGCTGGGCATATACACCCAGACAGTCCTGTTCGCGGATGCGGTTTTTCAGATTGACGTTCATTAAATAATCGTGCAGATAGTCGACACCCAGGGTCAGTAGGTGCTGCTTACTGAAGCTGTGGTTGTAGAGCAGTTTCACTGAGTTCTGCACATTGCTGTAATCGCGGAGTTCCAGATTCTGACGACGCAGGTGGTCGGACTTGTCGTATTGGTCGAAAGCATAGGTCAGCGAAAGATTGTCGTGAGCCGTAGGTCGCCATTCCATTTTGGCCCCTCCGCTGAAACTGCGGTAATGTTCCGGCACATCGGCGGTATGCACCGTTTCGCGCCAGTAATAACCTGCTCGTGCCGTGAAGGTGAGCTGTTCTGTAGGTTGCCATCTGAATCGGTCGTTGAGGTTCAGCACCTTATCGCCGTAAATCGTTGTGATGATGCGCGTCACGGGGTTGGGGGCGCTGTGTACGTCGTAGTTGTCTGTTTTGCTGAAATTGGCACAGAGAGAATTGCTCACATGCTTGTTGGCCAGCCCCATCGCGGCCGTGTAGCGCTGTTCGCCGTGTTTGGCAAGGCGTGCGTTGACTTGCGCCGTCCACGACTTGGCGTTGTTTCGCGTAATGACATTGACCACGCCCCCCACCGCATTGCTTCCGTAAAGAGCCGAAGCAGCACCGCGCACAATTTCGATGCGTTCCACGTTTTCGAGCGTGATGCGCGAAAAGTCTACATCGTCCATTGTTTCACCGGCCATCCGTTCACCGTCAACGAGAAAGAGCAGTCCCTGTCCGCCAAATCCCGAAAAGTTTAAGTGCGTTTGCTGATTCATGGCATAGGTGAATTCTGCTCCCGGCATGGTTTGTGTCAGCAAGTCCTGAATGTTGGTGGCATCGCTCCGCTCAATGTCGCGGCGCGAAATGACGCGCGTTTGTACGGGCGTATTTTTCAGCAGTTTCGGAGTTCGTGTGGCAGTGACCACCACCTCGCCCGCTTTGCTGATGCTGAAAACAGAATCTTTAAACTCCTCTTTCGGCATGGGCAGGCTCAAGGCGGCCATGATGGGAAACATTGCGATAGGTGTCATGATCAACGTCAGTAGGGATATTTATAATTGATAGTTAAATAGCACTTGGTGCCTGTGGGCGACAAATAATCCTCGAGCTGCAAGGCGGCATAGGTGCCGTCGTTCAGACGGAGGATAAACACATGATTGTTATGGACAAACTGCGGCGGCATGGGAGGAATGCGCATGGTGAGCCACGATGAAAGTACGCGGTTGACCTTGATGCCCTGAGAGGGTACGAGGCTTTGAAGCATTTGTGTCTGTGAGTCCCATACTTCGTTCTCGGTCCAAACGTCCTCGGTGAACGGCATGTCGGCAAAAGCTTCGCTCGATTCGGGCAACTGGTCGATGCGGGTGTAGGACGTTTCGAACACAGCCCCACCGTTGGTGCGCACATTGTTGCGGTGAACAGCAATGCTCCATTCGGCCGGCTCGGGCTGCGGGTCGCAGGGGGTGAACGAGCGGAATTCGTTTTTCGACACTCCTTCGCCAAAGACATCGAACCAATAAAGATATTGTCCGTTCTTTCCGTCGCTCTCGCCCGTCAGCGTCATGGGAATAGGTACCGGTGCACTCACCGAGTCGGTTTTCAAGTCGATGTAGTGCCAGTCGGTCCAACTGGTGGCGTTTACCGTAATCTGACCTTCGCGTCCGAGCTCTTCGGCCGGCGGTTCGTCATAAATGCCATCGGCTATGCCGGTGCATGCTGAAAGCAGTGCTACCGACATGGCCGTGAACCATTTTGTAAAACCAAACACATTCATCGAATTTCAATTCCTTGCACATTGTATTTCTTACCGTCGCGCTCGATGATGAGCTGACCGTTCGAAATGTATTTTCTGCTCTTTGATACTTGCTGCTGCGTGGTGGTGACGTGGTCAATGCCGGTGGCATCGTCCTTGCCAAAGGTCGACACAATAGGGAAAGGCATGGCGCCGGGCTGGAAAGCGTTTTCGGCGTAGGTAATGTCCGTGCCGTTCATCTTAACCAGCAGATTTCCGCCTTTCGTGAATCCGTAGTTACCGTCCATACCCTGTGAGGTTTTGAAGTGGAAGGTGATTCCGTCATGCGAGTAGTCGCGGAAGTAACCGCCCTTTTCTTCGTTCCATGTCAGGCCCTTGATGATGTGGCTTCCTAACAGGATGTCGCCCATGACTGTGCCGTCGAGTGAATACTCGTGTAGCGCAATGTCGAGTTGCTTTTGACCGTCGACTTCGTAGATGCGCGCATCGTAGGTAACCGATGGGTTGATGTACGGGCCGATTGAACCACCAACTACTACCGATACCTGCTTCGTGGTGGGTTTCACATAGTAGCTTTCGATGGAGTAAGTGATGGGCATGGGCATGGCGCCATAGTTGAAGGTGAGGGCCAGTGAAAGTTTGTAGACCCCTCCGTCGTGCGTGAATGAACCTTTGAGCGAAGAACCTTTTACTTCCTTACCGCCAACAGTGGCTGTAAATGGCTGGTCGGCCCAGGTTACACCTTCGTGATCTCCTGTGTACTTCGTGTTCTTGATGGTGAACGAAGGAATAACCATGTTGTTGTATTTCATGCTGGGCAGCGTGAGGTCGGAACCTTCGTAGCGTACAGTGTCTGAAGCCGTTTCGGTGGTGCCCATTTGGGTGGAACCGGCTGAAATGTAGAATACAGATTTGCCGGCAAAGGTCATGGCACCATGTTGTTGTGCCGAAACTGAAAGCAAACCCATGGTGGCAGCAAGAAGCGTAAAGATTTTTTTCATACGTGATATGTTGATTGATTAAAATAAGCAGAGCAGAACAGGCTTTCGCCCGGTGTGGCGGGTAGGGCACCAGGGTTTAGTTTTTGTCGGTGGCGTTGTACATCCAGAAACCTGCTATCAGGGCAATGAATACGTCGGCAATGATGGATATTTCAACCACGTGACCCATGGGGTCGACCCATATTTCGCGGAAAAAACCACGGCGGGTAGCCACTTCGACCGAATTCCAAAACACAATGACTGTGGCCAGTGCCAAGCAGTCCGGCAAATCCCATTGAAAAGGCCGCATAATGCAATGTGGTCGGATCAAGAAGATGTTCCATCAATATCATGATGGCGTGGCCTATGGGCATGAGCAACAGTACAATCAGAAATGAACCTAAGGTTTTACCTAAGTATATTTTATTTGTCATGTATGTTACCGTATTATGTATGTTACCATATGAAGTTACTGGTTGAACCCATTTGAATATTGGGTGCCCAAACAGTCAGTATTTCAGTAGGAAGCATTTTACTTGTTCACCTGTTTTCTGTTTACTCTTTGGCTATTTACTTTCAGCTGACAACCGAAGAGTAAACACAAGTGGACAACCTGCCGGAAACCTTTTTTTCGGGTGCAAAGGTACTTTGACCTATAAAGTCCCGAAATACCCTAAGAAAGGTATATTTTAACTTAAAAGAGTAGGTTGTTAGGCGAGTGGGAAGCGCATAATCACCTCTTCTCGATGGTATCACCGGATGCAAGTATTGTTTGTGTAGCCTGACTGCTCTGTTATTTTTTTTGTATCAATAAGTCAAATATCGCTGTTCACTGTTCCGGAATACAATGCAGAAAGCATTATTTTTTAAGTTCAGAAATGCTGCAATGTTTATCCGGTTTGGAAACGCTGCAAAGTTACAAATCTGCCCTTGAGCGCATCAATTTTGATAAAGAAGTCGTCTAAACTTTTCTGATGAAGATTTGATTTGGAGATTTATCCCTTCTAAATTCAATCTTCACCTTTCTTTTTGGTCGTTTTTTGACCTTTCATCAGTCGTGTAGCTCGCTACACTCCTTCTTCAGGGCCCAAAAACGCCTCAAAAATTAAGGCAAATCTTGAATTTCATAAAAGTTCAGACGACTTCAAAACAAAAAAGTGCCGGCGCAATCACTGCGGCGACACTTTCAATCTATCTTGAAAAAATAGAGAAATGAAATAAGGAAAGAGATGTTTTTAATTTGTTTCATTGCCCCGGCACAAGTTGGCAAACTGTTAAGGTTATCCCTTCCTTTACAAAGGGCGATTCACCGATTTGCAACTAATTGTGTAGGTGGTTACCTTACAGCTGCTTACCGTGCTGGTGGCTTTGAAGTTGTGTGTTATATATGTAAGTGAGCCTGTTTGCATTACATCATGGGGTGTGCCATACGCATCGGCATAGCTCCGTGACCGCGCATATTGGGCGGTCCCATGCGTTCGCCTTTTTCTTTGCCCTTACCAGCCATGCTGCCGTTGAAGATGTTCAGCTTATAAATAAAGTGAACCATGAAGTAGGAGTTGATGGCATTCGTCCACGAGTCAGTGCGCTGCGTGGCGGTGAGCGTACGGCTTACGTTGCTTTGCTTCTGCAAAATGTCGTAGAACTGGATGCTGATGGTAGCGGCATTATTCTTGAGGAACGACTGGGCAATCTGGGCATTCCATAACAGTTCATTCGTGTTCATCGAACGGTCGGAGTAGCCACGGCGCGAAGTCATGCGGATGTCGGTCGAAATGCTCAGGCCAAAGTCGAAGTTGAAGTTAGCGTTTGCACCGTATGCAAAGTTCCAGGTGTCCATGTTGGCATTTTTCTGAATGGTGGCACGGGCGTGCTGATAGTTCAAACGTCCGAGTACGCCGACGTCAAACCAGTTGGCACGGTACGACAATCTGACATTTTCGTCGATGCGGAACGTACGTGTGGTGTTTTTTTCCGACGACGCACTGTTGAATATATTATTGTAGTAGTCGTAAGTATGTTCCACCTCGGTTTTGGGAAGTGCCAGCAGCGCAGCCGACGCACTGACTGCCTGCTTGGTATTCATTCGGCTGATGTAACCCACGGAATTGTCGAAATTGAACGACGTAAAGGTGTTGATGTTAAACAGCTTTTCGCGTCCGACTGCGGTATTGAACATGAACATACCGCGACCATTCCAGTTGCCATTGATGTTTTCCGGACGCATGTAGCGCACACCGGTGGTTTCGTCGTAAACCATGCGGTTTGAAATAGCATTGCTCGTTTGGCTGAAGTTCACCCCACCCATCAATCCTTGCTGTCGTTCGGGGTTGTAGCCGTGGTAGCTCACACGCAAGGTGTTGCTCCACGAAGGCTTCAAGCCGGGGTTACCCATTGAAATGTTCAAGGGGTCGGCATCGTCGACAACGGCCAAGAGGTCGGTCATCGAAGGTTCCGACGAAGAACCGCGGTAGCGAATGTCGAGTTGGCTGGTTTTCGAGAATTTGTAGCGGAAACGCACCTGCGGCGACACCTTAAACACGTCGCGCGTAATGAGCGTGTCGATGTGTTGTCCGGGGCGATTGTATGCCATTTTTGTTTTTTCGGGGTTAAAGTCTACGCCGGCATTGAAACGTATTTTTTCGGAGTTATAGCGAATGCCCACGTTAGCCGTGTGGTCGTAGTACTTATAAGTGGCATACTGCGAATTGAAATTATCGCGCACAGCATTCAGCACCTCATCACGGTTGGGCAAAGTGCCGAGTTCCGGATAATTTTCAGGATCGCCAAAGTTTTCGTAACCCGGGAAAAGGGTTTTGAAAGGATCGTAAGCCAGCGAATCCAGGTTGAAGCGCGAACGGTTTGAATCCTGATAGCGGTGAGCAAACTGGTAACGCGCCTCGGCGAACCAATTCTTGGCAAACGGTTCAGCATAGCTCAGTCGAACTCGGTAGTTGTAGTTCTTCGAGGGCGTGGTGCTGTACTGGTTCAGGAAGTTCTTTTTATCCTTATCGTTTTGGTTGTTGTACTGAATGTTCGAAATTGAAAAGCTGTTCGATTCCGACTTTGAGTAGCTACCGCGCAAATGCAGCGACAAGTTGCGTCCTTTGGCGTTGAGACGTCGCGTCACGTTCAAGCCACCGTCGACATTGTGCGTTTTGCTGTCGCCCATCGACAATCGCTGATTCGTGTTCACCATAATGGCGTAAAGTTCGGGATTGCTCAAAATCACGTTTTGCGCAAAGATGCTGTCGAGCGGACTCACCGAAAAGGCATACGGATTGCTGTTGAACGTAGCCGAAAGCGAAGCACCATCGTTGTGCGACTCCGAGTACGAATAGCCCGGGCGGAAAGTGATGGTAGTCATCGTGTCAGGACTCCACTGCATACGCAAACTGGCATTGACGCTTGAGCTCGACGAACCCGTTTTGCTGCGCGAATTGGCAAACGAACTGCTTTTGCTGTCAGAGGTAAGGAAAGTTTCGGAGTTCGAAATGCTCACCAAGTCACGGCTTGAATGGTAGTAGCGCACGTTACCGCCAAATTCCAAGCGTCCTGCCTCGCGTTTCTTCTTATCATTTTCCCACGAAAAGTCCAAGCCCGCGCTTTTAGTAGCCGTCAGTCCGCTACTACCGCCAAATCCACGGTAGCTGCCAAATCCCTGATTGTTCGTGTTATTCATTGAGCCAAACACCGACACACGGCTACGGTCAGTGAATCGGGTAGCAAACAAGCGTCCGCTGTAGCGGTCGTGATTACCGTAAGCCACGTCAAGGTTTGTCACCCACGATTCGTTCAGTTCTTTTTTTGTCGAGATATCGAGCACCGTAGTTTCCTCCCCGTCGTCGATGCCGGTTTGTTCGGTGTAATCGCTTTGTTTATCGTAGGCTTTAATTTTGCTCACCAAGTCGGTAGGCAAGTTTTTCATAGCCGTTTCCGTATCGCCTTTGAAAAAATCCTTACCGTTAATCAGGAATTCCTTCACCGTTTTTCCGTTCCACTTGATGGAACCATCGTCACCCACTTCCACGCCGGGCAACTGCTTGACCAATGCCTCGAGCGTCGAACCTTCGGGCACGCGGTACGCCTTAGCGTTAAACATCGTGGTATCATCCTTTTGTTCCACCTTCGAAGCCGTGACCGAAACCGTTGCCGTTCCCAGCGTATGGTTATCGGCCTGCATGAGCAAGTCGCCCACTTTCAGCGTATCAGTTCCGGCTTTTATTTCAATGTTTTTCGTTACGGTTTCATAACCCAGATACGAAAGGCGCACGGTGTATTTTCCCGGAGTCGGTGCCACAAGGGTAAACGTACCATTGGCAGCCGTTGAAGCAGCGCGTAGCACTTTGGTATCGTTTGTTTTAAGCAGAGCGGCAGTAGCCAGTTCTACAGGTTTTTTGCCTTGGCTTTCTGTAGCCCTACCTGTTACGATGTGTTGTGCCCACAATTGCGTGGTCATCAGCAGCGACAGGAAAAATAATAGTCTTCGTCTCATTTATTTGATACTATATATGTGTTGTAAATTCAGTAAGTTTGCATGTCCGTTTGTGGTTCGGCCACATCAATATAGATGGAAAATAAATCAGAAGGTTTAATTGCCCGCCTCTTTTTTTTCCTTAAAAATGGACAAACTATCGTTTTTTGTCGTGTAATCACTCATTTACGTTTGCCTATCAATGGGAAAACCTGTACATTTGCGTAAAATCGTAATATTTATTTGCCATGACAAAAATAGCTCATTCCATCAGCCGTATAGAAATATCCAGTTTATGGAGCGGCCATAAACACATTGTGTGGGACTTGCGTCCGGACGTCAACGTGTTAAGCGGACGAAACGGAGCAGGAAAAAGCACCATACTCAACAAACTCATTCAGCATTTGCGCACTGTTCCCACCACGGGCGAAATTGCCGGTGGCACCCATTTGGGTGTGAAAATAGACTTCAGCCCCTCGGATGCCACAAGCATTCGCTACGATGTGATGCGCAGTTTCGACCGCAAGATTATTGCTGCCGAACCCATCGGAGGTATCAAGGACGTACGCATTGTCACCGAACTCGACTGGCAGCTTTACCTGGTGCAGCGTCGTTACCTCGACTATCAGGTCAATGTGGGCAACCGCATGATTGCCTTGCTTACCAGCGGCGACCCCGATGCCCGCGAAAAGGCTACGCAAACGGCCAATTTAAAGACACGCTTCCTCGACATTGTCGACGAACTGTTTTCCGAAACCGGCAAACGCATCAATCGGCAGAGCAATGAACTGTCGTTCCTTCAGTACGAAGAGGAAATTCCGCCCTACTGCCTGTCGAGCGGCGAAAAGCAAATACTGCTCATACTGCTCACCGTGCTCACCGAGGACCAGCAGCCCTACGTCATTTTCATGGACGAACCCGAGGCCAGTCTGCACTTTGAGTGGCAAAGAAGGCTCATAGCCCTGGTGCGCGAACTCAACCCCAACGCACAAGTGATAATGACCACCCATTCGCCAGCACTGATCATGAACGGTTGGGAGGATTGCGTCACCGAGGTGTCCGACATCACTTTCTGATATCACCTTATCTGACGTCACCTTCCCGTCCCTCAGAACAGCGCACCGCTTACTTTCTTCCGTGTGCCATGCCTTTTCGTTACCAACTAACCTTTTTGCCATGAAGAAATTAAGTCAGAACCTAACCAGTGCCTATATTGAGGCCATGAACACCCTGAGCGGCAAAAAGTCGCGACAGTGCATCGTGGTCTACGTTGAAAGTTACGACGATATATTTTTTTGGAGCAATCTGCTGCGGCCGCTCGAAACCGACCGCGTATATTTCGAAGTGATGCTACCTTCGCGCACCTCGCTTTGCAAGGGTAAGAAAATAGCCCTGTCCAATGATTTAGGCGAACGGCTCGGCCGTTGCATGATAGCCTGTGTCGATGCCGACTACGACTACCTGATGCAGGGAGCAACGCTCACTTCCGAAACCGTGTGCCGTAATCCCTACGTGTTTCACACCTATGCCTACGCCATCGAAAACTTTCAGTGCTATGCTCCGGCTTTGCAGCATGTGTGCGTCATGGCCACGCTCAACGACCGCCACCTCTTCGACTTCGAGAACTTCCTTGCGCGATATTCCGAAATCGTGTGGCCGCTTTTCGTGTGGAACGTATGGGCCTACCGCTATGGAGTGTACAAGCAGTTTTCCATGCTCGACTTTTACCACATCGTGCAGCTCAAGGAAATAAATTATTACCATCCCGAACAAACGCTCGACCATTTGCGTCGACTGGTCAACGCAAAAATCAGTCGTCTGCAAGCGCAGTTTCCGCAGGGAAAAACCACCTACAAACCGCTGCGCACCGAAATGCTGAATCTGGGCCTCACGCCGCAAACCACCTATTTATATATGCGTGGTCACGACATTTTCGACGGTATAGTCACGCCCCTGCTCGGGGGAATTTGCGAAATGCTGCGCCGCGAGCGCGAACGCGAAATACGCAAACTCGCCGAACACAATGTGCAGATGCAGAACGAGCTGTCGGCCTATCAGAATGCCACAGCTTCTATCGAGGAAATGCTTCGCAAACACACCGCCTATATGGACTGTCCGCTTTACCAGCGCGTGCAAAACGACATCAGGCAATGGCTGGCATTGAGGCAGACACCTGCGCCAGATACAGCTGTAAACCAAGCGGCCGAGCCCATTGGCCCAAAGCAGCCGCAGACAACGTTGCAGCCCACGACACAGTCGCAGCCCAAACCGCAACCGCAGTCCGAAAAGCAAACTGCCAAGCACAAGAAGAAGAAAAAGAAAGCGAAAAAGCCCAATGCCGCTTCGCAATCCTCACCGCAAAAGGCAGTTTAAGTTACCGCCCATTTGGTTGCATAGCGTCATTGCTGTAACTTTGCACCGAAACCGGGAGAAACATGGAGTTCCTAAAATCAGATTGGTAGAAACAGCGCAGTGCATACTTCACTTTTGCGCATGGGTTTCAGACAGGCCTTCCTGCCTTACTTTCTGTTGTATCAAAATGTCAAAGAACGCTGAATGAATCAATAAGAGTAATTTGTTTTTTCATCTGCTGAGGCTGAGGTGCAGCTTATCAATGCTGCAGTGAAGCCTTTATTGCTACTGCAAAGATACAACACGCACCCCCCGAAATCCAAATTTTTTGGGCACCTAATATCGCACCTCCGAAGTTTTCCACACCTCCGAATGTGCCTTCAGCCCTTTGTTTATGGGCGTTCCCGTGCATTTTTCACAATCGCAAAAAAGTGAAATAGGGATATAATATTTAGTCCCACATTGATTAACAAACCATACGAACCGAGCGAAAATCACCGTTCAATAATCTACTGAATCCCCGACGAAATAAATCCCGGCAAAAACTGCTTATGTCTGAAAAATCACTGAAAGAAAAAACCGCCAACGGCCTGATGTGGGGCGGCATCAGCAATGGCGCACAACAGCTGCTCAATCTCGTTTTTGGCATCTTCCTTGCCCGTTTGCTTTCACCAGCCGACTACGGTATGGTAGGCATGCTCACCATATTCACCCTCATAGCCTCAGCCCTTCAGGAAAGCGGCTTTATTTCCGGACTGAACCGCAAAAAAGAAGTCACTGCGGCCGACTACAATGCCGTGTTCTGGTTCAACGTTATTTGCAGCCTCAGCATCTACGCCGTGCTCTACCTTTGTGCACCCCTCATAGCCGCATGGTTTCGCGAACCCGTGCTGGTGCCCTTGTCGCGCCTTTCGTTTTTGAGTTTCGTCATCTCCGCACTCAACACCGCACCCCGCGCCTGGCTCTTCCGCAACATGAAAGTGCGCGAAACAGCCCTGCTCACCATTCTGGCCCTCATTGTATCGGGCATAACCGGCGTCGTGTTAGCCTGGAACGGCTTTGCCTACTGGGGCATAGCCGTGCAAAACCTCATGTTCTGCCTCATGCTCACCGTCGGCAGCTGGTGGTTTTCCGAGTGGCACCCCACGTTCCACATCAACCTCCGCCCACTGCGCGGCATGATTGGTTTCAGTTCGCGCCTGCTGGCCACCAACATCTTCACCCACATCAACAACAACCTGTTCAGCATATTCTTTGGCCGCCTGTATGGCGAAAAAATTGTAGGTTACTACAACCAGGCCAACAAATGGACCGGCATGGGCTACACCATGCTCACCGGCATGGTATGGAGCGTAACCCAGCCCCTTTTTGCCCGTCTCTCGTACAACGAGCCCGAACGCATGCAGCAAGTATTTCGCAAAATGCTTCGCCTCACCGCCTTCCTGTCCTGTCCCGCCCTCTTCGGCCTGGCCCTCGTTGCGCCCGAGTTTATCGAAATAGCCATCACCGCCAAATGGCTTCCCAGTGCCTACCTCATGCAAATACTCTGCATTGGCGGCGCCTTTGTGCCCATATCCTCGTTCTATTCCAATTTTGTGGTCAGTCAAGGCAAAAGCCAACTTTTTATGTGGAACACCATGGCACTTTGCGTGGCACAGTTATTGCTTTTAATCGGAATGTACCGCTTCGGCGTGCAAGCCATGGTCATAGCCTACGTGGTGCTCAACACCCTTTGGCTCTTTGTGTGGCACCATTTTGTGCAACGCCTCATCGGCCTTAAGCTGCGTTTGGCCCTGCGCGATGTGCTTCCCTTCTGCGCCATTGCCGCCCTGTCGATGGCCCTGGCATGGTTCGCAGCCCGAGGTGTCACCAATATTTATGCCTCGCTCGTCATCAAGGTCGTGGTAGCCGCCGCCTCGTATGTACTGATGCTTCGTTTGCTTGGTGCGCAAATCATGAACGAGTGTCGCGAGTTTCTGCTGCAAAAAATGGGCCGACGCAAATAACAGCCCTCAGCCCTCAGGCATCCACCCTTCATTTGATTATCAACACACATTCTTACACAACACATTTATGTACCTCATTCTTTTCATCGGCATTGCGCTGATTAGTTACCTGGTTCAGGCCAACCTCAACTCAAAGTTCAAAAAATACTCGCAAGTAGGCCTTGCCTCGGGCATGACCGGACGCGAAGTAGCTGAAAAAATGCTGCACGACAACGGCATTTATAACGTGCGCGTCACCTGCGTACCCGGTCACCTCACCGACCACTACAACCCCGCCGACGGCACCGTCAACCTTTCCGAAAGCGTGTACCACAGCAATTCCGTAGCCGCAGCCGCAGTAGCTGCCCACGAATGCGGCCATGCCATTCAGCACGCCGTAGCCTACGGTCCGCTCACGCTCCGCAGCACCCTGGTTCCCGTAGTATCGTTTGCCTCGAACTGGGTGCAGTGGGTGCTTTTAGCCGGTGTACTGCTCATTACCGTCTACCCCGGCATACTGGCCGTTGGTGTCGGCCTGTTTGCCCTCACCACGCTGTTCAGTTTCGTCACCCTGCCCGTTGAAATCGACGCATCGCGCCGCGCCACTGCCTGGTTGCAGCGTGCCGGCATCACCTCGGCCTACGATCACCCCATGGCCGTGGCAGCCCTGCGTTCTGCTGCCTACACTTACGTAGTAGCAGCCCTCAGTTCACTCGCCACGCTCATTTACTATGCCCTTATGCTCGTCGGTGCATCCAGCGACGAATAAATTCCGGCAGCCTTCTTTTTTCTCTGCCAACTGACATTTTGGCATAGCCCTTTCAATTAAAAAATAATTATTCCTAAAAAAAGCAACTTCCCAATGGCTCATACCCATGGAAGTTGCTTTTTTTGTAGCCTGTCATCGAGGCTCGCTCGAAAGTCGGCTCATGCCCATTCGTTGCAGTGCAGAATCATATTCCCAATACGAACAGCACCAACAGCCGCACGCAAGTCACCGACACAAAAATGAAAGGAGGCAAACACACCGTTGATGGGTGTTTACCTCCTTGTTGTATGTATCAGTATGAATTAACTTTCAAGGCTCGTTTCGTTAGCGAACCATCTTCTTCGTCATGGTCGAGCCATCGGTAAACGTAATCGCCTGGATGCACACACCCTTTTCAGGTTTGGCAATTTGCATACCCTTCAGGTTGAAGTACTTCACACTCTTCACCTCTTTACCTTCCACGGTCAAGTCATTGTCGATGCCTGCAATTTCGCTCTTGAAAGCAAAGTACGCATCGCTCAGCGCCCAGATGTACATTACATCCACCGAAGGCTTCGTAGCATTAAGCAGGAACGTCGTACCCTCGGGAGCCGTCAGCGTACGCTTTTCAGCATCGTAATCCATCACGAGCGAAGGCGTCACATCGTAGTACCAGTGGTCCATCATGAATCCCGTACCCGGAATCACCTCCTCCTGTTCAATGCGGTATTTTGCGCCACCGAAGTAAGCCGTGGCATCAGCCTTGGGGTAAAGTCCCAGATACTGGTCGGTAGCAAATTCCACCTTGTTGCCCTTGATTGTACCCACCAGCGTAGCTTTCGGGTCGAGGTCGAGTATGGAGTTCATGTAAAGTTTGTCGCCATCCATAGCCACCACCACTTCGCCATCAGCCGTTTCGCCCTCTTCATTGTAGATAACCGACCACTTTTCCTGTTTTAGGTTTTCGGGCATCAGCGTAATTTCTTCGTCGAGCGGTGTGTAAACCGAATTGAAATCAGCAAAGTTATTGTAGCTCATGTTGTTGCTGAATATCAAACCAAGCACCGCCTTGTCGTCCTTCAGTTCATCGAGCGAAACCACACCCGTAGCCTCGTCAATGCTGAACGTCACGTTCTTAGCCGAGAAGTCGGGCACATACACTTTCTTCTCGTCGTTCGGGTTCATAGCCACCACCTTAGCCAGGTAGATGTAGTAATCGCCGTTTTCGCTGTAGTCGATAGACTGGTACAACGGCATCACAATTTTGTTACCCTCCTTCGTCGCCTTTACCCACGTATTGGCGCGAGCCTGCGTCACGGGGTTTTTCAAGTACACCGTCTTGCCATCGGGCGCATACACCATGAACATGATGTAACCATCCTGCGGATCGACGTAGGGATAACCCATGTAAGTCGACAGCGCAGTACCGCTTCGCTTGTACGCCTTGAGTTCACCCTCGGGTTGTTCAGTGATGATGTCAGTGGTAAACTGCACGTCAGGATATTCCATCAGCGTCACATTGTAGTAATAGTCGATGTATCCGAATTCGTCCTTCAGTACATTTTCAAGCAAGAACATATCCGAAGTGTACGTCTTCGAAGCCTCGTTGAAGTTGAGCACAAAATCAGCCTCGACCAGTTTGTCATCGACCGAGTTCGCGCCCACACCCCACACCGGGTAGAAGTCCGACACGATGCCCACAAACTGCTTGTTGGCAAAAGTCACCTTATTAGCCTCCTTTTTGCCTTTCAGCCAACCTTCGGGCAGTGAATTCAGCAAGCCCTGCACATACACGTCGTTGCCCACTTCGCCCATTTTCACTTTAGTAGTCACAGCCTTGCCCTCTTTGTCCACGGCGTTCAGCATATAGTCCTTCGTAGTCAGTCCTTCGGGAACCTCAACTGCCACTTCGTTGAAAGGCGCAAGTACCGTTTCATAGTCGCCCAGCATCACCCACGCATTGTTCGAACTGTACACCATGCTCAGCAAGTGCTTGCTGTCGGTGCCCAACATTTTCAGCGATTCACCCTCGACAGCCACTTCAAGCTGCTTTTGGGCCTCGTCGATGACAAAGGTTTGGCTCGCCTCATCGTATTTGAACATGTACAGCAGCAAGTACTGGTTGTACTGGCTCAAGTAGCCCACGGTTTGTCCGAGTTCTACGTTGATTTTCGTTTTATCCTCGTTGTAAGTGCCTTTCACCCAGCTGTTGTAGCCCGCCAGGTCCATCATGATTTCCTTGAACCATACGGTTTTTCCATCCGGGTCGAACACCACCTTCATCAATCCGTGCTGGTCGTCCGTCTGAAAGTTGGTACCATCTGCGGTATAGTAATTCTTACCCGAGCGGTAAAACATTTTCACCTCGCCCGCCGGCTGTTCGTTTACCAGTTCGTAGTTGGTATTGAGTGTTTTTGCCGCAATGCGTCGGCTGTTAAGGTCGGTACGCATCAGTCGGTCAGTAGGTTGCATACTGTAGCGTTGCATCGATTTTTGTCCCAGCGGACTGGTCATGTGTCGCACGCCGTGCTGCAAATACTCCCGGTTGCTTTCTGCCATTTTGAATGGCGTACGAAGCTGTTGTGCCCATGCACATAGCGATGTGATAACCAAAGCAGTGAGTAAAACTATCCTTTTCATAGGCTAAAACTGTTAGGTTAAAAAAATAGGTTGAGTAGGTTGAATTTTTTCTAAATTCTTAGCGCAAATGTACTGGATTTAAGTGCGAATAAGCAAATAGTTAATCTTAAAAAACACTAACAAATAAAACATTGGTTATTTTGTATAGCTATATATCTATCAAATAGTAATTATAGTACAAATGGTGTTGTCAAAATGTAAGCTGCAAAAAGGATGAATAAGATATTAAAGAGTGTTTTTCATCCCTTAAACTGAAGATTTAAGGGGGCAAATGCAAGTTCCTATAAATGCAAAACAAACTAAATCCGCGAATGTAAGGTTTCTGTGGCCGACAGGCGGGCGGCATTCCGATTTTGTGTACACGATGAAAGTGCTGATTTTCAGTAGTTCCGAAATTGTGAAAACTAGCTCGGAACTAATTTCAACAAGCTCGGAACTAATTTTAACAAGGTCGGAACTAATTTCAACAAGGTTGGAACTAATTTCGAGAATCGCGGCACTAATGGCAGCAAATCACGCCGAAGTGTTTTCAAATGGCCGAATCCTTGCCCTCGTCCCCCGAACAAAGCAGGCAGATGGAGTAAAAATGTAGCGTTAATTTTAACATGCGCGTTCTTTGGCCGTACAGTCGGTTCACTTCAAACAAAAAGTGCAGCTCCACCGGGCATACGCCGCGGTGCAGTCTGCACTTTTTTGACAAAGTCATTCAATCGTATTTTCAATTCATTTTCAGCACAGAAGTAACACACTTCTCCTTGTAGGGCATCGTGCTGAAAGCAATGCTCAGTCGGCATCGCGTTCCTCGGCCGATCGATATTTATCGATAAAGCGGTCGATAATTTCGATGCCCTTCAGTGTGGCACATCCGCGTATATACGGAATCACCGTGTTGATGAACAGTTCGCGTTGCGAAAATTGTGTCAGTTCGCGGCTGTTCATGCTCAGTTTCAGTCCGAGCGTGAGTTGTCGGTAAATAATCACAAAGTTCACGTCCGGACGGAAGTATCCCTGTTCGATACCCTTGTTCAGAAACTCCACCGCCTCGTCCTCGTGCGCCCTGTTGCGTTTGGAAAAGTAGGTAGTCACTTTGGGGTATTTGCCCAGTTCCGTAAAGAAGTTAGGCGTAATAACCTCAAATTCGCGCATACGGTTTTCGAAGATGTGCAGTAAAAAGTCGAGCACATTGTCGTAACGTTCGAGCAGTTCCATGTCGGTTTTTACGTTTTCCTCCTCCTTTTGTTGCAGACAGGCCAGGAGCAGTTCCTCCTTGTCCGAAAAAATTTGGTAAAGCGTACGTTTCGACATAGTAAGGCTGTGGGCGATGTCGTCCATCGTCACACTTTTTACGCCATGAGTATGGAAAGCCTTAATGGCCGTGTCGATAATGTTAAGCCGCATTTCGTTGCGGTGTGATGATTTCAGTGGTTCTTTAGCCATGCTTGTAGTTTCGCCTTTTTTTGAAGGTGTGAAATGTGGTGAGCGTAGCCATATCCGTGCTGCGTCATCGAACTGTTTTTCAGCCAAGTGTGTCCGGCTTTGTCCCGAGGGAGTAATTTGCCGTTCAACCTATCGGAGGTGAAAAATCAAAACAGCTACTTCTTCATACAAAGGTAGAAAACTTTTTAGTGATTTATCGTTTTGTTTTCAAAATTATTTCATTTATCAGCAAATTAGTTCACTATTTCCCCGAAATAAGAAAGTTCTTGGTATTCCCAACAGTTTTGTTCCTTGATTTCAGGCTCATTACAGTTCGTGTGTAAACTTGTGATTATTACTTTGTGCATCTTACAGCGCCGTCCCTTAAAAAGCGTTATCTGCAAAGTTTTAATGGCAATGGAGCTGATAATAAATGGATAGTGGCGGCTGGAGGCTATCCTACAAGGCATGGCACTGAGCTGCTATGCCTAAATATTGCGTTGTCAAGGCAGACACATATACCGACAGAATTGTTCATTTTTGTAAAAAGGTGGCTATTAAGCATTGTAAAAGGGTAATATGTATCAAAAAGATTGTATCTAAAAAATAATTCATCATTTTGTTGTATTATATATGAATTCTATATATTTTTGCAATATCGCCATAAAGCAAATGATTATGAAAAAATACCATGTTTAAGTTGGATTATTATTTTAGCGACATTGGGTTTGGGCAGTTGTAATGATAATATTGAAGTCGTCTAAACTTTTCTGACGAAGATTGAATTTCATAAAAGTTCAGACGACTTCAGTTTCAAACATACAAAAAGCAAATATTATATTGTGAACCACTAATTTTTCAAGAACTATGAAACAAAAACTTATGACATTCGTTTTGATAGCAGTAATGTCTTTCCTGCTTCTTGTAGCAGTTTGCTGGGTAAACGCTTTCAGTTTCACCGCAAATGCCTGGTGTCAGACCATTTGCTATTTTGCATTCACGTACTATGTACTATGGAAATCACAATTACGCCAACTACCTGTACTATTTGCGGTATCAGCCATCATTTTAGGACGAGTTTTACCCACAATGGTACTCATGTTCGACGATATCAGGGCTGTAGGTGCCAACAGCATTGTCGATTTATTTGTTATCTGTGCCATAATATTGGCAGCCATCTGCTTTCATGAAAAGCGTAGCTATGCTTTCCTGCTCTCTATAACCATATCTGTTTTACTTAACACGTTGGCCTTGAACCAATGGATTCAAATGTTGGCAGAACACAATATGAAGGTTTAGTGAACTACCGCTAAACTAAAGATTTAGCGGCTTCGGAGATACCCATACTTCCTCTCTTTTCCTGCTTCTTTCTGTCATCAGCTTTTTAGGAGGACACGAGGTCGGTCATTCACAAGAGGACAGTCCACAGACTTGACTTTTCCACGCTCTGTGGGTAGGGTTTACAAGCTAAATTCCTTGATATTGCAAGCAGCATTGAAGTCACGGTCAAGACCCTTGCCGCATTCCGGGCAAGTCCAGCTTCGCTCACTCAAATTCAATCCTTTATCCACATAGCCGCATTGTCCACAGGTCTTCGAGCTGGGAGCAATGCGGTCTATCTTGATGAGGTTCACACCATACATCAATGGAGAAAATATGCCGAAGAGTATTTACATTGGAGTAAAATTGACGTGGATTTTCAGATAAAAGACAAGAAGCACGCAAGTCATCTATGATGTCTTCCTTTGGGTGTTCCATTGCTATTACACCACTTTTTGAAACCTTTGCTGTCAAAGCCTGCATCAGCATTCAAAAACAAGCCATCAACATAAATATGTGCTTCTCGTAAAGTTTCAAAAATAAGTAGGTGTTCAAAATTATTTTTACATTTGAACCAGCGTTATTGTGCCGTAGTTGTTTGTTCTGTGCGAATGTCAGTGCAATCCAAACAGACTTCCATTCACCGTTTTTGCTCCGTTTTCGAAAATGGTAGAAGACGGTCTTGCAACTAAGAACTACATCACTGAACAATGCTCTTACAGGAAGTAAGCTCCACTGAATACCAGTCTTCAACTTGTATAAAATGCAGTTGACTACTTCTACAATGTTAGCTTTACATACAAAACCACGTTTTGCTATTGATAGATGTGGGAGAATTTCCGAAATTATCGTATCTTTGTCGAGTACTATGTACATATGGGAGTTTTTGTTTCTGTTTGTTTGTGGTAAACACAAAGATAACAAAATACTCCCATTTTAATAAACCGCAATTAGTTTAGACAATTTCAATATTAACCACAATGAAAAAGCATCTAACCAGCCGTTGCCGCCGTTGTGCAGCACTGATGATGGCCCTGCCTTTGGCAGTGGCCGGAGTAGCACTTGCGCCGCTTACGGCTGAGGCTGCCGGCTATGCGCAGCACGCCAGCCAAAGCAGCAAGGCCGAACAGGCAAACGAGGCTATCGTTAAAGCCGAAAAAATCAATCCCACGACCATCGAAATTACCTATGCCAATGGTAAGCACTTGACGGTCGACTTTTACGGTGAAAATATTTTCCGCCTCTTCCGCGACGACAACGGAGGCATTATTCGCGATCCGCAGGCTACACCGCCTGCACAAATTCTGGTAAATTCGCCGCGTCGCGCCACGGGCACCGTTGAACTGAAGAACACGGGCGGAAAAGTGATGGTCAGCACGCAAAAACTGACCCTGAGCTTCGATTGCCAAACCGGACTCATGACGCTGACCAACAAACTGAACGGACAAACCGTGGCCGAAAGCGTGCAGCCCGTCAGCTTTGACAAGGACGGTACGACTCTGGTGCTCAAGGCACAGCCCAATGAATACTTCTATGGCGGCGGCGTGCAGAACGGACGCTTCTCGCACAAAGGAAAGGCCATTGCCATTGAAAACACCAACAACTGGGTGGACGGCGGTGTGGCATCGCCCACGCCTTTTTACTGGAGTACGAAGGGCTACGGCGTGATGTTCAATACCTTCAAGCCCGGACGCTACGACTTCGGTGCCACTGAGGCCGGTAAAGTGATTTTGAAGCACAGCGAAAATTACCTCGACGCCTTCCTCATGGTGAACGAAAAACCCGTCGACCTGCTCAACGACTTTTACCAGCTCACCGGTAACCCCGTGCTGCTGCCTAAATTCGGCTTTTACCAGGGACACCTCAATGCCTACAACCGTGACTACTGGACCGAAGCCGAAAACGGATTCATGCTCTACGAAGATGGCAAACGATACAACGAAAGCCAGAAGGATAACGGCGGCGTGAAGGAAAGCCTGAACGGCGAAAAGAACAACTACCAGTTCTCGGCACGTGCCGCCATTGACCGCTACATCAAGCACGATATGCCCCTCGGATGGTTCCTGCCCAACGACGGCTACGGAGCCGGCTACGGACAAACCGAAACCCTCGACGGAAACATTCAGAACCTGAAAGAGTTTGGCGACTATGCCCGCTCGAAAGGCGTCGAAATCGGACTTTGGACGCAGAGCGACCTGCACCCCAAAGAGGGCATCGAAGCTTTGTTGCAGCGCGACATTGTGAAGGAAGTGCGCGATGCCGGAGTGCGTGTGCTCAAAACCGACGTGGCCTGGGTAGGTGCCGGTTATTCGTTCGGACTTAATGGTGTGGCCGATGTGGGCGAAATCATGCCCTACTATGGCTCGAACGCCCGCCCCTTCATCATTTCGCTCGACGGATGGGCAGGCACGCAGCGTTATGCCGGTATCTGGAGCGGTGACCAAACGGGTGGCGACTGGGAATACATTCGTTTCCACATCCCCACGTTCATCGGTTCCGGTCTTTCGGGGCAGCCTAACATCACCTCGGACGTCGATGGTATTTTCGGTGGTAAAAACGTGCCTGTGAATGTGCGCGAATTCCAGTGGAAAACCTTTACGCCCATGGAACTGAACATGGACGGATGGGGCTCGAACCCTAAGTATCCCGAAGTGTTGGGCGAACCGGCCACGAGTATCAACCGCTCGTACTTGAAACTCAAGAGCGAGCTGATGCCCTATACTTACAGCATTGCACGCGAGGCCGTTGACGGAAAACCCATGATTCGTGCCATGTTCCTGGATTATCCCAACGATTATACGCTCGGAACAAAAACTGAATACCAGTTTATGTTCGGTCCCAGCTTCCTGGTTGCTCCTATATATAAGGACACGAAGATGGATAAGGAAGGCAACGACGTGCGTAACGAAATTTACCTGCCCGAAGGCAAGTGGGTGGATTATTACAACGGCGACGTGTACGAAGGCGGACGCATTATCAATAATTATGAGGCACCGCTGTGGAAACTCCCCGTATTTGTGAAGGCCGATGCCATCATTCCGATGACGAACCCCAACAATAATCCTTCGCAAATTCGCAAGGACTACCGTGCCTACGAAATTTATGCCGAAAAGCACACCGAGTTCTACGACTACGATGACGACGGTGCTACGCAGGAATACCTGAACGGACGTTGTACCCGTACGCTCGTATCGACTACGGTCGATGGTAGCAAACTCACCGTTGACCTGGCACCCACTGAGGGCAACTTTGAAGGTTTTGTGCCCGAGAAGCAAACCGAACTCCGCATTAACGTGAGCGCACAGCCCAAAAAGGTGACTGCCAAGGTGGGCAAGAAGAGTGTGAAACTCGCCCCCGTAAGTTCGCTGGCCGAGTTTGAAAAGGGCGAGAACGTGTACTTCTACAACGAACGCCCCAACCTGAACCGCTTTTCGACGCCCGGCACCAAGGCTGCCGAAGTGGAAATTGTGAAGAACCCGCAGTTGCTCGTGAAACTGGCCAAGGCCAATGTGGCTGAACAGGCTATGAGTGTAACGGTGAATGGTTTTGCCTTTGCACCGGCCGACCGCCTGCTCACGCACACCGGTGCGCTGACGGCACCGCAAGGACAGGTGGCTGAGAGCGGACTGGGTACCTTCGACCTGACCCCTTCATGGACGAAAACAGACAATGCCGACTACTACGAAGTGGAATTCGACGGTATGCTTTACTCTACCATCCGCGACAACCAGTTCACCTTTGCCGGCTTGCAGCCCGAACAAACTTACACCTTCAAACTCCGCGCTGTGAACAAGGACGGACACTCTGAATGGACCACCATCAGCGGCACCACGAAGAGCAACCCGCTTGAGTTTGCACTGAAGGGTATCAAGGCACAAACCACTTGTGAAAACCAGGGTGGCAACGGAGTTGACAAACTCTTCGACTTCGACGAAAAGGCCATGTGGCACTCGAAGTGGGGCAAGGGGGAGGCCATTCCGTGCGATATGACCATCGACCTCCGTACGCTCAACCAGCTCGACCGCATGGAGTATATGCCGCGCGAGGACGGTGGCAACGGTACGCTGCTTAAGGGTACGGTGTCATATAGCACCGACCGCCAGAACTGGAGCGAACCCGTAGCCTTCGACTGGGCTAAGGATGGCAAGGTCAAGACCTTCAAGTTTGACGGAAACCCCACGGCACGCTACATCAAGATGCACTTGAGCGAGGCTGTTGGCAACTTTGCTTCGGGTCGCGAAATGTATATCTTCAAGGTGGCCGACACCGAAAGTGTGCTGCAGGGCGACATCAACCGCGATAAGCGCATTGACGACAACGACTTTACCTCGTACATGAACTATACCGGTTTGCGTAAGGGCGATGGCGACTTTGACTATGTAAGCATTGGCGACATCAACAAGAACGGACTGATTGATGCTTACGACATTTCGTGCGTGGGCGTTGAACTCGACGGTGGTGTGCGCAACGACAACGAAAAAGTGGCTGGTTCGCTTGTACTGACACCCAATGTGAAGACCTATAAGGCCGGCGACATCGTAGAAGTAACGGTTGACGGCAAGGGCCTCCACGCAGTGAATGCCCTGAGCTTTGCCCTGCCTTACGACACTCGCGAACTTGAATACGTGAGTGTTGACCCGGTGGGCATGAAGGAAATGGTGAACCTCACCTACGACCGTTTGCACACCAGTGGCGACAAGGTGCTTTATCCCACCTTCGTGAACCGCGGCAACAACTTCCTGCTTGATGAGGGCGACCACAAGCTCTTTGTCATTAAGTTCCGCGCCAAGAAGAACGGCAAGTTCAACCTCAAGGCTTCGAACGGCATGCTCGTTGATCGCAACCTGGGCACTGCAACCTTTTAATCACTGACCGACACCCAGCTTTACAATGCTGAAAGTATGCGCTTACTGTCAAGGGTGGCGCATACCTTACCTTTAATAAAAGCCGACGCTGAAACCTCCTTCCGGAGAAATCAGCGTCGGCTTTATCCTTAGTGTTGGATATTCTTTTTGTATCGGCCAGGTATGACCGATACTTAGAAAATGCGAACCATATCATAGCGCATTGCAGCTCACTCAGTAGCCACAAATGGGTATTTTAGCGGCAGACAGCCCCTTGTAAATATGTTAGACAGCATATTTTGAAAAGAAAATACCCACTTTGCGAAAAAAAATGAGGATAAAGTTTGGAGGGTAACAAATAAACCTCTACTTTTGCATCGTAATCAAAAATGTAATTATTACAACTCTGTTAAATGAAAACACCGAATACGCTGGACATACTTACCAACCACGGCGTAAAGCCGTCAGTTCAGCGGCTGGCCGTGATGGATTATTTAGTTGAAAACCATACGCATCCGACGGCCGATGAGATTTACAGCGCACTGCACAAACAAATGCCTACGCTGTCGAAGACAACGGTGTATAATACGCTGAAACTGCTGACTGAACAGGGTGCGGCCATTCAATTAACGATTGATGAACGCAATGTGTGCTTTGATGCCGATGTCAGTCCGCACGCACATTTCCTCTGTACCTGCTGCGGCAAAGTGTACGACATGTCGCTGACTGATCCTGAACTGGAAGACCATGTGGTGCTGCCCGAAGGATTCAAAACCACTCAAACGGCCCTTTACTTCAGAGGTTTGTGCAACAAATGTATTGCAGCGGAGACTGACTGATACGCTCCGGCTGACATGCAACTCCCATAACGATAATAAATAATAAGAAACATAACAACTCAAAAAAACGAACTCATTATGAAAAAGAAATTCATTTGCACCGTTTGCGGCTATGTACACGAAGGTGAACACGCTCCCGAAAAATGTCCTCAGTGTGGCGTTCCTGCCTCTAAATTCAAAGAACTCGTTGAGGGCGAGGGTTTGAACTTCGTAGCTGAACACGAAGTAGGTGTGGCTAAAGGCTGCGACGAAGAAATGATTAAGGACCTCAATGCACACTTCACGGGCGAATGCACCGAAGTTGGTATGTACTTGGCTATGAGCCGTCAGGCAGACCGCGAAGGTTATCCCGAAATTGCAGAAGCTTTCAAGCGTTACGCATGGGAAGAAGCTGAACACGCTGCTAAGTTTGCTGAATTGCTCGGTGACGTGGTTTGGGATACGAAGACCAACCTCGAAAAGCGTATGAACGCTGAAAGCGGTGCTTGCGCTGACAAGACCCGTATCGCTAAGCGTGCTAAGGAACTGAACTTGGATGCTATCCACGATACAGTTCATGAAATGGCTCGCGACGAAGCTCGCCACGGCCGCGGCTTCGAAGGCTTGTTCAACCGTTACTTCAAGAAGTAATGACCCCGTGCCCGAACGGGTACGCATTTAGTATGGCTACAAAATAGCAATATTCCACATACTCTATCATCAGATGCAGGCTTTCTGGTTGAATGCATAAGTTTCGTGGCAACAGTGATGTTGCTGATAGAAAATTATGTTGCCAACAGAAAGCCTGTATTGCTTTGACGATTACACAAACTCATAACCTACTCAACACATGAAAGATTTAAAAGGTACGAAAACCGAACAGAATTTGCAGGCTGCTTTTGCCGGCGAATCGCAAGCGCATACCAAATACCTGTACTATGCCTCGAAGGCTAAAAAGGATGGCTATGTGCAAATGGGTAACATTTTCGAAGAAACGGCACGCAACGAAAAGGAGCATGCCAAACTGTGGTTCAAATATCTGCACGGAGGCGAAGTGCCGGGCACTACGACGAACCTGGCTGATGCTGCTGCCGGCGAAAATTATGAATGGACCGACATGTATGCCACCTTTGCACGCGAGGCTCGCGAAGAGGGTTTTGCGGAAATTGCGGCAAAATTCGAAATGGTGGGTGCTATCGAAAAACTGCACGAGGAACGCTATCGCAAATTGTTGAAGAATATCGAAGACAGCGTGGTGTTCTCGCGCGAGGGCGAGTGCGTTTGGCAATGCTCGAACTGCGGACACATTGTGATTGGCAAAAAGGCACCCGAACTTTGCCCCGTGTGTAACCACCCGAAAAGCTATTTTGAACTGAGAGCCGAGAATTACTAATATATATATGTGTTGCATCGCTTTTGAAAGCCTTTTGCATTTTCAATATCCCCAAAAATGTAAACCGCGTTCATGAAGAGCGATGACAGCCGTACGCAGTGTCACTGTGAACGTTTCGATGAGTACACCGAAGCGTTCACAGTGTTTTTTTTGAGCGCATCGGCTTTGCGTTCCAAGTAACTTACGTAAAAATAATTATGAACACCTATTTAAAGATTGTAACTGCAAAAAAATGAAGACGATAAAGCAGAATATGTTTTGTTTATAGTAACTTTGCAAAGAATAAGCGGGTGCATCTTTCCTCCCGAAAAAATTATTTACGTACGAATAATTGGCGAAACAATTATAGAATAATTCATAGGGCACCAGCTTTTGAAGCATAGCTTCGCAACCTTTCAGTGAAAAACAATTCTTTTTAAACAATATCTATGAACAAAAAACAATTACTCGTTTCATTGGCAGCACTGCTCCTTCCGGCAGGTGCAGCAGCCCAATATGTGATTTACCCCGTTCCGCAAGAACAAGTGGCAGGAACGGACAAGGTAAACTTCACGTCCACCGTAACGCTGGTGTGTGAAGAGGGCATTGACGCTTACACCGTGAACCGTGCCAAACAGGTGCTGACCGAAGCCGGACTAAAGGTAGAAACGGCAAACGAACCTTCGGCCAACCAGTCGAACGTGCTTGTGGGCGTCAAAGGCAGCAAGGGAGTGGCTGATGCCAAAGCCGAAGCACTCGGACTGAAAATGGACGTATTCGGACTGGCCAATAAGTACGACCGCCACTTACTTAGCCTCAGCGACGGCGGAAACGGACGCGCTGACTTGCTGATTCTGGGCGAGAACACGGATGCCGCTTTCTTCGGTTTCGCTTCGCTTGAACAGATGTTTGACGCGGGCACGCAGGCCATGGCTGTCACCACTCTCTATGACTATGCCGACCAAAAGAGCCGCGGACTCGTTGAGGGTTACTACGGCTACCCATATACGGTTGAGGTGAAAAAGGACTTGATGCGCTTTATGATGCGTCACAAAATGAACACCTATATGTATGGTGCCAAAAGCGACCCTTACCACTCGCAGTTCTGGGGCGATGCCTATCCCGAATCGCTCACTCCCGAACAGGTGAAGAACGGCTGGCTGTCGCAGGACATGATTAAGGACATTACCTCGACCTCGCACGAAACGAAGGTTAACTTTATCTGGGCCATTCACCCGGGAAATAACTTCGTGAGCAACGGGCAGACGGTGATTAACCAAATCATGGGCAAGTACGAAAAAATGTACGACCTGGGCGTACGCCAGTTTGCAGTGTTTGTCGACGACGTGGCCATACCGAACAGCGATGCCGACATGAAGAAAAATGCCGACCAGCTGACGGCTCTGCAACGAGCCATCGAGGCCAAATGGAACACGCCGGGAACGGCTGCCAATGACACGGTGCGTCCGCTGCACTTCGTGCCGCAGATTTACTGCCGCAGCTTCGCCGGTTCGCAGGACCAGCACGACCGCTTTTTCCGCGCCTTGGCTAAAACGCCCAAATACATCACCATTTACACCACGGGCAACGGCGTGTGGTCTGTGCCGAACGATGGTGACTTCAACACGCCGGCTACACCGCTGGAACGCGAAGTGGCCTGGTGGTGGAACTATCCCTGCAACGATAATGCCGACGGACAGATTTATCCCTCGGACATGTATTATAACTTCTTCGAAATGCCTGCGGTGGGCAATAACAGTACGCTGCCCAACAACTTGTCGCGCGGACAGGGCATCGTGAGCAACCCGATGCAGCAGGGCGAAGTGTCGAAGACGCCGCTGTTTAGCGTGGCCGACTATGCTTGGAACCACAGCGGTTTCAACAACAAAACCTCGTGGGAGGCTTCGTTTGCTGCTGTGCTGCCCGGCAATGAAGAAGCGCAGAAGGCTTACAAATTCCTGGTGCCTTATTTGCGCTGGAACAATGCCGACGAACTCATTACGCTAATCAATGCCTACAAGCAAAACAATGATGGCGCGGCGCTGCAAACGCTCATGCAGAACATCATGGCTAACGCCGATGTGCTGATAAAAATGAAAGATGCCACTGCCGAAAACGAACGCTTGCTCTACAAGGACCTGGCGCCCTGGCTGCTCCGTCTGCGTGCTATGGCTGAAGCTATTGATGGCTTTATCAGCGTAAAGGGCATGACGGGCAACGACGACAGCATTTGGCAAAAATTTGTGACGCAAATGGCTAAGGCCAACGAACTCGACACGAAGGAGGAATACCTGGCTTATGCACTCGAAGGTATGGGCACGGGTATCAGCGTGAGCGTACGTCCGTCGCAGCCGTCGCAAAAGTCGATGCCGGCTTTCGTTGAATACCTGTCTCTTATACACATCTCCGAGC
>ENA-OZFB01000081-OZFB01000081.1-human-gut-metagenome-genome-assembly--contig:-NODE-81-length-45231-cov-7.927727_pt1 | contig 45231 bp, 72 predicted proteins | sample MGYA00244614_ERZ653626 | MGnify/ENA primary metagenome ERZ653626 (study PRJEB26926, sample SAMN06164992) | human gut metagenome | biome: ENVO:00009003; feature: ENVO:2100002; material: ENVO:00002003...
GGTACAGGTTTGATGTGGTTCGGCGGAAAACTGGCCTTGATCCGCAAAAGTTTTATGATCTGGTGGAACTGGTAAAAATGGCGAAGTCCGACTTGAATTCGTGCAATGGGGGTGAAACCAATGGAAGCTGAAAAAAGCAATGCTGCAAAGGACTTTCTGAAGCAAGTCAGGCTGTGTGACATCCACATCAAGAACAAGCTGGAAGAAAAGGCACGGTTGCAAGCACTGGCCTTGAAGATCACTTCTTCCCTATCCGCCGAACACGTTTCTGGTTCTGGCAATCAGGACAAGATGGGTGACGCTATCGCAAAGATCATTGATCTGGACAATGAAATTGACAAGTCTGTGGATGAATATGTTGAAAAGAAAAAAGAGGTCATCGCAGTTCTTGAAAAGATTCAGAATCCAGATCAGCTTGATATTCTCTATAAGCGATACATACAGTATGAATCATTTGAACAGATTTCAAGTGAAATGAGTATGTCTTACAGAAACGTATGCAATATTCATGGTAAGGCATTACACACTGTAAATGAACTACTAAAAAATGAAAGTGTGCAGTAAATTTCATAGAATTTCATATTGAATCTGTGATATTGTTATACTGACATAATAAGAAAGCCTGATAGGGTGCTTCCCTATTGGGCTTTTTCTATTGTTTAGCAAATAAATAAGCTATCACATGATGGCTGCGAAAAAGTACGAATAGTGAAAGGCGGTGAATGACTTGGCATTATCAGTCAAACAGGAAAAGTTCTGCCTTGAATATGCCAAGTCAGGAAACCAAAGGCAAGCATATTTGAAAGCAGGATATAAATGCAAGAATGAAGCGTCAGCAGATGCAAGTGCAAGTCAATTATTAAGAAATCCTAAGGTAAAAGAAAGACTTGCTGAATTGGCAGAAGAAATCAAGAACGCTTCCATTGCCGATGTGACAGAAATGCAGCAAGCGTTGACAAATATCATCCGTCAGCAGATGGATGAAGAAGTTATTGTTGTTGAATCTGTTGGCGATTTTATGTCGGAAGCAAGAACAATGAATAAAAAGCCTGCAATCAAAGACGTTATCAGCGCAATCAATACGCTTGGAAAGATGCAGGGCTTATTTGTTGACAAGGTGCAGCAGGAAGTTGATATGGATTTGAACATCACTGTTGATTACGGGGATGATGACGAATGAACATAAGCGTCAAAGCAAATCCATGCTTCAAGGAAGTTGACCGAAGCCGGAAGCGCTATATCGTGATGAAAGGGTCTGCTGGCTCTGGGAAGAGCGTGGACACAGCGCAGAACTACATCCTGCGGCTGATGCGTGACAGGGGCAGGAACCTTGTCTGCATCCGCAAATCCGACATTACAAACCGTGACAGCACCTTTGCTGAACTGACAGGCTCTATTTACCGGATGTTCGGTGACAAGGCTGAACGGTATTGGAGAATCACACAAAGCCCGCTGAAGCTGACCTGCAAAGCCAACGGCAACCAGATCATCTTCCGGGGCATGAACGATGACAAGCAGCGTGAAAAGCTGAAGTCCATCACCTTCCAGAAGGGCAAGCTGACGGATGTATGGTGCGAGGAAGCAACGGAACTGACGCAGGCTGACCTTGAAATCATTGATGACCGTCTGCGTGGTGAACTGCCGGACGGACAATTCTATCAGATCAGATTGACCTTCAATCCGGTGAATAAGAACCACTGGATCAAGAAAGTCTTTTTTGATATTCCAGATGACAATGTGCTGTGTCATCATTCCACCTACCTGATGAACCGCTTCATTGATGATGCGTACAGGGCAAGAATGGAGCGCAGAAAGCTGGTTGATCCTGAAGGCTATCAGATATATGGCCTTGGAGAATGGGGCGAAATTGGCGGTCTGATTCTCCACAACTGGGAAATAAAAGATATATCACAGAAGCCGGAAGACTATGACGATTTTGCAAACGGTCAGGACTTCGGATTCAACCATGCAAACGTCATCCTTCCTGTTGGCATCAAGGATGATGACCTGTATATCACGAAGGAACTGTATGAATTTGAGAAGGACACCAATGAACTGATTCAGCTTGCGGATCGGTTAGGGATCGACCGCAGAAAACAGATGTGGTGTGATTCCGCAGAGCCGGACAGAATCAAGATGTGGCAGAAAGCAGGGTTCCGTGCCTGTGGCGTGGACAAGGGCGGTTCTGCTGGTTCTGTGAAGGCTCAGATTGATTGGCTGAAGCAGCGGAAGATATACGTCCACCCTTCCTGTGTGAATACCATCAAGGAATTGCAGCAGTGGAAATGGAAGAAGGACGAAAGAACCGGGGAATACTTGGATGAACCTGTTCCCTTTCAGGATGACGCAATGGCGGCGCTCCGCTATTCCGTTGAAGGATGGAGAAAGCGTCCGAAAGCAAAGGCAGTCAAAAGGATATGGTAAAGCTATGTGTTCCCATCAGTTCATCAAAATAAACGATGTATCAGTCTGCAAACGATGTGGGCTGACATTTTCTTTTGACGGAAAAGTTATGTTTGACAGACGTTTTGTTAATATCAACAAAACATCAAGGAAGAAACGGGGGAAAAGAAATGCCCAGAAGCGAATATGAGTTGTACCCTGATTTTCAGGCGGAAATTGATGAAATTGACCGGGTGGGAATCAGCGATGCGCTACTGAATAAAATCATCGACAAACACGCCGCAAACAGAATGTACAACTGGAACCTGCACAAGCGGTATGAAGTGCTTGACGGTGAAGTTCCTATCTTCCAGCGGATTCCACGGTTTGACGAAGAAAACCCGGTCAACAACAAAGTCAACAATGATTTCTTCGGTGAAATTGTGGACTTCAAGACGGGCTATTTCGCCGGAAAGCCTGCTGTTTATAGCTATGCTGACACAGTGGAAAGCAAGGAAGACACGGGCGGTGAGGAAGCCAGAGACGAAGCAAGCAAGGCCCTTTCTGATTTCGTGACACGGAACAATATGTATGACGTGGACATGGACATCACGAAGTTTGCCGCCATTTCCGGATATGCCGGACGGATGTTCTACCACGACACAGACGGCAATGAACGCTGTATGGCGCTTCCCTCTTACGAAACCATTGTGCTGTCGGAGACAAGCATCATGGAACCGAAATACGGCATCCGCTACTATAAGACAATCGGCCTTGGCGGTGAAGAGATTTGGAAAGCTGAATTCGATGACGGAAAGACAATCCGATTCTATGAGGGCGGTTCTGGCGGTCTGACCGAGAAGCCGGAAAAGGCCATGCCGAACCTGTTTGGCTTCTGCGCTATTCAGGGTATCCCCAATAACTCTGAAATGCTGGGCGATGTGGAAAAGGTCATGGAACTGATTGATGCCTATGACCGCACCGTGTCCGATGAAAACAACGAAATTGACAGCTTCGCAAATGCTTATATGGCGTTCGAGAACATTGACATGAGCGATGAAGAAATCCGCAGAGGTCAGCGGACAGGCGCTTTCCAGTATTTCAGCAACGGCAATCAGCCGGGAAGCATCCACTTCATCACGAAGGACATCAATGACGCTTTCGTGGAGCATCATCTTGAACGTCTGGAAGAAAACATTTACCGCTTCAGTAAAACGCCGAACATGGCGGATGAAAATTTCAGCCAGAACGCAAGCGGCGTGGCTATGAAGTTCAAGCTGACTGGCCTTGAAGCAAAATGCGGTATGTTCCAAGCGAAGATGATTACAGCTGGCGTGTATATGTTCAAGCTGCTTGCTGGCTGCTGGGCAAAGAAGCGTATCCCATGTGATCCGCTTCAGTGCTATATCACATTCAAGCGGAACTTCCCTGTTGACCTTCAGAACGAAGCACAGGCCGTGTCTTCTATCATCAGTTCCGGTATGCCGAAGCGGATTGCCTTCAGCCAGTATTCCTTCGTGGATGACGTGGAAGAAGTCATGCAGCTGATTGAGGAAGAAAAAGACGATATTCCGAACCTTTACGAAGATACCAAAGAAGATCATGAAGACGATCCTGACAAGGACGAAAAAATGCCTGAAGGCTCTGAGAATGAAGAAGACGTTGAAGAATAACGCTTCTTCACGATTGGAGGTGCGCAATGGCGAGAGATTACCAGTATTACTTTTCACAGCTTCGCCGGATTGAGGATCACAGAGAGCAGCAGGCCGAAAAGGAAATCCGGAAGCTATACAAGAACATCCTGAAGGAAACACAGCAGTTCGTTGCTGAAGAATACTATCAGCTTGCGGATGACGGAAAACTGACCTTTGAAATTCTGCGGTCAAAGAGCATGGATGCACGGTTTCTGCAAGAGGTTGAGGAACGGCTTGGAGATTTGTCCATTGACGTTTCCAGAGAGATCAAGCGGACTGTTGAGGAAATGTACCAGCTATCCTATGACGGGCTTAGAAACGCTGTGGAGAAAGGAAAGGACAGCAAGGAACTGCAAGCCTTCTTCCAAGGCGTTGACACTGCGACAGCGCAAACGGCATGGGCCAGCGTGGACAACACCATCATGGACGTTGCGCTGGAAAAGAACCACAAGAATATCATCTGGGACATCAAGCGTGAGGTTGCAACGGCTCTGACGGTGGGTGATCGGTTTGACACGATGGCTGACCGCATTGCCGGGAAGCTGAACGGCAATTACAAGAAAGCAATCCTGATTGCACGAACCGAAGTCGGACGTGTGCGGGAAGCCGGACACCTTGCTTCCGCAAAGAATCTCAATGATGCGCTGCAAGAAGGTTCGTCCGGTATGCGGATGGTGAAAAAGTGGATGACAATGAAGGACGGCAGCGTTCGTGATACCCATTCCCGCATGAATGGCGTGATCGTGGAAATGGACGATGCGTTTGAACTGCCAAGCGGCGTGAAGACGATGGCTCCGAAGCAGAGCGGCGTTGCAAGTGAGGATTGTAACTGCCGCTGCTATGTCAGCTATCAGCTGATGGACGATGAAGAGTTCTTCAGGGCAACCGGGAAGCATTTCAGCAACGAGTTTAATTTTGGCGGAAAGAGCGCTGGAAATGACAGCGGTTCAAAGGTTGGCGAAGCTGTTCATGTAAAGACCATTGATTTTGAAGATAAAAAGGCAATTCAAAATGAACTTGACAATGCGCAGCGCATTTTTTCCGATTTGAACCACGAAGAAAACTTGACCATCACAAGAGATGGAAAGGTATGGCGTGTCAAGGGAGAATCTGGCATGGTAAATCCGTGGTCAATCAAGGACGCAGGCAGTGATCTTTCCGGCTCATTCTCATATCACAACCATCCTGCAAAAGTAACGAACTATTCATTCAGTTCAGAGGATGTACGTTTCTTCTTTGAAGCTGGTGAAGCATATAGTAAGGCTTCTGATGATGTTTTTGAATATGTCATGCTGAGAACCGGGGAAACTATTGACATTGATCCGATTACGGCTGAAAATAGGTTCAAAGAAATTTACAAGAAAGATGTGCTGTTTATGAGCAGCGAAAATCTGATTGATATTGACACCGATGGCTTCCATGAAACTATGAAACGTCTTAGCAAAGAACTTGGCTTCAAGTATGGAAGGAGAAAGCTGCATGGCAGTAAATAAGAAGCATCCTGATTATCAAGCGTATAAAGCAAAATGGGATAAGTTGAGTGAACGCATGAATCATGAACTTGACCAGTTACCACCGTCACCAACCACAGCGGTTCTTGATGGAGATGGCTTCAGTACAGTTGCGAAGAAATATGCAAAGAAGTTCAAAGAACTTCAGGAAGAATATAAGCATCTTTTCAACGAATAAAGCATCCTGAAAAGGGTGCTTTATTCATGCTCTAATATGTTGAACTGCCGCCTGTAAGGGCGGTTTTTTCATGCAAAAATTTAAGAAAGGATTTGAATAAATGTCTGTTAAAAGTGTAAAAGCTACCATCAACGGGCAGGAATACACGCTGACGCTGAACAGCAGCACGGGCAAGTATGAAGCGACTGTTACGGCTCCCGGCAAGTCTTCCTTTACGAAGTCCGGCGGCTATTATCCTGTATCTGTGACGGCGGAGGATGATGCTGGAAACACCACCACCGTTGATTCGTCCGATGCTACGCTGGGCGAACAGCTGCGGTTGGTTGTCAAAGAGAAGGTTGCGCCTGTCATCGCAATCACATATCCCACTGCAAGCGCTTATATCACCAGCAACAAACCTGTTATCAAATGGAAGGTCACGGACGATGATTCCGGCGTGAATTCCGGCACGATCAGCGTCAAGATTGACGGTGCTGCGTCAATCACAAGCGGGATCACGAAAAATGCTGTCACGGGCGGCTATGAATGTGAGTATACGCCTTCTGCGGCGCTTTCTGACGGTCAGCACACCGTTCTGTTCAACGCAAAGGATAATGACGGCAACGCCGCTGTCCAGAAGAGCGTTACATTCACCGTTGATACCGTTGCACCTACTCTGACGGTTTCCAGTCCGGCGAACAACAGTGTTACCAACACGGCTTCCTGCACGGTTTCCGGTAGAACCAACGATGCAACGTCCAGCCCTGTTACCGTCACTGTGAATGGCAAGTCCGTCACGGTCGGTGCAAATGGCGCATTCAGCACTACCATCACGCTGAACGAGGGTGACAACACCATCACCGTTGTTGCTACGGATGCCGCTGGAAAATCTACCACTGTTGCAAGAACTGTCACGCTGGATACCGGAGCGCCTGAGTTCGTATCCGTCACGATCACGCCTAACCCTGTGGACGCTGGAAATACCTATGTGATTTCCGTGTCCGTTAATGATGACTGATGGTAACAAGAGTATGGGGGAAGGCCGATTCTTTTGAATTGGTCTTCTCCCCTTCCGGTGATTCATGGCGTTCGTGGGAAGCAAAGGTTCCGGCTGATTTGCAAGACGGAAAGTACATCGTTGAACTGTACTGTGAAGACGATGGCGGGAACATGGCGTTCTGGACTGGCATTCTGTACCTGAACAACAGTGCAAACGTCAAGGTTCGCATTGTTGCGGACAAAATCAAAGTGTGGCTTGAAGCGGACATGGAAGCAAAGCTGCAAGATGACTGGAATGTGTGGCTTGAAGAGGAACGGATCAAGCTGAACGTTACCTGCATGGAGTATGTGGGCAGGGGGTGATTGCTATTTTACAGCGTGATTTTATTCTGGGCGAAAAGAAGTACATCAAGTTCAGGGCTACGTCCTGCGACAATCTGCCTGTGGTCATCACCGGAGCAAAGTATGAACTGTATGCGGATGATGTCACATTCGACAAAGGAAGCTGCATCGTGGACGGAAATGAATTTATGGCGCTGATTGAGCCTGCCGCAGTCGGAGATTATACGCTGGAAGTGGAATACACGGTAGCCCCTGAAACACGAAAGGTCAGGGTGGCTATTCATGTCACTTAATCTGAAAGCGGCAGCACTGACACCCAGCACGGTCTATACTGGCGGACAGTTCATCATCAGCATCGAAGTCTATGACGATGCGTTTGAGTTTGACCAGTATCATACCGAATACAACGAACATCAAGGCTTTGCCGACATCAATCAGACGATGGGCGGCAAAATGCAATAGGAATATTCAACTTATGCAATCGAAGAATAACGGTATCAGCGAAAGGAGAACATTCATGAAGTTCACAGAAGCATTCAAGGCTATGAAAAGTGGGGCAAAGGTCAAGCTTCCGTCTTGGGGCGGATATTGGTACTGGAACGATGAAAAGCAGACTATCATGATGCACTGCAAGGATGGGACTGTTCTTGATATCCGTGAAACTCAGGTTGTTGAGTACACAACCATGAACATCTGTTCCGATGAATGGGTAATTGCTAACGAAAACAACTGCCCTCAGCTTGGCGGTGAAGCTACATTTTCTTTCGGTGAAGCAATTAAGTACATCAAGCGTGGAATGAAGGTGAAGCGCAAAGGATGGAACGGAAAGAACCAGCACATTGAACTTGCTACCAGAATCAGCTACATGACCGCAAGCGATGAACTTGTGAACGTTGAGCATGACGCAATCGGGAACAAGGCTATCGCATTTTGCGGTACATCCGGCGTTCAGATGGGCTGGCTGGCTTCTCAGGCTGATATGCTGGCTGATGACTGGGTGTTTGCCGAATAACGAACGGTATTCCAGTGGGCTGCAAGGCTTCTATTCGGCGCTGTGTGCGCCGTGGGGCGGCTTTGCGGAACTCTGAATATAAATCTGTGGGCTATGGCAGAAACGCCGTAGAACTCAATATATGGAGGTTTTATCAATGACAATCGAGGAACTGAAGAAGCTGCTTGACGAAGGCAAGATCACGAAGGAGCAGTTCAAGACCATGGCGCTTGCGATTGACCCGGACTTCAAGGAGGATGATCCCGATCCTGACCCTGATAAGGACAAGGACAAGAAGCCGGACATCGAAAAGCTGATTCAGCAGGCCGTTGACCGGGCAACAAACAAGTTGGGCAACGATAACAAGCGCCTGCGGGAAGAACTGGAAACCATCAAAAAGGAAAAGCTGACTGCTGAAGAACGTGCCGAACTGGAAAAGAAGCAGGAACGGGAACAGTTTGAACAGGAACGTGCTGAATTCCAGAAGGAAAAGAACAAGCTGTACGCTGTCAAAGCAATCAAGGCTGCTGGTCTGGATGATGGAAGTGACAAGGCGCTGGAACTTGTGAATTTCGTTATGGGTTCTGACGAAAAGGAAATTGATTCCCGTGTGAAAGCCTTCGGCGATTTGGTGAAGCAGTTTGTTGCATCGGAAGTCGATAAAACCTTCAAGGATGCTGGACGCACTCCGGGCAAGGGCAGTTCCGGCAGCGATGAAAAGAATCCATACACCAAAGAGCATTTCAACCTGACTGAACAAATGAAGCTGGAAGCCACTGACCCGGAGAAGGCAAAACGGCTTCAGGCGGCGGCGCTTGCCGTCAAATGATGAAAGACACCTGAAAGGGTGTCTATTTTTATGCGAAAATGGAGGTTTTAACAAATGGCTGATTACACTACTTACAGCAATATGCAGATCGTGCCGTCCAAGTTTACGGCATACACTCTGGATCGTACCACTTCCCTGTCCGCTCTGGTTCGCAGCGGCATTGCAACCGCAGATGGTGTTGTGGCACAGCTTATCAACGGCACTCCGCAGGGCGGACGCTTCATCACCATGCCGCATTTCGATGCGCTGGAAGGCGATGACGATGTGTTCTCTGAGAGCGATGCAAGCGTGAGCAAGATTACCACTGGTTCCTGCAACGCTACCCTGCTGATGCGTCAGAAGGCGTGGGGCGCAACCGACCTGTCCCGTGTGCTTGGCGGCTCTGATCCCATGGCGGCTATTGGCAATCTGGTGGCTGACTGGTGGCTGGAAAAGGAGCAGGCAATTTACCTGTCCATCCTGAAGGGCATCCTTGATCCCACCAGCGGTGCGCTGAAGAACCATGTGAACGATATTTCTTCCGGTGAAGGCAATGCCGCCAAGATTTCTGTGGGTGCGGCTCTGGACACCAAGCAGGCCCTTGGCGATCATGCTTCTTCTCTGGGTCTGGTATTCATGCACAGTGCTGTTTACACTGCCCTTCAGAAGAATCAGGACATCGCAACTGAGTATGACGCAACGCTTCAGATTCAGATTCAGACCTATCTGGGTTATCGTGTGGTGGTGGATGACGATATGCCTTATATCGCCTATACCGAAGCACAGTCTTCCGCTTCCGGCGCTATTGCAGTCACTACCGCCAATATCGGTGAGATTCAGCCCCATTGCAAGGCTACTCTGACCGCTGGCACGTCCTATGTGACGAAGGATGCTTCCATCACCTACACCACCTATTTCCTTGGCTCCGGCGCTCTAATCCGTCAGGACGGCACTCCCGCTGGCTTTATCAGCACCGAAACTGACCGTGACAAGCTGGGTGCGAAGGATTACCTGATTAACCGCCGCTGCATGGTGATTCATCCCCGTGGCCTGAGTTGGAATGTGAACGCTACCTATCCCGATGGCATCTACTATCCGACCAACGCCATGCTTGCCGCTCCCGGCAACTGGTCTTTGATTACCAACCACAAGAAGGTTCCCGTTGCCGCTCTGGTTCACAAGATTTGACCATTTTCGTGACATCACGAAAATGATAGAAAGGAGGGCAAGAAATGTCCGCTACATTCTGGAATATGCGGAGACGGGCGGCGGCACAGAAAGCACAGCAGGAACAGGCCGCTGAAAAGCCTGTGGAAGCAACTGAGGAACAGGCCGCTGAAAAGCCTGTGGAAAAGCCGAAGAGGGGCAGGGTGAAGAAGGATGACGTATAACCTGACGGGGCTTCCTGTGAACACCAGTGACAGTGAAACCCTGATGATGGTTGATGCCGCTCTTTCTTGGATCAAGGAGAACACTACCCTTGAAATTGACCCAGAACAGGAATTGCCCTCTAATGTGAAGCTGTTCATTGTCAAGTTCTGCGACATCATGAGCCAGACTTCCGGCGTTGCAAGTGAAAGCCTTGGAGGAATGAGCCAGTCCTTTACCACGGGTGGGACTGGCTTCTTTCTGGCTGATTTGGCATCGCAGTTGTTTGGCTCTGCCTACAAGGGCAGAAACCGCTTTGTGACGGCGAAAAGCAGGTGGAAGTGATGGGCTTCCAAACGAAGACCAAAGTTGACCTGACAAAGCAGATGGAACAGGCAGCAAAGAGCCTTGACGGAATCAGCGTGGAGGTTGGCGTTATCAAGGGAGAACATCAATGGTTGGCTGGTATTCATGAGTATGGATGCACCATCCCTGTTACGCCGAAAATGAGGGCGTACCTGCACAGGATTGGCGTTCACCTGAAGAAGACTACCACACAAATTGTGATCCCGGAACGCTCTTTTCTGCGGACAGGATATGACGTGAACCGGGATGACGCACTGCGGAATGCAGAACGGCTGCTGCCGGACGTTCTGGACGGGAAGCTGTCAGCGGAACAATACTTTGAAACAGTGGGAACGCAGGTGCGGGACTACATCAAAGATTATGCCGTTGAACTGAGCGAACCGCCGAAGAAGGACTGGCCTACCCGTGACCCGGCAAAAACCAATCCGCTTGTCATATCCGGTGATATGATAAACGGCATTGAATATGAGGTGAAAAGATGAAACTGTATAACTTCACACGGCTGATCCGCAAATACAGCGTCACTTTTTGCCTGCACCGGACGCAGGGCGGATATGTTGCCGGAAAATGGGAAGATGGCGGCGAAGCCGTAAAGGAAATGCGTGGCGCTATCGTGCCAATCAGCGAACGTAAGATTTACGATTCTGGCGGCACATACACCACGCAAGACCGGGAACTGTACCTGACAGAGCCGCTGGAAGGCGATCTGAGCGAATATCAGGTGGTGTACAAGGGAAACACCTATGCCGTTGAGGAACAGCGGAATTTTGAGGATTACGCTGATGTGGCGGTATACACGCTGAAGTATATGAGCAAGGCGGTGAGCGAACATGATTAAGCATCGTCAGAATGAAATCGTGATCGTGGAAAAACTGAAAGCTTATCTCAGCACGGATGTCCGTCCCTGTGAGGTGATCCGGCAGAACCAGACGGTGAAAGTTCCCCCCTATCCGTATGTTTCCTACACGGTGACTTCTCCCCTGTCCGCTATGGCTGGAACGTATTCCGAAGCGAAGGACGGAACGCTGTATCGAAACATCATGCAGACATGGAGCTTCACGGCGCAGTCTGACGATCAGGAAGAAGCGATGACCGTTGCCATGAAGATATATGACTTCTTCACGGCAAAGGGGCTGACGGCTCTTGCAGACAACGGCATTGCCGTCCGGCGTGTGCGGGATGTGACCACACGGGACAATCTGCTGTCCATCCAATACGAATATCGAAACGGGCTGGACGTGACGTTCGGCCTTTTGTATGAAATCGCTCCGGACGAACATCCGGAAGTGATTGAATCCAACACATTTAAGGAGGAATAAACTGTGGCAAATGATGTGAAAGTTGTCATTGAACTGAAGAAGGCCGCTCCAAAGGCCGGATTCGGCTACCCGCTGATTTTTGCGGGAAAGCAGCAGGCCGCTGTTGCTTACAAGGAAGTCAGTTCCATTGAGGAAGTCAAGACCGCTGGCTTCGCTGAGACTACGTCTGTCTATAAGGCGGCACAGCTGCTGTTCATGCAGAATGACGCTCCCGCCAAGATTGCCGTATGCGGCAGCACGGACACTGCGGTTGCTGCGCTGCCCGGTATTCTGGGCGAAGGCTGGCGGCAGTTGATCGTTGTGAGCCTTGGCACAGAGGGTGAAAGCAAAGTGGACGCTATTTCCGACTATATTGAAGGCTGCGGCAAGCCTGCCATGTTCTTTACCCATGTGAACCCGGCTGACGATGCAACGGAGATCACCGCCATGGAAGGCAATGACAGAACCGTTGCAATCGCCTATGAATCTTCTGACACCGCCTGCCCTGAAGCGGCTCTGGTTGGCGCTACCGCTGGCTTGGACGTGGGCAGCTTCACCTATAAGAACATCATTCTGAAGGGTGTGACTGCGCAGGAGTACACGGACAGCGAAGTGGAAACCCAGCACGGCAAGGGCGTTATCACCATTCTGAAGAAGGCTGGTTCCATCGTAACTTCCGAGGGAATCACGCTGTCCAAGGAATACGCTGACATTGTGGATTCCAAGGACTATATCATTCAGCAGATCGAGTATCAGTGCCAGTATCTTCTGAACCGTATGCCGAAGCTGCCTTATGACAACCGGGGCATTGCTTCTCTGGAAGGCGTTGTGGTATCCGTGCTGATGGATGCCGCCAACAACGGCATGATTGCTGTCACCGATGATGGCGATTACGATTACAGCGTGGACTTCGGCGGACGCTCCGAATGTGCCGCTTCCGACATTTCCACCCGGCACTATGCGGAAGGCCAGTTTGAATTTGCCCTTGCCGGAGCCATTCACACGGCGAAGATCAAGGGTTCTATCATTGCGTAAGGGAGGAACGTTGAATGTATACCTATAATCCCAAAGATACCACCGTCACCATTGATGGCGTGTTCCTGACTGGCATGGGCGAAGACATGATCGAATTTGAATTCGATGAGGAACGCTTCTCTGCTGCCGTGGGCGCACAGGGCGATGTGGTGGTGAACGAAACCAACAACAAACTTGCTACCATGACCGTGACCATTCAGGCATCTTCTCCCCAGTACAAGATGTGTCTGGATTATGCCAAGAAGGGCACGATCTTCCCCGTATGGGGCGTAAACAAGTCCATCGGTGAGCGATTCGGCGGCACGAAGGCCAGATTCAAGAACCCCGCTTCCCCCAACTACGGTGCGGAGCTGGAAGACCGGGAATTTGAAATTCAGGTGTTTGACGGCTGTCACGAAAGCTGCTGACAAATCAAAAATGGGGGGCGGTTTTTGACCGCTCCCCTTCTCATTACATAGGAGGATGACATCATGGCAAACAAAAAGTTTTACACAGTGGAAAAAGAAATCAACGGCAAGAAATATGTCGCACAGTTCAACGGCATTTCCGCCGCTATTGAAGCGGTTGACAACAGCTATATTGACGGCAGCAGCAACGTCAGCATGACGAAGCTTTCCAAGTACATTCTGGATAACGTCATCGTGGAGCCGAAGGGCTTGACCGCTGATGACTTTGACACCATGGATGAATTCAGCGATGTGATCTCTTGGGCAAGAGAAGTGATGCAGGGAGACTTTCGAGACAAGGCGAACGAAGCAAAGTCTAAATAAACGAATAAGAGAAAACTGGGCGTGTTGGCGCTTGATCCTGTCGGACTGTCATTTTGATTACAACACCGTGTTTTTCCAGATGACACCGCAGCAGATTGAGGAAGCGAACATTGCCCTTGACATTTATCAAGAGGAACTGCAAAAGGCTATGAAAAATAAGTAAGGGGGTGAGCATTTGGCTGAAAGAAACGTCATCCGGCAGGATGTCATTCAAATCAAATGGGATGTGCAGGATTCCCCCCTGAAAAAGCTGACGAAGGAGTCCAACGCTTTCCAGTCTTCTGTCGGTAAGGCCGTTGGCGGGGCGGAAAGCAAGTTCGGCAGTCTTGCAAAAAAGGTGCAGACCACGCAGAAGCAGTTGAACAAGCTGAAGCTGTCTGACAGGCTGCAATCCGACATTGAACGGGCTGACAATGCGCTGAACAAGGTGAAGAACACCGTCCGTGCGGCTGCTGCGCAAATCACAAAAATGCGGTTGCAGGCCACGCTTGCGGTGGGTGCGCTTCAGGCAATGGCAAAGCAGAATTTCCTTGCGCTGAAGAACAGTCTTTCGGCAGTCTGGACAGCAATCAGGAATATTGTCCCCAACGCAAAGGCTTTCGTGACTTCGCTGAAGGACGCTGCCAAGCAGAAAATTACAAACACGGTCAATGAAATGAACCGGATCAAGAACGTTCTGACGGAAGGCCAGACGGGGGCGAAGGGATTTGCTACCGCTCTGAAAAACGTGGGCAAGATCAGCCTTGGAAAAGCAGTCAAGGGGATTACGAACGTCAAGAACGGCTTCGCCAATGCGAAAAGCACGGTGAAGGGCTTTGTGGCAAACATCAAGGGCGGTGTTCAGAATGGCTTTCAGGCGGCTGCAAACAAGGGCAGGCAGCTTGTTCAGACCATCAAGAGCATTGATAAAGCAAGCCTGAGTAAGATCACGGACAGCATTACAAAGCTGGGTTCCAAAATTGGGAAGGGGCTTGTGTCCGCCGCCAAGAAAGCCGTTTCCGCAATCAAGAAAATCGGCATGGCGGCTGGCGCTGGCTTTGCCGCTCTTGCAACGGCATCCGTGAAAGGCTACGGCGATTACGAACAGCTTGTGGGCGGCGTGGAAACGCTGTTCAAGGATTCTTCCAATACGGTTGTCAAGTATGCAAATGACGCATACAAGACTGCCGGACTATCCGCAAATGACTACATGGAAACCATCACGGGCTTTTCAGCAAGCTTGCTGCAAGGTCTGGGCGGTGACACGAAGAAAGCTGCGGAAATCGGAAACCGGGCTGTGATTGATATGTCCGACAACGCAAACAAGATGGGTACTGACATGGCATCTATCCAGAATGCGTATCAGGGCTTTGCAAAGCAGAACTACACGATGCTGGACAACCTGAAGCTTGGCTACGGCGGCACGAAGGAGGAAATGCAGCGGCTCATCAAGGATGCGTCCAAGATGAAGGAAGCGCAGAAAGAACTTGGCGTGTCGGTTGACGCAAGCAGTATGTCCTTCGACAACATCATCAACGCAATCAGCGTTGTGCAGAAGAAGCTTGACATTGCCGGAACCACATCCAAGGAAGCAAGCACCACCATTCAGGGCAGTATCAATTCCATGAAATCCGCATGGTCAAACTTCCTGACTGGTATGGCTGATCCGAATCAGAACTTCGGTCAGCTTACAGACAATCTTGTGAACAGCATCGTCACGGTTGCACAAAACCTGATCCCCCGTATCAAGGCCACGCTGCCACGGCTGGCGCAGGGTGTGGGACAACTCATTTCGCAGTTGTTCACACTGGCTGCACAGAACGTGGACGCACTGGGGCCGCTGGCTCCCATTGCACGGCAGATCATCGGCGCAATCACGGCGCTGAAGGCGAAGTTCCAAGCCCTTGCAGCGGATAAGGAAAAAATGGCGGCTATCCGCAACATCTTCAACGGCATCAAAACGGCTGTTTCCTATGCGGCGGCGTTCGTTGCAAAGCTGGTTGGCAATGTCATTGACTTCTGCACACAAGCGCCTGTGCTGAACACCATCAAGGCAATCGTCAGCGGCGTGTCCAAGGCGTTCAAGTTCCTTGGCGATCACATCAGTGCTGTGAGCAATATCCTTGTGTTTGTCATCGGCTTCCTTGGAAGTCTGGCAGCAATCATCAAGGTTGTTACCGTTGCTATGAAGGTGTGGAGCGCAATCCAGTTGGTTGTCAACTCCGGTCTGCTGGCCTGTCCTATTACATGGATCGTGCTTGCCATTGCGGCGCTGATTGCCATTATCGTTGTCCTTGTAAAGAACTGGGACAAGGTGAAAGCAGCTGCGGGAAAATGCTGGGACTTTATCAAAGGAAAATGGTCAGCGGTTAGCGGATGGTTCAGCAGTAAGGTTGTTCAGCCTGTCAAGAAGTTCTTTGCGGATTTGTGGGAAAAGGTTCCTGCTCCCGTGAAGGACGTTATCAGCAAGATCACCAGCGGCTTCAAGAAAGCGTATGACGGCGTTACCGATTGTTGGAGCGGCATCAGCGGATTCTTCTCCGATTTGTGGAAGGGCGTTGTGAAGGCCGTTGCAAAGCCTGTGAACAAGCTGATTGACGGTGCAAACTGGGTGCTGGACAAGGTTGGTTCCAAGAAACAGTTTGACCCGTGGAAGCCATACGCAAAAGGCACGGGCGGTCATCCGGGCGGCAACGCCGTTGTCAATGATGGGCGTGGCGCTGAACTGGTGCAGATGCCCAATGGCCTGACGTTCATCCCACAGGGGCGGAATGTGGGCATCCCCAACGCTCCGAAGGGCATGAAGGTACTGGACGCAGAGCGGACGGCACAGGTGATGGGCAAGTCTTCCCCCACCTTCCACTACAAGGAAGGTTCCGGGGGCTGGATCAGTGACATCTTTGATTTCTTCGACAACGCCAAGGGGCTTGTGGGAAAGGTCATCGACAAATTCATCAGCTACAAGGGCATGGGCAGTTATGCGTTGTCTGTTGGCAAGGCGGTTGTCGGAAAAGCGAAAACCGCTATGGTGGATTGGGTCAAGGGCTTGTTTGACAAGTTCGGCGGCAAGAGCATTGAAGGTTATGAGCCTTCCAAGGGCGTTGAACAGTGGCGGTCTACCGTTGCGAATGCGCTGAAGATGGAAGGGCTGAGTTCTGCCGACAACATCAAGCGGACGCTGTTCCAGATGCAGACGGAAAGCGGCGGCAATCCCAGAGCAATCAACCGATGGGACAGCAACGCCAAAAAAGGAACACCGTCAAAAGGCTTGATGCAGGTGATTGATCCCACTTTCCGGTCTTATGCACGAAAGGGATATAACAAGAACATCTATGATCCCATGAGCAATATTCTTGCTTCCGTCCGGTATGCAAAATCCCGGTACGGTTCCCTTGCGAAAGCCTACCGGGGCGTTGGCTATGCTGGCGGCGTGGGAACCATTCAGCTTCCGGCCTACTCCCCTGCCGCAAGCGTTCCGGCTTCCAGTTCTTCCACCACCAGCAACAACTATGCGCCTTCCTTCACGCTGAACATGAGCGGCACGGTGGACAGAACCACAGAACGGACGATCAAGAAATGGGTGCAGGAAGCGTTGGAAGATATGTTCGACAGTATGAGCCGGACGAATCCACGGCTGACGGAGGTGTAAGCAATGGCAACTTTGAACGGATTATACATCTTCGTTGCGGATGAAGAAATGTCCTTCGGCGTGGATGTTGCGGAACATACCGTGGAAAGCGGTATTGAAATCAGTGACCATGTAAAGCGGAAAGCCGTTACACTGTCCATTTCCGGGGAAATTGTCGGCAAGAACGCTGCCAGTGTGCGGTCGAAGATTCGACAGATGCACCAGAGCGGCGTTCTTTGCAATTACTCTGGGCGGACGGTGATGAGCAACTGTCTGATTACAGAGTTTTCCACCAGTCATCCGAATACGGTGTGGGGCGGCTGCGAATTCTCCATGACATTGAAGGAGGTTCGCACCGCTTCCACATCTTACAAGAAGACAAAGAAAGACACCAAAAAATCAGGCACACAGCAGGTCAAGAAAAACAGCAAGACCGAATATGTGTATCACACTGTCAAGAAGGGTGATTGCATCTGGAATCTGGTTGCCGCTTCAAAGGCTCCGTATAAAAAGTACGGAATGAGCTGCAATGAAGTGATGAAGCTGAACCCTTCCGCTTTCAGCCGAAAAGGTGATTTCAGAACGTTGCAAATTGGAAAAAAGATCATCGTTGGAAAGAGGTGACGGGCCTTGCGGGATGTAATTGAGATCAACAAAGAACTGGTTCCCTACCAGTTTAATATTCTGCTGGCTGACGAATGGTTTGAACTGTATATCGGCTACAACAAAACAGCCGACCTGTTCACGGTGACGCTTTACAAGGACGATGTTCTGATTGCTTCCGAGCCGCTGATTCTTGGCGAACCGTTGTTTCATGACATCTATCAGCCGGGGCGCTTCCCTGCTGTCACACTGGTTCCTTATGGGCCGGCAGAAACAGCCGTCACCTTTGATAACCTTGGCGAAACTGTGTTCCTGACGGTAGATGATGAAGGTGACAGCGATGGATAAGGCATCAGAAGTCATTTTTGACAAGAGCGCCAACGAAAGAATCTCTTCTATGGTCACGGCGATGCGGGGCTGGGAAACCAGCCTTGCAGATTCCATGGACAAGCCAAACGGTCAGTTCGGGCGTGTGGTGAAGGTTGAGACAAACGGCCTGACCATGACCAATGATCTTGACCTTGAATTTGACGTGCCGTTTGACGATGACACGGAAGCCAACGAAGCGGAAATCAGGGTTTACAACCTGACGAAAAAGACCATTGGACTGCTGAAGGTCAACGCAGAAATCAGCATCACGGCAGGCTACGGAAAGGACACAGGCGTGATTTTCTCCGGGGTCATTGCATCCGTTGTGACACGGTGGAGCGGTCAGGATAAATTGACCACCATCAAGGCCATTGACGATGTGAAGCTGAAAGAGCGGGACATCAAGAGCATTTCTTTCAAGGCAGGCGTAAAGGCAAGCTACATTCTGAAAACGCTGGTTAGCAAGCTGAACCTGCCTATCGCCGTGTTCAAGGTGAAGCGGGATCACACCTACACGGAAGCTGTCACGGTTTCCGGTGGGTTGATGGACGGCATCAAGCAGTATGCGGAGGTATGCGGCGTGTCTGCCTACATCAACAAACGGAAGGTTTACGTCCGGCATTTGTCTGACGGTGACGATCTGGGCTTTTCCGTGAATGTGGACACGGGACTGATCGACAGCCCGGAAGAATTCACAGAGGAAGTCAGCAATGAGGATTACACCGACACCATCAAGGGCGTGACCTTCAAGATGCTGCTGGAACACCGGATCACCACAGCAAGCATCATCACACTGAAAAGCCGTGATTTCAGCGGAAAGTACCGGGTGCGGGACGGGAAGCACGTCTGCACGGATTCGGACTTTTACACAGAGATCACGGCAATCGAATAAAGGAGGTGGAGCGCATGGGAATGGGCAGCACCATGAATGACATGATGGAAGAAAAGCTGCTGAATCTACACACAGCGTTCATCGCCAAGGTTATCAGCGTGGAGAGCGAAAGCCTTTGTTCCGTTCAGCCGCTGGACAAAATCAAGGCATACGGAAAGCCCGCACAGCAGCAGGCCATTATCACGAAGGTTCCCGTCCTTCACCATGTCCGGCACTTTTCCCTTGTGAAGCAAACACTGTCCGTCAAGGTCAACGATTCCTATTCAGGCGGCGGCTCCGGCACGATCAATCCGGCAACACATCCCACAGAAAGCAACGTGGGACACCTGAAAGTCTCCCCTATCCGGGCGGGTGATCTGGTGCTTTGCGTATGCGCTGAACGTGATCTTTCATCCTCTGTCAAGGGGATTTCCACCACGCCGCCTGTTGGACACCACGCCATTAAGGACGCTGTTGTGGTGGGCTTATTTGGGGGGTGGTAACGTGAAAAGCTTCAGCACGAACGATGACGGCGATGTGATCGTGAACAGCAGCATTGAAATGGTCACGGACAACGAACTGCTGCGGCAGAAGGTTCAGCGTGTCCTTGGAACCAACAAAGGCGAATGGAGCTATGACACGGAGGAAGGCATTGATTTTTCCGTGGTGCTTCGGAAAAATCCCAATGAGGATGAAATCAGGGCAACCATTGAAGAAACATTGATGCGGATCGATGAAACGTTTGTCATTACTTCCTTCGGCCTGACAATGGACGGGAGGAAAGCAACAGTCAGCTTTGAAGCCGTGAACGCTGACGGCGTAAAAGTGATGGAGGGATACACCTATGGTTAATGAGCAGGGCTATTACAGACCCACATACGATGAACTGCTGGCAGGACGCATCGCACAGGCGCAGGAATTGTTCGGTGAGGACATCGACACATCCAACGCTTCCCCGCTGGGCAAATTCATCCGGCTTTCTGTGCAGGATTTGGCGGACGCTTATGAAGCGCAGGAAATCATCTATTACAGCCGCTTCCCCCACACGGCAACCGGGCAGAACCTTGACAGGTTGATGCCATTTGCAGGCATTACACGGAACCCGGCAACACGGGCGGAACACACCATCAAATTCACAGGAACGGCAAACCATGTGGTTCCTGTTGGCTTTCTGGTGGGAACCACGGGGGACGAGGAATTCTATCTTGTGAATGAAGTCACGCTGAATGACAGCGGCGTTGGCTCCGGCACAGTGCAATGTACGGAACTGGGAACCATCGGCAATGTAAAGCTGGGTTCCATTACAGAAATTGTGAACCCGGATGTGGATGTTTCCGCCATTGAACACACGGGCATTGTGACGGTGGCGGAAGATGAAGAATCGGACGCTGACCTTCGGGCAAGGTTTGACATCGCCATTGAAGGTTCCGGCTCCGGCACAGCATCCGCTATCCGTGGAGCGGTCATGCGGATCAACGGCGTGAGAAGCTGCCTGATCGTGGAGAACAAGAACGCAACGGCAGACGCAGACGGAAGACCGCCCAACAGCTTTGAGGTTTACGTTTATGCACCGTCCACGCTGAATCAGCAGATTGGGGAAGCTATTTTCTCCAAAAAGCCCCTTGGCATCCAAAGCCATGGAACAACCAGCGTGACTGTTGAGGATGTTTCCGGTCATGAGCAGACGGTCTATTTCTCCCACGTCAGCGAAGTCACGGTTTCCATCAAGGTTGCCGTGAAGAAGGACACACACTTTGAGTTGAACGGCGTGGAGCAGATCAAGAACGCTCTGCTGGAATACGTCAACAGCCTGAAGAACGGTGAAGATGTGATCTATGCAAACCTGTACAAATACATCTTCCAAGTATCCGGCGTGAAGGATGTCACTTCCCTGACGCTTTCCACAAACGGCACGACATTCACGGCGGCGAACATCAGCATCAGTTCTGACAAGGTGGCATCTTTGAGCGCAAACAATATCACAGTCGAGGTGAGCGCCTATGCGGATAGCTGATTACGTCGAAGCCCTGCCTGATTCGTATAAGAAAACCGCAGCAAGCAACAACTACAAGCTGCTGTATCTGGAATGGCTGCTGATGTCCGGTTTCTGGGCAGATATTCAGGCCATACAGGACACGGCGGACATTGCTAAAGCAACCGGGAAAACGCTTGATCTGTATGGCAGCATCTACAATCAGGCACGGGGCGGCATGACGGATGAGCAATACAGGGTCATCATCATGCAAAAGGTGGCACGGTATTGGGCAGGCGGTGACTACAACAGCACCGTGAAGGCCCTTGCCGGGGCGCTTGGTGTTTCCCCGTCCGAATTCGTTCTGACGGAAAAGGACAATCCAAGGCAGATTGAAGTATCAAGACTGCCGTTCAGCATCCTGAATGAAATTGGAATTACTTCCAAACAGATTTTTCAGATCATTGAAGCGATGCTTCCCGTTGGCATCCCGCTTGCACCGCTGACGCTGGACGGAACCTTTGAGTTTTCTGCTTCTGCGGATGAACAGAGCGACACAGCCGGATTCGGAGACATTGAACAGACGGTCGGCGGATATTTTGGCGCATTGGAAACCGGGAACATTGATATTCCGACATAAGGAGGATGAAAAGCATGAAATTTGAAAAGACACCGCCCACATGGAATGCAGAGGGTTCGGAGCCGCCTTCTTCGCTGAAAACCAGCGGATTTCAGGCGGGTTACAAGCCGCCTGCTGCTTATTTCAACTGGTTCTGGAATAAGGTGAGCGCCTGCCTGACGGAACTGCAAACGAAGCTGTCCAACGTGGACAACACGAAGGATGCAGACAAGTACGTAAAGTATGCAAGCACTTCCGGCAGTGCAAACAAGACAAAGGGCAGCATGGTTGTCCGCCTGAACGGCGGAAGCACAGAAGGAACCGATTTGTTCACCTTTAATGGTTCAACGGGAAAGAGCGTGAACATCACACCTGCTAAAATCGGAGCGGCTTCCGAAAGCAAATTGCCGTTCTGGGCAACCTACGGCACAACCACAAATGCAGAGATCGAAGCGGCGTATCAGGCCGGAAATCAAGTATTGGTTAAGACCACTGACGGATATGTTGGTGAACTGTTCGCAAGACTTTCAAGCGGCAAGGCACACTTCTTCTGCGCTGGCGTAAAAATTTACCGCTGCTTCAACGGAAACTGGACTGACCTTTCGGACAGCTACGGTTTTACGCCTACCGTTCACGCATCCACGCACAAGAAGGGCGGTTCTGACCCAATCAAGCCGGAGGACATCGGAGCCGCTGCGGCTTCCAACGGAACCGTTCTCAGCCAAAACGCCGACTATGCTGAAGTTGGTCAGTGGGCAGACGGCAATCCGAACAATGAAAACCGCATCGGCTATTTCGTTGCCATTGATGACACACAGGCCGGAACCACGATCATCAAGGCAACATCCACAAAAGATGTACGTGGCGTGGTAGTAACCGCTCCCGCTTTCTCCGGTAACGGTTCGGCTGACAAATTCGACAGCAACGGAAATCTGCTGAAGCAGTATGCCTATGTCGCTGTGATGGGTCTGGTTTCCGTCATCGACAACGGAACCTGTACCATCAACGAACGCTGTATGCCCAATGACAGCGGCACAGCAGTTCCCAGCAGCAACAATCTGGGATATCAGGTGATCGACCGCATTGACGATACACACATCCTGATTGCCGTGGAGCCGGGGGCGGATATGATCCAGCGCATCCGGACGGACGTTGCGGGATTGCAGAACGATGTTGCAAACAGAGTGCGTTATGACGTAGCCCAGAGCCTGACGGACGCACAGAAAACCCAGGCCCGGACGAATATCAATGCTGCCCCAGATGGGTTTGGGTTGGGAAACATAGGTAAACTACTTACCCCGGAAGATAATCTTGATGAGGTAAAAACGAACGGGTGGTATCGTTGGGAACGTAAGGCACCGCCTCAAGGGACATTGCCCTCCGTAATCGGTCAATCTATGGATGCCACTTTGATCAGAGTTTGGGGCAATGGTGCCGTATGCTATCAAGAATCCATAAATATAACTGACGAAACTGGTCATGGATGCCTTTGCGCAAGAACTATTTACGCCTCTATCATTTACCCATGGGAATGGGTCAACCCTCTCATGCAGACTGGCGTGGAATACCGCACCACGGAGCGGTTCTGGGGAAAACCGGTATATTATAAAATCGTTGATTGTGGACAGATCGCGGACAATAAACAAGTGGAGCACGGAATTGTGAATATGCGGGATTGCATATCTTTCCAAGGATTGCGTGGCGGTATGCCAATGCCCAGCATTTCCAACAATAATTTGTCGGACCCATGGAGCTTCTACGTTGCTGATGTTAGTCGTACAAAAATCACACTTGCGTGCGGCACAAGCGCAGCAGGTGGCAACTGCCATGTAATGCTCAAATACACCAAGACCACGGACTAAGGAGGAAGCACCATGAAAGTTATCAAATATCAGCTTTGCACCGAGGCCAATCACGGCACGGAGGATAAGCCAAATATTGAACAGGTTTTCTCCGCTGTCATTCTGGGGTGGTCTGCCGCAAATGAGGCTATTGCCAAAACGGAAGCCTACAATGGCGAGTACACCATTGAGGATGATGGTGAGCCGGAGCCAGCTCCCACTCAGATTGATCGCATCGAGGCCCAAGTGGCATACACAGCCATGATGACTGAAACGCTGCTGGAAAGCGAGGGTTAATCCATGAAAGAGAAAATCGCAAAGTGGTACAGACAGTGGCTATGGACAAAGGCCATGGTCAAGAACGCTGTGAAGAAAGGCGTGTTGACCGCTGGGGATTACACGGAAATTGTAGGAGAAGCGTATGAATAACACTTGCATCTGCTGTGGGGCTATCATTCCGGAGGGGCGGCAGGTTTGCCCCATCTGCGAGCGGCAGTGGCCCCGGTTTTAACTGCACGAAAACAAGTCGGAAGTGACCCGGTAAAGGCCCAGTGTTTTTGCCGGGTCATTTTCAATCGTACCTATCAATATTGCGGGAACATAACGGAAAGGAATGACATTATGGAAAAGTACATCAAGGCATCTGACGGAAAGGACATCCGCATTTCGACTCGCCCTGAACCATTTGGCGGCATTGAGTATGGCAGTCCCATCCCTATGATGGATCACTGTCCTGACCGGGCTGACACCACCATCACGGCGGCAGGCTTTGAATTGGCGTATGATAGCCGGGGATATTGCTACAAGAGGGTCAAAATCAAGAAGTGATAAAGTGTGGGGGTGAAATCCATTGAGCGAAATTATCGTGGCACTTATCACGGGCGGCGTTACCTTGGTGGGGGTGCTTATCAGCAACCAGAAAGCACAGGCCGTGACAGAAACCCGGCTTGACGAACTGACACGGGAAGTTCGGGAACATAATCATTTTGCTAAACGTATGCCCGTTGTGGAGGAACAGATCAAGGTCATTAACCATCGAATTGAAGATTTGGAAAATAAAACTTAGGAGGTATTTTCATGGACATCGGAACTTTTGGTATCGCTGGTGTGGCGGTCATTACCGTCATCTGCTATCTGATCGGTCAGGCAGTCAAGGCAAGCGGCCTTGATAACAAGTGGATTCCCATTATCGTTGGAACCTGCGGCGGTGCGCTGGGCGTGGCTGGTATGTACCTGATGGCGGACTTCCCCGCACAGGACTATTTGACTGCCGTTGCTGTCGGCATTGTGAGCGGCCTTGCTGCCGTTGGCGTGAACCAGATCGGCAAGCAGATGAATCAGAACTGATATGGAATACAGCTTTGAAATCTTAAAGGCAAGAATCTATATCAACAGCCAGAAGAAGTCCCTTGCAGACATCCAGAAAGAAACGGGCTGCGATGTGTGCATCAACGGTGGCCTGTACAACATGAAAACCTTCAAGCCGCTTTGCCATTTGAAGGCCGCTGGCAAGGTTTTAGCATCTGACCAGTATAAATACTGGGGCTATGGCTGGAACGCTTCTGACGGCGTTTTAAGCATGGTAAACAGCTATGAAACGCTGGATAATTTCATTTGCTGCACAGCACTGGTGAAGGACGGCAAGGACACTTCCCTGTTCTATGATCCGGCGCAGGGCGGAAAGCGTGGACGCTCTGCCGTTGGTACGCTGCCGGATGGCAAGACAGTTATCTTCTGTTCCAAGGACGGCACAGCCGATGCCATGACACCGGAAGCCTTGCAGCAGTATTGCGTGAAGCAGGGCTGGAAAGATGCAATCATGTTGGACAGCGGCGGAAGCAGTCAGTGTATCACGCCGGATGGCAAGATCACCAGCACACGGAAGGTACATAACGTGCTGTGCTTCTGGCTGAAAACCAACAAAACACAGGATGTGAATGACACCATGGGAAAGAAGAAAATCGGAACAGCGGGGCTGAACCTTATCAAGAGTTTTGAGGGGTGCAGGCTGACAGCTTACAAGGCCGTTCCCACTGAAAAATACTGGACAATCGGATGGGGACACTATGGTTCTGATGTCAAGCAGGGGGATAAGATCACACAGGCGGAAGCGGATGCGCTGCTGGTGAAGGATGTTGCGTCCAGCGTTGCAGCCGTGAACAATCCGGCCTACTGCCCTATCACGGCTTCCCTGAATCAGAATCAGTTTGATGCCCTTGTCAGCTTCACTTTCAACTGCGGGGCGGCAAGCCTGAAAACGCTGTGCAAGGGGCGCACTGCTGCACAAATCGCAGACAAGCTGACCGCTTACAACAAATCTGGCGGCAAGGTGCTTGCCGGACTGGTACGCAGGCGGGAAGCGGAACAGAAGCTTTTCAAAACGCCTGCTGCATCAACCACCGTGAAGGACGTGCAAATCTGGCTGAACAAGAACTTCGGCAGCGGTTTAACTCCGGACGGACTGTTTGGAACACAGACCAAACGGGCGCTGGTGAAGGCGCTGCAAAAGGCTCTTGGCGTGGTTCCTGACGGCATCTATGGTGCCAAAACGGAAGCGGCGGTCAAGACGCTGAAGAAAGGTTCCAGCGGAAGACAGGTGGAAGTTCTGCAAGGCTTCCTGATCTGCCGGAAGCAGAAGTTGACGCTGAACGGCAGCTATGATGAACAGACGGAAGCTGCCGTCAGAACCATTCAGGGATACCACAGGATCACAGCGGACGGTATCGCCGGGAAGATGACCTTCCGTGCGCTGTGCAAATAACGGGACGAAAAGAAAGGCCATGGGTTGTCCCATGGCCTTCTTTTTTTATGCCTTACAGAGAATATTCCTTCTTTTCTCCCCCACCGTTGACCGCTTTCCACATTGCAATAGCGGAAAAGCCGTTCAGAGTGAAGTACCAGAAATCCATTCGCTTCATTGTGCCGTCTTTTGCTTTGAAGGTGAACACGATGAAGCCACGCTTATCACCGACAACGGAAGCTGACCCGGCAGCGTGTCCACGGTATTTCGCCATGTATTCCCGTTCATCCGTGAAGTTCTCACAACTCAGCAGGCGGTCACGATCCAAGGTTGCTTTTGCTTTCTTGCTTTCAATGGTCAGTTCTGTGTCGGTTAGGGTCAGCGTTGCTGCATAATCAGGGGCAAAGCCTTCCAAGTCTCCGCCATAATAGCAAACCTGAAGCTTTACGCTGTCTTTCTTCTTACCGATTCCAAAAAGCCCCATATCATATATCTTCTTTCTTTGCGATTTTTTTCTGCTTCTTCCCCTTGTTTTTGGGGATTACATCACGGATAAATTCATTGATTGCCGCTTCCGCTGCTGTTGCATACGGGAAAAGGTATTCAGCTTCCCCAATAATGAGAATCCAGCCTTTTCCTTCCACATATTTTAGATGAAAGCCCTTGTAATCATATTCTTTGATTTCAATAATCATGGTGATTTTCTCCGTTCTATTTGCTTTATGATATTTTACGGCGTAATAAAATGAAAAACAACCACACGGAATGAGAATCGGCAAATTGTACCAATATCAGCTTTGCGTTTCATATTATTTGACAAAAGTAAAGGGAAGGCTGAACGCCTTCCCTCTTTTTTTATTTATTCAGCCTTTCATACATCTGTTCTTTGCTGATAATCCCCATGCAGTACATTTCAAGAATGAGTTCCACATAGGTTGCCTTTCGCTCCCTATACTCTTCTTCTGTTATCTTTCCGTCCATCAGCAGCTTTTCTAATCTACCCAGTGTTTGCAATGGTTTCAACTCCCTGTTTTGTTTATTTCCATCATCATCGTACATATGAACTGGAACGCAGATGATGGAAATGAGCGATACAAAAAATCACTCAATCTTCAGCTTCACATCCAGTTCAATTTCTGGTGCTGTCCAGTTTCCGCCTGTATGCAGCGGTGATTTGTTTCGTGTTTTTTTCATGACCGGATCATAATATCTGACCTGTTTACTTTTGATTCTTTCGGCCTTTTCACGCTTATAGGTTATTCTTTCGATGCAAGCTTTCAGAAGCTTGTTTTTTTGTTCTGCTGTGGCATCTGGATTTTCCAGAGCGTTAAGAGCCGCTTTGAATCGCATTAGCTTTTCTTCATAGTCAACAGGATCAGGCATTGATTCGTAAGCATTGCAAAGAGCCTGCTGCACTTCTTCTTTTTCTTTCAGCAGCTTTTCATTCAGAACCTTGAAAACGTGATCCGGCATCCGCTTTGATGGGTCAGGATCGGCCTGTGCTTCCCACTGTGCAATTTCCTTCTTGTCCAGTTCTTCCTTTTTGGTCTTCAGGCGTTTGATTAGATTGGCGTGAAGCTTTACGGAATTTCCATCATCATTCTTGATTCTGACTTCAAAATCATAGATGCACTGACGCAGGGTGTCCTTTACTTTTTCGATGATTTCATCATAGTTGCAGGACGTTGTTTTACAGATTGATTGACCGTCACACAAAAGCCGTGGTGCAGAGCGTTCCACGCCGTTCTTCGTGTATGTCCGCAATGACATTGCCCTTCCGCACTGGCAGAACAGCAGACCTGCAAGCGGATTCCTGATCTTCGTATGTGGCTTTTGCCGGGTGTTCCTGCCCTTCTTCGCCTGTGCAGCGTTGAATAGTTCTTCCGGCACAATGGCTTCATGCTTGCCGTCATAGATCAGATATTCGCCAATCTTTGCAACAGGCCGGGTTTTCTTGAACTCCCCTTCTTCAACAATGGTCAGGGTTTTCCGATGGTTCCACTTCACTTTCCCTATATAGTGAATGTTTTCAAGCATCTTCGACATGGCACTTGCTGACCAATGTTCCCCTTTTGGCGGTTTAATGCCCATTTTATCAAACTGATTGCAGATGCTTTGACAGCCCATGTCTTTGTTGACGTACAAATCAAACATCATACGGACAACTTCAGCTTCTTCCTTGTTCGGTACAAGGATCGGGCATTTTCTTTTCCCTTCTGTGACAAAGGTTTTGTCATAGCCGTATGGAGCCGTATTGCCGACATAGTTTCCTTGGCTGACAGACAGAAGCCTTCCACGGTTCAATATCTTCTTCGTGTATTCCAGATAGTCATTACCACGCTTCAGTTCCCGTTCAAAAGCGTCCCAATCGTATTCATCACGCAGGTCATAAATACGTTGCGGCGTGATGACAAGCGTGTTGGTGTGCTTCAGAAGCTTCATCAAGCGGCCTATATCTTCCAGATCGCCACGGGTCAACCGCTGCGGCTCCACTACCTTCACGGCCTTGTATTTCGGAGATTCGATCAGACGCAGAACCTTTTGAATCTCCGGCCTGCCGCTGATGGTTTCGCCGGAAACGACTTCCCGGAACTTGTTTTCTTCTGGCACTACCCCACCGAGGTTTTTTTCCGCCCATTCATCCAGAATGGCTTCATGTTTTGACAGGACTTCTTCAACAGTCAATAGTGGATCATCAGACTGTGACTTTCTCAAATAATCTATGACTTCTTCAGGTTTGAAGTCTATTTTTGGCTGATAATACACATTTCATCGTCCTTTCAGTTTATACTTCTCCATATAAAGCCAAGATAAGGGTTAAACTTGTCTACAAGTAAAGCGATAATGATCGTTACAAGCGTTATTCCAAGGGCAATACTTAACACAGTTATTGCTTTCAATCTCCATGCTGCTATCTTTTTCAGATAGTCAATTCTCTTCTGGCTTTCCGTAATAACATGGTCAACGCTTTCCAGATTCCCATCCAGCTTATCTTTTTGGCACTTCATGTCTTGGCTTCCAATCAAAGCACAGAATACAGGTGCAAAGGTGGAATAGTTTACATCAGGATAGTGATTTTTCTTTTTGGAAAAGTGCATATCAATCGTGCCCTTCGGAACGCCGGAGCGTTCAGAAAGTTCAGCGTTGGTGATTCCCCTGTATGCCTTCAGCTTGATTGCCCATTCGTTTACATCTTCGATTGAAAGCGAACAAACATTGGGAATACAGTCTTTTCCAAGATGTTCACACATGATGCACTTTTCAAACATTTTCACTCCCCATTTCCACGAATTTTGTTGAACCGTGTCGAATACTTGTTTCACCATGCAGATACTTGCTGAACCAATGTTGTTTTCAGGCATATGGAATGATAGTCTGAAAGCGGGTCAGGAATGGCCTATCATTTCTTTCCGTGTGTGGGGGTGTCAAGTGGCACGGCATCCCTACACAAGCGAATCATTCTAATTTGCACAATATTACGAATATGTCAATTTGTATTGTGCAATCCTGAATACTATTGTAGGATAATCTTCAGAACATTTGTCCTTTATTAACAAATGAAAGGAATTCGATTATTATGACGAAAGAACAATATTTGAATGAAATCGTCAAGTTGTTAGACCAGTGCAATGATCTTGAATTGCTTGATCTTACTTTCCAGATTCTTTGCAAAAGCGCCTGTTAATCAAGAAAGCGCAGTAAGCTTTCCAACTTTTCAGGTTCCATCATATATATTTTCTTTACGGCAAGCAGAAAGTTTTCGTCTGTCCGTAATCTTACAACGATGTCAGCGATGGCATCGTTGTTTTTTTGTGCTTTTGGGCGTTCCATAGGAACGTCATATCCTAATAACCATTGATCCGAAACATCCAGTGCTTTTGCCAATTCATATACTGGTTTGTTTTTAGGCTCATATTCACCGGACAAATATCTACTTATTGCACTCCTATTGATCCCGGTTTCCCTTACAAGGTCAACCTGTTTTTTATTCCTGATGTTCATAGCTTCACGCAACCTGCTTGAAATAGAAGCTACTTGAACGAAATCCCCCATGATTTTCACCACCTTTTATATTATATGGAAATATTAGCATACAAATTGTGAAAAAGCAATAGTTCTTCGCTAATCGAAAAAAATAAATTGAGAAATCGCAAAAAAGCTATTGACATTATTGCGGAATAGTTTTATATTTTAATCAGAAATTGCGAAAACGCAATTAAGGTTACAAGGCCGGTTATCACCCCGGAAGGAGTATGTGAGATATGAAAGCTATCGTAGGCGTTTGGAAAAATGATCCGTGCAAAATTCCACAATTATATGAATTCAAAAGTTGGGGCGAGGCCCTTGAATTCTATAAGCAAGAACATAAGAACTTTACAATTATGTATCACTTCATAATGCCTGAAGTGCTTCCGTTCTGAGCCGAAACAGGGCTTCTGCCCTGTCTGTAAGGGTTGGCCACCTTACACTGATGATGGCAGGTCAATACATAAGAAAGGACTGATATAAGTGAGTTATTCTAAACTCCGTGGGAAAATCCGTGAGGTGTTCGGCACTCAGGAAGCCTTTGCAACTGCTATGGGCATGAACACTGCAACAATCAGCGGTAAACTGAATGATAAGTCTGATTGGACAAGGGCTGAAATGGAACTTGCCTGTTCCCTGCTGAAAATTCCTATGCTTGAAATGCACGAATATTTTTTTTGCCCGATAAGTTGCGAAAACGCAATTTAAGGAAGGAGCCTGACAGATGAAGCGTGAATTTACGCCGGAAGAACTGGTGGATGCGGAAATCGAACGGCTGAAGAAGACGGATGCCGTGAAGCTGGCACAGAAGGAACAGCGGTTAATTCACCGCAAGCGGAAATACCTTGCCGATCTCCGATGGTTGGAAAAGCGAGGGAAGAAGCTGATGGAAGAAGGCTGGACGTTGGACACGTTGGAACTGCTGTTCAAGGACATCCCGGAATCCGAAATTGAAGCGGGCATTCAGACAAGCCGTTGAAGCATAGGCTAAAAGAACAACTGAAAGGGCGTGGTCTTTTGGCAAAGGATGACACTTACAAGGAAGTCAGGGTTTTTCATTATCCGGGAATGACAGTCAGGGTTCATATTCCTGATTTGACGGAAGAAGAACTTAAACGGCGCAGAAAGATTGCTGAAAAGGCTGCGGCTGACCTTCTGAAAGAAGTGATGATGAACGAAAGGAAGCGTGAAAATGAGCAACGAAAGAAAGCGCAAGACCAGAAATCAGCGGAAGCATGATATGTGGCGAACGTCCTTCATGGTGGTTGCACTTGTTCTGCTTTGGATGCTGCTCTGTACCATGCTTGTCAAGGCATGGGCTGATGAACCGCTTGAAAGCGGCTATGAATACATTGAATCCATCGGTGGTGATCCATATGAGGATTTTCAGGACTGATGATCCGGCAGTGGACTTCAACCGATGGGACGCAGAACAAACGGCGTGGCTACGTAAACGGCCTGTGTGCTGCTACTGCGGCGAACACATACAGGACGATTACTTCTATCAGATCAATGATGAAGTGATGTGTAAGGATTGCCTTGACGGGCAGTTCAGAAAGGATGTTGAGGATTACATAGAATGAAGGTTTTGGAATTGTTCGCCGGAACACGAAGCATCAGCAAAGCTTTTGAAGCCCGTGGACATGAAGTGTTTTCCGTGGAATGGGACAAGCACTTTGAAAACATTGACCTGTATGCTGATATCCTGAACGTTACGGCAGAGGACATTCTTGAAAAGTTCGGAAAGCCTGATGTGATTTGGGCTTCACCTGACTGCACCACGTTCAGCATTGCGGCAATCAGTCACCACAGAAGGAAAAACCCGGTGACAGGAAACCTTGATCCTGTCAGCGAGTATGCGAAGTTCTGCGATGCGGTCGATCAGCACGTTCTTGAACTGATAGCCGCCTTGGAACCAAAATACTGGTTCATTGAAAATCCAAGGGGCGGTATGCGGAAGATGACATGGATGCAGGGTCTTCCCCGCTACACCGTTACATATTGCCAATACGAATTGGACAAGCCTGTTGAACAGCGCAGGATGAAGCCGACAGACATCTGGACGAACCATCCAGCGCCGAAGTTCAAGCCGATGTGCAAGAACGGTTCTCCGTGCCATGCGGCAGCGCCAAGAGGGGCGAAAACAGGGACGCAGGGATTGAAGGGTAGCAAAGAAAGAAGTGTCATTCCCTCTGAACTGTGTCAGCACATCGTTGAAATCTGCGAGGAATAAGCAACGGAAAAGAAATGATAGGCAGCTTTCCTGATCCCAATCATTTTGAAAGGGGTCAGCACAATGAAAGAGTTCAAAAGCTTTTACAAAGAGGTCAAGGGAAACGAAGGAAGCAAGTGCCTTTACAACAAACGTCTTGATACATACGGCTGCGGATGTCAGCACGATTGTTCATACTGCTACGCAAAGAGCCTTCTTAATTTCCGTGGTCTGTGGGATGCAAGGGAACCTTCCGTGGCAGACATTGACAGAATCAGCAGAAAAATTGACAGGCTGAATCCCGGTGACACCGTTCGGATGGGTGGAATGACAGACTGCTTCCAGCCGATTGAAAAACAGTATGGAATCACGGCGGGGACAATCCGACTTCTGAACAAACGTGGTATTCATTATCTGATTGTCACGAAGTCTGACATGGTATGTGAATACATGGACATTCTGGACAAGCAGCTTGCACACATCCAGATCAGCACCACATGGATTCCCTGTGAAAAGGCAGTCAGCACAGAACGCAGAATCAAGGCCATTGAAACGCTGTATGACGCTGGCTTTGATGTGGCTGTCAGGCTATCCCCTTTCCTTCCGCAATTCGTGGACTTTGAACGGCTGAACAATATCCGCTGTGAAAAGATCATCGTGGAATTCCTTCGTGTGAACCACTGGATCAAGAAGTGGTTGCCACTGGACTATTCGGAATACACGGTGAAGCAATCCGGCTATGAACATCTGCCGCTGGAAAAGAAAATTGAATACCTGTCCAAAGTGACAGGATTCAGTGAAGTGTCTGTCTGCGAGGATGTGACGGAACATTGGGAATATTGGCGTGAATGCGTGAACTTCAACAAAGAAGACTGCTGCAATCTTAGAAAGGACGTGAAGCAGATTTGAAAGAGTTCATCCGTGCTTTCATCCTTTGGAAGCAGATCATGAAAGATTCAAAAGAAGAAAGGTGAAGCGGCTTGATTGAAATGAAGACCCTGAAGAGCCGTGATGAATGGCTTGCTGCAAGAAAACACTACATCGGCGGTTCTGATGCTTCGGCGGTTCTTGGCATGAACCCGTATAAAACCAACTTGGAACTATGGCAGGAAAAGACAGGCATTGTTCAGCCGGAGGACATCAGCGGAAAGCCCTATGTGCAATATGGACACGCTGCTGAAAGCTATCTGCGGGAACTGTTTGCGCTGGACTTCCCTGATTACTATGTTCACTACCAAGACAACAACATCTGGCTTAATGACCGCTTCCCTTTTGCCCATGCTTCCCTTGACGGGTGGCTGACGGATCAGGACGGCAGGAGTGGCGTTCTTGAACTCAAGACCACCAACATTCTTCAGAGTATGCAGAAGGAAAAGTGGAACCACCGTATTCCCGATAATTATTACATTCAGGTGCTTCATTATCTGATGGTCACAGAATTCGATTTTGCTGTTCTGAAAGCGCAACTGAAATATGAATTTCAGGGCGGTGACATCATGCTTCAGACGAAGCATTACAAGATCGAGCGTTCAGAGGTTCAGGAAGATATTGAATTGTTGGAATCATCTGAAAAGGAATTCTGGAAGTGTGTGCAGAGCAGGAAAAAACCCGCCCTGTTGCTTCCTGAAATATGAAAGGAAATGTGAAATGGAACTGAAAGTAAATGAAGTGGTGCTTCCCGCACCGATTACCTTCAACTACGAAGAACTGAAAGCGGAACTGCTTCAGAAGGTGTCTGTCTATGAAACCATGGTCTACACAGAAGATCAGGTGAAATCAGCAAAGTCAGACAGAGCGGCCTTAAATCGGTTGAAGAAAGCCCTGAATGATGAACGCATTCGGCAGGAAAAAGAGTATATGCAGCCGTTCACCACCTTCAAAACGCAGGTCGGCGAACTGGTCAAGATCATTGACCATTCTGTTTCCATCGTAGACAAGCAGGTGAAGGAATTTGAAGAGCAGAAAAAGGCTGAAAAGCTTCAGCAGATTCAGGATTTCTTTAACAGCAAAACATTTCCCGGCAACTTCGATGGGCTTTCGTTCAAGCAGTTCTTTGATGAAAAATGGCTGAACGCTTCTGCCAGCATGAAATCTATTCAGGAAGCCATTGACGTCAAGATTGAACAGATTGCAAAAGACCTTGCTGTGGTTGATTCTCTGCCGTCATACGCCTTTGAAGCGAGGGAGTGCTATATTGATACGCTTGACCTTGCAAGAGCCGTCAGCGAAGCCCACAGGCTTCAGGAACAGGCTGAAAAGAAGTCGGCATGGGAAGCGGAACAGCAGAAGCGCAAGGAAGAAGCAGCCGCAGCAATCAAGCCAACACCTGTTATGACCGACACCAATGACCAGAGAGACATTGAAAATTTTCCTTCCCGTAAGTGGATCGGCTTTCAGGCGTTTCTTTCCGTGGATGAAGCAAAAGCACTGGGCGCATGGCTCAGAAACAACGGTATCAAGTACAAGGCTATTTGAGAAAGGATGAATGAAAATGGCAGTCAGTAACAGTCTTCAGAGAACATCACAGAAGCGGCTTGGAATCGGCTCTTATCTCACAGGCGATGCAGTCAAGCAGCGTATCAATCAGGTCATCGGCGGCAAGGACGGTCAGCGGTTCATTTCCGCTGTTGTGTCTGCGGTGCAGACGAATCCCGGCCTTCAGGAATGCACAAACCAGTCTATCCTTTCCGCTGCCCTGCTTGGCGAAAGCCTGAAGCTGTCCCCTTCCCCGCAGCTTGGACAGTATTACATGGTTCCCTTCAATGACAGAGAGCGTGGAAAGGTCGCACAGTTCCAGCTTGGCTACAAGGGCTATATTCAGCTTGCTATCCGCTCCGGGCAGTACAAGAAGCTGAACGTCCTTGCAATTAAGGAAGGCGAACTGGTCAAGTTTGATCCGCTGAACGAAGAAATTGAAGTCAAGCTGATTGAGGATGAAGAACAGCGTGAATCGGCTGAAACCATCGGCTATTACGCTATGTTTGAATACACCAACGGCTTCCGCAAGGCTATCTATTGGAGCCGGAAGAAGATGCTTGCCCACGCTGACAAGTACAGTCAGGCATTTTCTAAGGACGGCGGCACTGTCAAAACCAGATACGGAGAAAAGAAAAAGGTATCTTATGCGGATTTCGTTGCCGGGAATTATAATCCGAAAGATGCATGGATGTACTCTTCTTTCTGGTATAAGGACTTTGACGGCATGGCGTATAAAACCATGCTGCGGCAGCTTATCAGCAAGTGGGGCATCATGTCCATTGATATGCAGAGTGCCATTGATGCTGATATGGCTGTCATCAATGAGGATGGGACAAAGGACTACGTTGACAATGATCCTGATGTCATCACCGTTGAACCGATTGAAAAAGTGGAGCCGGAAGCAACTGAAGAAGCTGCTGAAGACGTGGAAGCGGCTCTGTTTGCTGCGGATGGCGAACACGGAAAGGATGCATAAATGCTAAACAAAATTGTTTTGATGGGTCGATTGACCCGTGATCCTGAACTACGCCACACGCAGAGCGGCACAGCGGTTGCAAGTTTCAGTTTGGCTGTTGACCGTGATTTCAAGGGGCAGAACGGAGAAAAAGAAACGGACTTCATTGATGTTGTCGCATGGAGAAACACGGGCGAATTCGTCAGCAAGTATTTCAGCAAAGGCCGTATGGCTGTTGTGTCAGGCAGGTTGCAAATCCGTGATTGGACTGACAAGGACGGCGGCAAGCGCAGAAGCGCAGAAGTGATTGCTGAAAATGTGTATTTTGGAGATTCCAAAAACAAAAATTCTGGTTCCGTCCAAGACAACTTCAATATATTGAATGAACGTATCAATCAGGAATTCGCAGAAGTCGGAGAAGATGACGGTGAAATTCCGTTCTGAAAGGATGATGGCATTTGAGCAAGTACCTTGGCGAAACATTCAGAATTCCATATCCCAAAAGTAAGGCCGGAAGCAAGAATTGGTCGAAGCAATACGGTGAGAATGCCTACTACGCTGGGAAACATTGGAGCGTCAGAAAGCGTGATGCGGAGTTCTGGCACATGATGGTTCGTTCCTGCATGAACAGTCAGGATGTCCGGCGTGAGCCATTCAAGCGGCCTGTCATCATCACTTTCCGTTGGAATGACCGCCTTGACATTGACAATCACGCAATCATGGGAAAAATGATTGTCGATGCAATGAAAGGCCGTGTCATTGAAGATGACAGCAGACGTTGGGTGAAAGGCGTTTGCCACTACTTCCACGATGAAGATTACATCACCGTGGAAATTCGTGAAATCACATGATTTGAAAGGAATACATAGGTTCATGGAAACTATCAAGATTCGCTATCTGCGAGACATCCAGAAGATTGAGCGGTTCAACATTGGTGACTGGATTGATCTTCGTGCTGCTGAAGATGTCATGATTGACAGCGGTCAATTCAAGCTGATCCCGCTGGGCGTTGCAATGGAGCTTCCACAGGGCTATGAAGCCCTTGTTGCTCCAAGAAGCAGCACCTTCAAGAAGCTGGGCATCATCCTTGCAAACAGCATCGGCATCATTGATGAATCCTACAAGGGGGATGGCGATGAATGGCACTTCCCTGCTTACGCTGTCAAGGACACTTTCATTCACAAGAACGAACGGATTTGTCAGTTCAGGATCATCAAGCATCAGCCCATGATTCACCTGATGGAAGTTGACCATCTGGGCAATGAAGACCGTGGCGGCATCGGCAGTACAGGCCGGATTTGAAAGGAAGTACATATGAACTTTACGAAAGCACAGAAAGAAATCGTCAATGAACTTTTGCATGGGCGGCGTGTTGGCGGATTCAACATTGATGAAAAAACCGTCCTTGTTTCTCCTGATGGGTACAAAGCCTATATTTTCCCGGTTGCATCTGTAATTTTCAGCCTTGATAAAATCAAAAACATCACGCCTATCCCTGTTGCAGAAATCGTCAAGGATGAAAACGAACTGCGCCTGACACCTGATTTTCGGCTTTTGGACAGCTTCAGGAATAAAATGGTAAGACGGCTGAAAGGCAACGGAAAAAACGTCTTTGTCAACATGCAATTCCTTGAATGCTTCCAGAATCCACAGTTCTTCCAAGAGGAAAACAAACTCGGCACCATTGTTGTTACCGAAAAATCTAATGGCAAGAACATTCCTGTTGGAATCGTCCTTCCTGTCCGTTGCACATGGGATGACAGCAGCTATTACGGCGATATGGAAGGGGCGTGACAGTATGCTTGAACATGATGGCTGCATAGGGTGCAGGCATGATCCGAAAGAGCATGATGAATTTCCGTGCAATCATTGCCGTGGCACTGTTAGTCCAATCAATAAATTGTACCATATGTGCGCTGATCTTTATGAACCTGAAAAATTTGATAATCCCTATTGGGAACGCATTTGCAAGCTTTCTGAACGTCAGAGAGCAAAGGGTATGGAAACATACGGTCAAGGGCTTGAAAACAATCCTATGGGCATTGTAGGCCGCCTGACGTACCTTGAAGAAGAACTGGTTGATGCGCTCATGTATTGCGAATGGATCAAGGACAAGCTTGCTGAATTGGAAGGTGAAAAACGTGATTAAGATTGAACATACAGAAGTCGTTGGATGGGAACCCGCTATCCGTGGAATGCGGAATCCAATGAATTCATGGGAACTGTCTGACAGTGTACTTTGCAAGGGCGCTGGTGGCTTTGAAGATTGCCGTGTGAGTATCAGCGGCGAATGTCCAAGACATGATGACTTCCGGGAAGACGTTTTCTGCATCGGAGAAAAGGATTTTGACCTGATGAAGCGCCTTCGCAACGCCGGAACTGCTGACAGAAAGTTCATGCGGATGATTACGGTCTATGTGGATCTGACAGCACCGCTGTATTGGTGGAAAGAGTTTAAGACATATCGTGCCGGAAAGCGTTTTGGAGATGATGAACCGGACGTTTTCACTATTCCTGAAGACTATCTGGAATATGACATTGAAATGAATTCCTGTTCCACCATGCACAAGATTCACGCAAAGGAATTCACGCTGGATGATTTCAGCCATGAACACCTGTCTGAATTCTATCTGGACGTTGTTCTTCAGCGGTGTGTCATCAATGCTCTGAACAAAGCCAGAACAGAATATCTGAAAAGCAAGGACAAGAATGACTGGTGGCAAATGATTCAGCTTCTTCCTACCAGCTACAACCAGAAGCGGACGGTCATGCTGAACTATGAAGTTCTTGCGAATATGTACAAGAGCCGGAAGGGTCATCGTTTGGACGAGTGGAAAACACTGCTTGACTGGATTGAAACGCTTCCGTATGCAAAGGAGTTGATTTGCGGTGTGGGTCAGAATTCTTGACAACTATGAAGCTTCTGACACTGGACTGATAAGAAATGCAAAGACAGGACGTGAAGTGAAGCAGTATGTTGGCAAAGATGGATATTTGCGGACGCAGATTGCTGGAAAAACAAGAACCGTTCATAGGTTGATTGCGTGTGCTTTTGTTGCCGCTGATCCCGGAAAAGATTTCGTAAATCACAAAGACGGTGACAAGAAAAATAACCGGGCTGATAATCTCGAATGGGTCACACGTTCAGAAAACATGAAACACGCATATGACCACGGTCTGAAGTCATCTATCGGTGTAAAGAACGGAAGAAGCAAACTGACAAAAGATGATGTTGCGTTTATTCGCAAGCACTATATTCCGGGTGACAATGAATTTGGAGCGAAGGCACTATCAGAAAAGTTTGGCGTTGCAAGTCAGACAATTTCCGCTGTGTTTCACAAGCAAAATTGGAATTAACAGCAGGACACCTGCCCTGCTGCGGTGGGGCAGGTTCCACAAAAGAAAGGGTGATACGATGAACGATTTGAAGCCTACAACCAAAATTGTAAAAGCCATTTTGGAAAATGACACAAGAGCCAGAAACAATGACGGTTATCTTTACATCAAGGTTTTGGAAGTCCGTGGAGCGCAGGACGGCGTTGACTACATTTCCCTTCCGGTGAAGGACTTCCTGCCTTACGTCAATTCTATGGGCGTTCCGAACGCTGAAACCGTCAGACGGACACGGCAGAAGGTTCAGCAGCATCATCCTGAACTTGCCGCCTGTGACAACGTGAAGGGTCTTCGGATGATAAACGAAACGGAGTTCCGGCAGTATTCAAGGGGTGAAGTCTGATGGCTTTGTCAGAATTCGTTGTTCCGTATGAATCAAAGACAAATATTTGCTTTGACTGTGACAAGGCGTGCGGCGGTTGTTCGTGGTCTGAAATTGATCCGGCAACAGACAGGCCAAGATTTGCACCTGTTCCCGGATGGACGGCAGAAAAAATCATGCTGAATGTCGGAGCTGCTAAAAATCAAAAAAGATTTCTGCAAACCTACCACATCACCGCTTGTCCTGAATATGTCGGCGGGGGTGGTAAGAATGGCTGATGTAAAATGGATCAAGATCACAACCGATATGTTCGACAACAGGAAAATCAAACACCTTCGGCGGCTTCCTGACGGCAACAGCATTGTCCTGATATGGGTAATGCTTCTGACACTGGCTGGACGTTGCAATTCAGGCGGCATGATTTTTCTTACAGAGAATATTCCATACACACCCAAAATGCTTGCTGATGAACTGGACTTTGAAGAATCCACGGTACAGCTTGCCCTAAATGTACTTGAACAGCTTGGAATGATTCAGACCAACAGCAATGGTTTTCTTGCTGTAACTGGTTGGACAGAGCATCAAAACATTGAGGGCATGGAAAGAATCCGTGAGCAAACAAGAAAAAGGGTTCAGAAGCATAGAGCAGAACAGAAGCTTTTACAAGGTAACGTTACTGGTAACGTTACAGAAACGCAGAGTAACGCAATAGATATAGAAGAAGATAAAGAATTAGAAAAAGAAGAATTACCTAAAGGTAATTCTAAAAAGCCCATCAAGCACAAACACGGCGAATATAACAACGTTCTGCTGACTGATGAAGAACTGGACAAGCTGAAAGCTGAATATCCTGACTGGCAGGAACGTATTGAACGCTTGTCTTCCTATGTTGCATCTACCGGAAAGGCTTATAAGAGCCACTACGCAACAATCAGAAACTGGGCAAGGAAGGATCAGGTTGCACAGCCTATCAGACAGCAGCAGACATACCACAAGCAGACCAAAGCTGAAGAACTTGATGATTTCTACAAGATGGCTGCGGAATGGAGTGAATCATGAATTATCCTTGTAAAGACTGCGCTGACAGAACCGTTGGATGTCACAGCACTTGCAAAAAGTACCTTTCCGTTAAAAGTGCTTATAAGACTGAAACCAGCATAATCAACAAGGCAAAAACGGAACAGGATGATTTCGATGATTACAAAGTAAGGGCTGTTACAGCAACAAAGAAAAAAACTTGGTCAAAAAGGGGGTGGAAGTAATGGACAAACGTGAATTCGGCCTGTTCGCTTCTGCAATCCGTACATATTACCCACGTGAACAAATTCTTCCAAACAAGGAAGCAATGGAATTGTGGTTCCGTGAACTGCAAGACATCCCCTTCCCTGTTGCTGAAGCTTCATTGCGAAAATGGGTGTCCACAAACAAATGGTCACCTTCCATTGCAGACATCAGGGAACTGTCTGCCAACGTCCAGAACGGTGACATCCCTGATTGGGGTGAAGGCTGGGAAGAAGTTCAGAGGGCAATCAGAAAGCACGGTATGTATAACGTGAAGGGGGCTATGGACAGCTTCACACCGTTGACAAGGCAGGTTGTTGAACGGCTTGGCTTCAGGAACATTTGCGTTTCTGAAAATCCAATGGCTGAACGTGCAAACTTCCGGCAGTGCTATGAAATCCTTGCCAAACGTGAACAGACACGGCAGCAGGTAGCACTTCCCTTGCAGGACACGATCAAGCAGCTTCAAAGCGGCTTCATGATGATTGGTGATGGGGGTGAAAACTAATGGCTGACTTAAAACCGTGTCCGTTTTGCGGCGGAGAAGCAATACTTGAAACAGGAGATGGCAACAGCTCAGAAGAGTTCTATATATACTGCCCAGAGTGTGATTTTGAAAGTGGCGTATATAGCGAACCCCAATTTATCGTCGAAAAGTGGAACAGGAGGGCTGACAATGGCTGAATACATTGAGCGGACATCAGAACTTCTCCTTGCCGCTAATGCCGGGGCGAGGGCGATTGAAAACACAAAACGATACCACGGGGCTATCTACACAAGAGATGTTTTCGACCCTAATAAAGCAGAAATCGCATATTTACAAGCAGCAAAGGTGTTACGGGATGTTGAAGATGCGCCCGCCGCCAACGTGGTTCCGGTGGTGCATGGGCGGTGGATTTCGTGGGAAGAAGCAGGGAACTTTGTTTCGTCACCAGACAGACATGAGTGTTCCAGTTGCCACGATGCAGCGCAAGTGCTTGTAAATGGTATTGAACTGTTGTCCGATTACTGCCCCAACTGCGGGGCCAAGATGGACGGAGTGGTGTGATGCTTGAAGAACTGTGTCGAAATTCTTTTTATACAGCTTGCTGTAAAGAAAAGAACTTGGATGGCCTTGTATATTTGAAAGGACACCCTAAACCTGAACGCCCATTGAAGGACTTTCAGATTGACAACTATTTACGTCAAGACTGGGGATTTATACCGATAAATTTGTTTTGCGGCAGAGGTCGATGGATAAAAAGCACACGAAGAATGGCATGGGTTTGGTTCAATGAACATGAAAATCAAATTAGGGATGCCTATTTAGAAAAGAAATATGGCGGTGACATTAAACTTGCCATGATTTCTACCGGGAATTTTATCACGCTATTTGATGAATTCAAAGGCTATTTTGCGGAAAGGAAAAAGGTTTTCATGAAAAAGGCGGAACAGGCAATGACAATTCAAAAAGCAGAATTGTCAAAACGAAGCAAATCCCCGCAAAGTCACGGTGGCGTTGCAAATCTGCTGAAAGTGTTGACAAAAACAATGCAAGAGCAGGGAAGCAGCATTTATTCCATTGCAAAAGTGCAGTATGCGGTTTGTATGCAAGCAGGAATTTATATTCCTGATGAATTCCTGACTGATGTATTTGTGGCACAGGAGATTATGGATGGAGGTGCTGACCGTGACACTTAAAAAGGCGTTCTTTATCTTGGAGCATGGTTCATCTGAAGGAGAGGACAAATATTTAGAGGCCGTCAAAACAATTAGGGAAAAATGTCTGTCGGTGGTGCGGTGCAAGGACTGCAAGCACAAAGGCTGGGTGCAGGAGCCTTGCCACGGGAAAAGCGTGGATTATTGCAAAGTGTGGGATTGTACTTTGCGAAATCTGAAAACGACATTTTGCAGCTACGGTGAACGAAAGGAAAGTGACAATCAATGAAAATCACGCTTGATATTCCTGACGGAATTATCTGCGGTTTCTTCAATGGCGTGGAGTATACAAAAAGCGGAATGCAATGATATTGTCAATATCAGTTGACAGATAAAACTCAAAGAGTAACCACATTATGCAGCCATTGCCTGAGCAGCATAGAATCTGCTGCGCTTCACCATGGGTGGTAAGCCGCCATTAGCGGAGCAAATACGACGATTGTTCCAATAGCTCATAAAGTATCTCCAAACCAGCGATTTCAGCTGCTCCACGGTCAACTGTTCGGGATCGTAGCGGTCATATAATAGTTCTGTTTTCATCCTTGCCCACATGCTCTCGCAGCGAGCATTGTCATGGCAGCGACCGCCTGCACTATTCATGCTCTGCCGGATACCATACTGTGTGATTGCTCTGCGGTATAGATCGCTTGTATACTGAGCACCGCGGTCAGAATGAATAATTGCACCGTGCAAAGCCGGATAAGAAGCCATTGCGTTGTCCAATGTCTGAACGCACAGCTCTGCCTTCATGTTTGTACTCATAGCAATACCCAAAACACTCAGATCGAAGCAGTCGAATATGACGGAAGTGTAGAGCTTTCCATCTTTTGCTTTAATCTCTGTAATATCCGTAATGCATTTTTTAAGAGGCTCATCGGAACGAAAGTCTCTTTTCAGCAGGTCGTCTGATTTCATTGCCTCTCGGTCAGCCTTTGTGATTCCATTGGGCTTGCGTTTTGGATGATGAGTCAGTCCGATCTTTTTCATGATACGATATACCGTCTTTTCTCCCGGAATCTCTACGCCATCCGGCTTTTTCATCTGTAAAGCCTGATACATCCGCATACGTCCATATGTATCGTTGCATTGATCCTCACTGCAAATTTCCCGCATGATTTCGGCAAGTCGTTGGTATTTCCACGGTCGATTTCTGTTTACCAGATACCGATAGAATCCTTGCCGGCTTACACCCAGCATTTTACAGCAAAATGCAATTCTTCCTTTCTTCTTGCCGTCTTCTGTTTTTAGGGCGATGAATTTCATTCGCTGCCCTTTGCTGACTTCCGACGGCTGGCGGCGAAAAAAGCGCTGGCTTCTGCTAGAAATTCATTCTCTTCCTTTAGCCGCCGTATTTCTTTCTCCTGCTGCTTTACCTGCTTGCGCAGGGTATTCAATTCCTCGGCCAGACTCATTGCTGTCTGCGGCGTATGTGCTCCGCCTCCGATGTCCAACCGCCCCTCTTTGGCAGCCTTGACCCATCCGTACAGCGTATCTACCGGTATCCCCAATTCGACCGCTGCTTTCGAGGATCCTATTTCATTCGATAGCTTTACGGCCTGCACCTTATATTCCGTGTTGTATTTTCGTTGATTCCGAGCCATCTTTCGTTGCCTCCTGTTTGTCCTTTTCTATATATTGGCCCTTTGAGTTCTCTATGTCAACTTTTATTGTACAACACCACAATTAGTATCTTATCAGCTTGGCACTGATGATTTAACCGATGGAAAAATTGTTAAACTGCCGAGAGAACAGAAGGACGGTGAATCCTGATGTTTGGAAAGCAAAAACTGAAAGCCGAGATAGTCCGCCTTTCCTATCGTGTGGCAGAACTTGAAGAAAGGCTTTGCCAATGCGAGCAGCATGACTGGAAACGCACCGGAGTTGATTACAGCTACGATGGAACAGGCGGCTGCGATGCCATATATAACTACAAGTGCGCCAGATGTGGGAAGAAAATGCGCTCCATTCAGCCTTACTTGGAAAAGGACGGTGGCGGTAATGTCGAATAAACAGTCCGGAATGATTGCCTTTGCCGAACGGTACGCAAAGAACAAAGTGGAAGCCGCACAACTGCTGATGATTCAGTACATGGCTGATACGCTTCAAATGACCCTGCATCAAACAGAGGGATGGGGCTATGATCGGATCATGCGCTTGTGTGCAGCATGGAAAGAAACCCGGCAAGAGTACAGTGCAGCTATTGATCCCAGTAATCCAGAAGCGGACGTGTATCAAGAGCATATGGACAGAGTGCTTGCAGAGATTATCAACGGCAAACAGGAATTGTTCCCATTCAGTCAGAGATACCCGGAGCTGAAAAAAATAAAGTATGGGAAACGGTAAGGGGGAACATCCGATGCGAGGAAAACTGGATGAACAAGATTTTGAACTTATTCTTTCCTACGCTGCACACGATATGAATTTAACACAGACAGGAAAGGTCATGTTCATGCATTACAATTCCATCAGGTACAGGTTTGATGTGGTTCGGCGGAAAACTGGCCTTGATCCGCAAAAGTTTTA
>ENA-OZFB01000096-OZFB01000096.1-human-gut-metagenome-genome-assembly--contig:-NODE-96-length-39334-cov-30.015632_pt1 | contig 39334 bp, 38 predicted proteins | sample MGYA00244614_ERZ653626 | MGnify/ENA primary metagenome ERZ653626 (study PRJEB26926, sample SAMN06164992) | human gut metagenome | biome: ENVO:00009003; feature: ENVO:2100002; material: ENVO:00002003...
TGCGTGGAGAGTGGTGCCTGAGCCAGCGAAGAAGTCGAGGATAGTGGAGTCCTTAGGTCGCAAAGACAACAAAAAAGTGATTAGCTTTATTGGCTTTGAAAAATCGAAAACAACTTCACCTTCAAACATATCCTTCAGTAAAGCGCTACCTTGTTTGGTGGTAGCAATATTCCTCAAAACAGAAGGAGGATTAATTGTATCTCTTTCTTTTCTACAATATAACTTTCCATTATCTCTGAAATAGAATTCTATAACCTTCTGTCCTTTCGAATCAAAGGTTTCATTTCCTGCGAAAAAGGAATCCATCTGATTTTTTTGTGTCCAACATGCTGCCAACACAACATCTTCCTTCAATTTTTTATTTTCACAAATAAAGCGTCCACTAATTAGTTTAGTTTTCTCTGAACCACCCCATTCTCCCGAAAGTTCAAAACCATCAGGAGCTTCAAATTTTGTTCCGGCTTTAAAATGATAATTAAATTCAGCATTCTTTGCTGACTTCTTTTTTAAAGCTCTATCATCTATTACACCTTCTCCTCCACTGAAATTAGGAATAATACTTTTATTCAGTGCATAAACAAGTACATATTCATGAGCTCTAGTAAAATGTCCTGCAGAAGTTCCCGCTCCTAAATCCCAGACCATATTAACCAGACAGTTATTTTCGCCATAAATCTCGTCACATAACAACTTTAAAGAGGCCTGCTGATTATCATCAATAGAAATGAATATCACTCCCTTTTCCGAGAGCAACTTCTTGGCGATTCTCAATCGACGATTCATAAAAGACAACCATTTGGAATGGCGATAGCCATCCTCTTTATCAACAAACGAATCGTTATAGATAAAGTCTTTATTACCAGTATTATAAGGAGGATCAATATAAATCACATCAATCTTCCCTGCACAAGCATAAGTAAGAGCAGCAAGGGCATTAAGGTTATCACCCTCTATGAGAACATGATTAGGCGAACCTTCTGGCGCAGAATCCAAACGCTTGGTGGCATCCTCAACAAAAACAGGAAGTTTGTCTTGCATTTCATCCCATGCTTCCTCGGAACTCTCCTCCCACACAAGTCCATAACGTTGCTTATCGTTGATAGCAGCCAACAAATCGTGCTTCAAATCTTTATCAATCTGAAACTCATTTATCTGCTGGCGCAAAGCTTCCAAATCTATTTTCTTTGCCATATCGGTGTCTCCTAGCCCTATAAATATGCTCCACCGATTCCCTAAGCAGAGAAGATTGTTTGTGTTTGTAATGGCTATAATAAAAAGAAAGGCATAGGAATCATATTACTTTATCCTTGCCAATTGAGGTCCTGGAAAAACCTATGAGAACAAGGATTGAAGCAATAGACACCTACGCCAAACTTGCATATATTGATAGCATAGGACACACCCTCTCCATACGAATGGAAAGGGCACACCTATGCCTCGCGTATATACACGATGAGTAGCCGTCTACCACAGCCTTCCTCTGTCTCTCATTTTGAAATTTTCCAGGTTTCAATTGAACAGAAGAAAACGTCAGTACACGTCTTTCTTATTAAAATAGGCCAAGCCATGGATTTTTACCTAGCCAGCGACTCATCGCCAGCCATCCACAGCAAGACGATTGCAAAAGTACGAAAAAGAATTGGGATTTGCAAGAAAATCGAAAAGTTTCTTGCAAATCCCAATAAAATAGTTGATGATTTATTTCTAAAGCAGGCATCTTATACTCATGACTAAGCCTCCAGATAGTCCATCATATCCTCCAATGTATCGAAGTTCTTGACATTGCCCCTCTTTACATCCATAATAGCTTCCAACAAATCGCCCTCATACACTTGTGGCCTAGTATGCTTCTTATCATCCATAAAACGAACCAGACGTACATAGCCAGAGCGACAAACCTTCGACTTTTCCTTCTTGGAACAATCAAAAGCGTTCTTAAAATCTATAGTAATCTGCTCCATGATTATTTGGACTTTAAATTAAACATCTATTTTAATACTATCCGTTACACTTATTCAGAATAAGGCGTTCTCATATGCTCATGCTTCCATTGCTCAATAGTTTCTTCATCTATCAAGCCCTCATCCCACAATGCATCTGCGGCATCAATCGCTTTTTGCGCAAAATATCGACTATCTGTCGCCATAACACTATCATTTTAAATATTTACCCATGTTTTACTTATGAGTAATCAACGCTTCCATATCTTTGATAAAATTCTCTACTTTCTCAAAATACGGCAAGACCTCTTCTTCTGTAGCATCAAAGGTATCATCATAATCACCAGACTGCCGAAGCTCATAAAGACGAGAGAACAACTTTCCATAAGTTCGATCCAACAAACCTGTTGCAATAAATTTCTCTCCAACTAAATGTATTACACCGGCATGAGTCTTTGCAGTAAAGCCCTTGTCAAGTAACAATGCAGAAGCCATATGGAATACAGTATAATACAAACGATTTCCCGTCAAATTCCAAAACTTCAATTTTGCCACACCTTTAGCCTCTTCAAAACTCTTATAAGCTTTTTCTATCCTGTAGCGTACAAGATCTCTACGTTGTTGACTCTCTAGCATAGCATCACCCCTTCCTCTTCCACGTTATTATAAAAAGGACTGCCTTTTTTGCTGTTCCAATCCTTCATCGAATACACTATCGGATGAATCATCTGATTAATTTGCCAACCCAATTCCCAAAGAGGATAGGTATAATTATCATGATCCTGCTCGTCTATCTTATCCTTATTCAGAAGCACAAGGATGTCCCAGTCGGAATCTGCCTTGGCATCCCTTCTGGCCCTTGACCCGAAAAGAATAACCTTGGCATCTTTCGGCATAATCGACTCCGCTTTCTTCTGAATCGACTTGAGTACCTCATCTTCAAGATGTTCCCTTGTTACTGTTGTCATAACACTACCATTTAAATTACACCGCAAAAATACGAAAAAGAATTGAAACTAACAAATATTCTGAGAGATATTTGCATTTATTCCTTTCTCTTCACCCAAACCTTATGGCTGCCGCGGCCTAGTGAATCTATCGGCGAAGTCTTGTCATTTGTCAGCTCCTTCAGTTCCATAGAGGCAGCAGTACGGCTCAGGTTGTTGATGGAGGCATAATCGCCTAGGGTGAGGACTCCGTTCTTCTCTATCACCTCCAGGGCACGGGCGATGCGCTCTTCCCTGGAATACAGCTGCTTACGGATAACCTTTACACCACCCATATCACGCTCCAGGTCACGGTCGGTTTCACGCTTCACATCCTTGATAAACTCAGGAGACGCCTTGAAGTTGATGTCCTTCACTCCCACCTTGCGATACGTCATCTTATCATCTGGATTCAGAATTTCCCTAGGCTTCTCATCCTCGAAAGCGAGGGAGAGGGAGAAGGTGCCGAAACCTTCCAGATTCACATTGTACCCCATGGAGAGCATATCTGTCAGCATATCAACCACATCGGTCAATACAGCCTCCGTGGTACTTTCCGAAATACCGCGATGGTAGTTCTGCATCATCTTGACGAACTCTTTTCGGGATAGTGTCCGGTTGGTCACCATCTTGGGATAAACTCTGCGCTTGCCTTCATCACGCAAATCATTCAACTCTTGCAACTTGTACTTAGCCATATCAGTTTCCTTTCTTATTAAGATGGTTATCACTCCTTATTGCAGCAGTCTTTGCATCCTACAGTATTTATGATCATACCTAAGAAGAAAAGACCACAAACCTAGGAAGAAAAGTATTTAATCCTAGGAGAAATCTCCGTTCACCGACGCCGAATGTCCGTTCAGCGTCGATGAACGGACATTCGGCGTCGGTGAATGTCGGTTCAACGTCGGTGAACGAAGATTTCTACCTTGCAAAGATACAACTTTATCAGATATAAAACAAGACTTTTCCTGAATATCTTTACTATTCCGGCCATAATTCTTCGTTTTTTGAGCTTATTTCTTTGCGTATCCCAAATAATTGTGTTAACTTTGTAGTCAGATTGCAAGCAAAAGGTCAAAGGATTGCAAACCAAAGACTAAAGGATTGCAAACCAAAGACAAAGAAAAAGACTAAGATTAGACATTCTTATGAGTATGAAGATATTAGCAACCAGCGACTGGCATCTGGGCAACCTGTTTCACGGCAACGACCGTCTGCCGGAACACAAGCATTTCCTAAAATGGCTCCTGGAACAAATCGCTGAACAAAAGCCCGATGCTCTCCTCATCGCAGGAGACATCTTTGATAACGGAAATCCATCGGCAGCGGCACAGACCGTTTATTACGAGTTTCTTGCCGATGCTACCCAACTGTGCCCGAACATGCAGGTCATCATTACCGCCGGCAACCACGATTCCGCCAGCCGACTGGAGGCGCCCCGTCCGCTGCTCACCCGATACCATGTGGAAATAAGAGGAAACGTAAGGAAAATCTGGAAGCAGGGAGAAAGCGAGGACGATAATAAAACCGGCGGACATTGGATCTATTCCTTCGATGACCTCATCATCCCCGTAACCAACGAGGCAGGAGAAGAAGTCATCATCCTCGCCGTACCTTTCCTTAGAAGCGATGTGGTGCAGAACGCCAGCTACTCGCAGGGAGTCAACGACTTTCTGAGAGAACTGACGGCTGAGGCTCGAAAGAAATACCCGGGCAGGAAGTACATCATGATGACACACATGTACGCCAAGGGTTCGGATATCGCCAAAAAGGATGCGAGCGAGAAAATCATCATCGGCGGACAGGAGGAAGTGGACCTGGAAGGATGGAACGACCATCCCGACTATATGACTTGCGGACACATCCACAAACGGCAACATATCTGGAACACCGACTGGGCAAGATATACGGGAAGTATCCTCCCGATGTCGTTTGCCGAGAAAGACTACACCCACGGCATCGACCTCATCACCATAGAACACGGAGAAGAGGAGGAAGGAAAGGAAACCGGCAAGAGCAAGGAATGGAAAGTAGATTTCCTGGAATACAAGCCTCAGCACGCCCTCCGCATCCTGCCCGAAGATGAGGAAGAACTGACCTTCAAGAAATGGCAGAAGGTCATCAATTCTGAACTCTCGGAGAGAACCGACGGCGAACTGAGCGACCATTTCGACTACTTGATGCTGAAGGTGAAACAGGAGAAACTGACCAGCGATGACATCAAGGAACTGGAGAAACTCGTCAACGAAAAGGATGCCGTGCTCTGCAAAATCCAGCGCATCATCCCGCAACTGGACCTCTCCACCATCCAGGGTTCCCAGCACATCACCAGCATAGAAGACATCATCAACCGTCCTCCGCTCGACACGCTGAAAGAAGCCTTCGCCATCAGACACAACGCTCCGATGAACGAAAGACAGGAGAAAATGTTATCCGATTTATTAACGACATCATCATTATGAAATTCCTACAACTCGAAATACTCAACCTCGCTTCGCTTGACAAACAGGGAGGCGAGGTCATCAACTTTGAAGAAGGTGCCTTAGGCGAGAGTACCATCTTCAGCATCGTAGGTCCGACGGGAAGTGGCAAGTCTACCCTACTCGATGCTATCTGCCTTGCCCTCTACAACCGCGCCCCTCGCTACCCCAGGAAGAAAGGCGACAAGAACCAGAGCATCGAGATTTTCGGAGCTGCCGATGCCAGCGAAAACAACCGTCTGGCACCTACCGACAGTAGAAACATCCTGACACGTGGCAAGAAGGAAGGCTACAGCAAACTCACCTTCCTTGCCAACAACGGCAGCATCTACCGCGCAGAATGGCACGTCAGATTCCAGAGAGTGCGCTACGAGAACGCCAAGACTGCGCTCTATAAAATCACGAGAAACGGAGAAGAGATAACAGAGGAAACTGCCGACTGGAACGAGCTGCCGAACATCATCGGACTCGACTACGACCAGTTTCTCCGTACCGTGCTCATCGCCCAAGGCTCGTTTGCCAACTTCCTGACGGCGAAGGAAAACGAGCGGTACGAACTCTTGGAAAAACTCATCGGATGCGAGGAAACTTATACGAACATCGCTACTGAAATCAAGAAGGCGAAAGACCAGGCGACGGATGCCTACAACCAGATGGCTGCATCGGTGGAAGCCGTAAAACAGAACCTGCTGAACGCTGAAGAACTCACCCAACTGAAGGAGGAAATCGACCGCCTGGAAAAGGCTGAGAAGGAACTCGACAGCCAGTTGCAAGCCATCTCGAAAGACCTGCAATGGTTTGAGGAAAACGATAAGCAAAACAAGCAAATCACTATCTACCAGACTGATATGGAGCAAGCAGCAGAAGCCATTAAAGCGATGCAAGCCCAGATTCTCCGTCTGCAGCTGCACGATGAAGTACAGCCAGCCGTCAACCTGCTGCAGGAAGTAGAGCGACAGACGCAAAGCATCCACGAGCAGGAAGAAAACATCCTGAAAGCGGAAGGAAACATCAAAAGTCAAGAGTCTGCCATCAGCGAAAGCGAGAAAACTCTCACCAGTCTGAAGGAAGCAGTCGGCAAGGCACAGGAACAGCTGGAAAAGGCCCTGCCGGTCATCGCTGAAGCAAGGGCGCTGAAAACAAAAATGGAAGCGGCAATGCCGAATCTGAAAGAAAAGAAAGAGGCTTTGGAGTTGGCGCAGAAAGAGAATCTAACTGCCCAAAGAGATGTGGAGGAAAACGCCCGAAACATCCAAAAATGGGAAGCTGAAACGGAGAAAGCGAACCTTGCTCTCAAAGCGACACAGGAAGAGATTGCCAAGCAGAAACAGGTTCTGCACGAAGCGACGCAAGCCGCTGAACAGGCTTGGGAGAAGGAAAGAAATAAGACTGCCGGACAGAATATAGAGGAACTGCAGAACAGCAAGACTGTAGCTGACAGGAAACTACAGGATGTCCAGCAAGCCATCAAGGTTGTGGCTCATCTCGATGCTGCCACAACAGAAAAGCAGAAGAATGAGGAGCGAATCCAGGTCTTGGGCAAGAGAAACGCAGAGATAGATGAAGCCCTGGGCAAGTTGACCATCGAGGCTCTGACCCAAGAGACCCTGACGCTGAGAAATGCCTATACCCTCATGGTGAGTGAGAAATGGGAGATTCATCGTGCCAACCTGACCGAAGGCAAGCCTTGTCCGCTCTGCGGCAGCACGACCCATCCTTATCATACCGACAACAGACAGTTTGAGGAAGCCACTACAGAACTCTCTCAACTTCTGAAAGCCAAGGAGAATCTGCTGAAACTGCAGCAGAAAGAGGAGAAGGATCTTTCCGGCGAGAGAAAACAGAACGACGGCGAAGTACAGACGCTCCAGAAACAACAGGAAAAGCTCTCGGGAGAAATAGCAACTTACGAAGAGGATTGGAAGGCGCTCATCGCCCAGTATCCAAAGATTCCGAAAGCAGAGGCAGAACTGAAATCGCTCTTGCCTATCTATGAAAACAAGGCGAAAGATGCGAGCAGCAAACTGAGCCTCTTTAACAAGATTCAGAAAGAGATAGAACGGCTGACCCAACTCAAGGATAAGGCTGTAAAGGATGAAGCTGCGTATGAAAGCAAGGCTTCAACAATGCTGAATAAAGTCCAGGAAAATACTTCAACCTGCACCACAAAACTGGCTGAGCAGAAAGCACTTACCATCAACCTCATCTCACAGCAAAAGAGCAAGGAGGAGGCTTACGGGAAAGCCCTTCAGACATGGAATAGCGCCAAGAAGGAAATGGAGGAATGGCAGGAGAAATATAAGCAGATTCTGAATGGCGAAGAACCAAACGCGGCTGAACAAAGACTGACAACAGCAAAGGATGAGGCTACGAAAGCAGCTGATACTCAGAACGAGAATATCAACAAACTGAAGGCGGAACTCGCCAACAGTAAAGGTTCGCATCAAACCATGCTGTCTCAGAACAAAACGATGAAAGAGAATCTGCAAGCGAAGGAAAAGGAACTCGACCTTTGGATTGAGGAATATAACAAGCAGTTTGAAGAAAAGAGCATCGAAGGAAAAGACTCCGAAGAGGAAGGCATCGAGGAAAGAAGTATCGAGCCAAGCCTTATCGACCGAAATATCATCCGAGAGATGCTTCACTCTGCCGAAGACTGGAACGCTATCCGACGGGAAAAGGACGAAAAAGAGAAGGCTGTGGCCTCAACAACTGCTCTTTACCAGAGCGCAGAAAAGGCACATCAGCAGCATTTGGAACATCAGCCTGCCCAAACCCGTGATGCTCTCCTAGCCATTCAGCAGGAGTATCAGGAAAGAAGCCAGCGCAACGAACTGATTGCTGCCAACGCCAGGATGCAGAACCATCAGGAAGCCGTGAAGCAGTTGGGCGACAAGGCTGAGGCTCTGAATCTCGTAACACAGGAAAAGGATGACTGGACAGCCATTACGGATGCCATCGGAGCAGACGGAAAGACGCTGCGCAAGATAGCCCAATGCTATACGCTCAGTTTCCTGATAGCGCACGCCAACCAGGAAATCAGAAAGTTCAACAGCCGTTACGAACTGCAGCAGGTAAAGCATTCGCTGGGCATTCGAGTCATCGACCACGACCGTGCCGACGATATCCGAGACACCACCTCCCTATCAGGTGGCGAAACCTTCATCGTGAGTCTGGGTCTAGCCTTGGGCCTATCGGCGTTGTCCTCCCGCAACATCTCCTTCGAGAACCTGTTCATCGATGAAGGCTTCGGAACCCTCGACCCCGATACCTTAGCCACCGTCATCGACTCCCTCGCCATGCTGCAAAGTTCGCAAGGCAAGAAGGTGGGCGTCATCAGTCATACCGACACGATGAGCGAGCGCATCACCACCCAGATAAGGATTATCAAGAATGGCAACTCCGGCAGCAGCCATATCGAGATCTATCCTTAACCCATCGCAATTACACCTTAAATTATATAGTAATTACACCTTATTTATCCCTATCAGCGCCAAGGATGGCGACAACGTGGTGAACAAGAGCGATGTGATTCGTCCTCACCATAACAAAAGAAAGGGTGTGCCATAAGTCCATGACACACCCTTTCTTTTGTTTCCATTGAATATTAAACCCTGTTTCCCTCTTTTGGGAATACTACGGTTGGCTTGAAGGTCTTAGCCTCCTCAAAGTCCATCAGGGCATAAGCGATGATGATGACGGTATCGCCCACCTGCACCTTGCGGGCTGCAGCACCGTTCAGGCAGATACAACCGCTGCCACGCTCACCCTTGATAATATAGGTCTCCAAGCGCTCACCATTGTTGTTGTCTACAATCTGAACCTTCTCGCCTGCTATCAGATTAGCAGCGTCCATCAAGTCCTCATCGATGGTGATGCTACCCATATAATTCAGGTTAGCCTCAGTTACGGTCACACAATGGAGCTTACTCTTCAATACTTCTATCTGCATTGTTCTGTTATTACTTGATCTGTTACGGATTAAACTTAATAAAGAATATCTATCGAGGAATTATCCCTTATACTTGATATGGTCGATGAGACGGATAGGAGTCTTACCGCAATAAACGGTGATGCACCCTACCACATAGGCACTATCCTCCCATGAAGAAACATCCTGCAGGCTGTCGCCATCCACAATCTGGAAATACTCTACCTCCAGACCCTCTACAGCATTGATGTCGGCAACCACCTTATCATGAGTTTCCTGTACAGTATGAGTCTTGGCATACTCCACACTCTCCTTCAGGGCCTTATAGATGTTTGGCGCAATGGCACGCTCATCAGGAGCCAGCAAAGTATTACGGCTGCTCTTAGCCAAACCATCCTCATCACGGACAATAGGGCACTCTACAATCTGCACATCGCTGTTGATGTACTTCACGAGCTGCTTGATGACAGCAATCTGCTGCCAATCCTTCTCACCGAAATAAGCACGAGTTGGTCGAACGATATAGAAAAGACGGCTCACTACCTGACATACACCATTGAAATGACCCGGGCGCTTGGCACCCTCCATCACGGTTGAAACAGGTGGAAACTCAAAGTGGCGTGTATCTGGTGTAGGATACATCTCCTTCACCGATGGTGCAAACACATAGTCAGCACCACAAGCCTCCAAGAGCTTGCAGTCAGCATCGAGGGTACGAGGATAGCGATCCAAGTCACCCTGATCATTAAACTGTGTAGGATTCAGGAACACAGAAACTACAGTCACGCCATTTTCCTTTACACTGCGCTTAACAAGAGAGGCGTGACCCTCATGCAGCGCACCCATAGTTGGCACAAGGCCGATTTCCTTTCCCTCCTTACGACACATGAAGAGTTCGTTCTGGAGGTCAACAATCTTATTGAATACTTTCATCGTCATAATCTGTTTTCGGGTGCAAAATAACAACTTTTTTCTCAAATGAGAAAGAAAAAACCTAAAAATATGCGAATTATTGCCGAAAATAATGAATTTCGGAGAAAAAATGCCCCTATTTGAAGTTTTTTTTGTACCTTTGCACGTAATTCGTAAGAATAAAATTTAAATTTTATGGCAAAAAAAGTATTATTTATCAATCAGGAGATCGACCCATACGTAGCCGAGTCTCACATGTCAATCATGGGACGCGAACTGCCTCAGAAGATGCAGGAAGCAGGTTTTGAGATCCGCACCTTCATGCCTAAGTGGGGCACCATCAACGAGCGTCGCGGACAATTGCACGAGGTCATTCGCCTGTCTGGTATGAACCTTATCATAGATGATACAGACCATCCGCTGATCATCAAGGTTGCATCTATACCAACAACACGACAGCAGATTTATTTCATCGATAATGACGACTATTTCAAGAGCCGCCAGATGGGCACCGATGAAAACGGAAAGGAATATGCCGACAACGGAGAAAGAGCTATCTTCTTTGCACGTGGCGTATTGGAAACCGTAAAGAAGCTCCGCTGGCAGCCTGATGTAATCGTCTGCCAGGGTTGGGCTAGCGCAGTAGTGCCATTCTATGTAAAGACAGCCTACAGCGAAGAGCCTTCATTTGCAGAATCAAAGGTGATTACCGCTCTCTATACCAACGAACTCAAGGGTGAACTGGGTACCAACTTCAAACGTTGCGTTGCCTTCCGCGATGCCAAGTCAGAACTGCTCGACGGCTATCAGGACGACTTCAACTTCATTGAGCTCGGCAAACTCGCCATCGACTATAGCGACGGTGTAGTAGAAGGTGAAGAAGAAGCTAACCAGATCCTCTTTGATTATGCGAAGGAGAAGAACAAGCCTGTACTGGCTTATCCGGGAGAAGATATCCAGGAGCCATACGCAGACTTCATCAACAAGGTTTGTCCTGACGCAGAATAAAATTCCGACAACAGAGACACATACATACAAGGATAATGAAAATTTTAAGACTCTTAACAGTATTAGTAATAGCAGCGCTTACTTTCGCTGCATGTGATGACACCACCGAGGGAATCGGTGGTAGCATCACTAACGATATTGACAACATCAACATCACTAGCGCAGTATTTCCTGTAGCTACAAAGTCTATGGTTTCAGGTGCCGTATTGAGCCGCAACAACAGCGGTCTCATCGGTAAGATGAAAGACCCGGAAACCGGCAACTATGTAAAGGGTGACTACATGACCCAGTTGAGCGTATTGCCTACTTTCTCTATAGATACACTCGATTACATCAAGCAGGCAAACAAAGGTTCTATCGAAGCAGACTCATGCTACCTCCTGGTTTCATACAATGCCAGCTACGGCGATACTATCGCCCCAATGAAGGTGACAGCCTATGAGATGACAAAGCCGATGGCAGAAGATAAGGAGTATTACTCTGATTATGATGCCTTCAAGGAAGGCTGGGTAAGCGAAAACAACCAGCATTGGAGCAGTAATTACAACTTGAGCAATACATCAGATGTCAAGAACTTCAAGATTTACTTGAATAAGAAGTATGAGAAAGATGGTAAGACATACAAGAACTATGGTTCTTACATCATGCAAACATACGCAGAACATCCTGAGTACTTCAAGACCAACTACAAGTTCCTGCACAACGTCTGCCCTGGCTTCTTCATCAAGAATGTAGGCGGTACGGGTAACATGGCTAAGATCTGGAATACAGAGCTTATCTTCTACTGGACCCGCCACAAGACCATCAAGGCAAAGGACGGCGTTACAGACAGTATAGCTGTAGGCATCGGATACAACCGTTTCGATGGTACAGAAGAGGTATTGCAGCTCAACAAGATTGAGAACGACACCGTGAAACTGAAGCAGTTGGCAAGTCAGGAGAAGAACTGTACTTATCTCAAGTCACCGGCAGGTATCTTCACCGAGGTTACCCTCCCTATCGAAGATATCATGAAGGGACATGAGAAGGATACGCTCAACACAGCTACCATCTCTTTCCCACGGCTCAACAATGACAACGAAGACAACCCATACAACTTTGCTACACCAAGCATCATCCTGATGGTTCAGAAAGACAGTTTGCAGTCGTTCTTCGAAAAGAGCAAGTTGGCAGATAGCCGTACTTCTTATACCACAAGCTACAGCAGTACAGGTACTTATAAGAATGCCTATACATTCCAGAATATCGCCAACCTGGTTTCTGCCATGTATAAGAACAAGGGCAAGGGAGAAAACTGGAATAAAGTAGTACTGGTTCCTGTAAACATCATCACAACCGCACAGGGACATACTACCGTCATCTCCAAGATTAATCACGATATGTCACTCGCTTCTACCCGACTGAAAAGAGGTGTAATAACCACCGACAGCAACGGCAAGGAGACAAGTCCTATACAGATAAAGGTGATTTACAGTAAGTTTAAAGAAAAAGAATAAGCATTCATAACGCAAAGTAAAAAAGGAAACGAAACATGGCAGATAATTTTTTGGAGCGTCATCGCGAAGAATACGAAATACGCAAGGCTGCATGGCTCAAGAAGAAGAAACTATTCATGAAGTCAGGCAAGAAACAGAAGCCCCAGACACAGATGCCACGTCCTGAAGACGAAGCGTTATAAACACGAAAAATATTCAGAATCCTGAGAAAGAGGGTGTATCATAAAGCATTTGAATGTTTATGATACACCCTTTTAACTTTGCCAGTTAATCCTTAAAAAACGCCGCATAAGTACGATAAAAGCCATTTAACACAAAATAAAACAAAATTAATTTGGAGTTTACCCATTTTTTTTATATCTTTGCATTGTAAATTAAAAGTATTAAATATTAAACAGACAAAAAGCAATAAAATAAAAATAATCAAGATATTAGTAAAGATACTGATTTATGGGTTTAACTTTTCTAAGAACTTGCATTTAAGGATACAAGATATTTGCAGGATACAAGTTACTTGCAATATATGAGATACTTGGTTTATGTTTATAGATAATGGAGAAATTACTCTCATAAAGAATTCGTTTTTAAGTTTAAACAAAAATGCTAAAGTTAGATGTTAGTAATATAAGTCCCCGTAGTAACCGTGAGGCTACTGCGGGGACGCTTTTTCAATTTATAGTATATAGAAACAAAAAGGGCAAGACCAGAGATGACCTTGCCCAATCTATTTTTATAACTCTTTATCAATATTATAAGATTCTACCTGTAAGAGAGAACTTCAAAACAGGATAAACCTTTAAATATAAACATCAGACTACAGAACTTAATCTACTACCGTAAACTTGGCATATTTCAGCAGAAGCTGTTTGGTGCCAGAATGAACGAACTCAACCGTAGCCTTCGTATTCTCACCAGTACCTTCAATCTTCAACACCGTTCCCCGTCCAAAACGCTGATGTTCAATCTTCATTCCCTCCTGCAAACCACAAGAAGAACTGCCAGCAGATGAAGCTGCAGAAGAAGAAACTGATGCTGCAGAAGATCCTGTACTGCGAGAAGCAGGATGAGAAGAATGCGTCTCCATGTAACGTTTAGCTGCATTCAGCGCTCTAACAGACTTGAAATTACCTTCAGAGAGAGATGAGCGTCCGGAAGTATGTGAAGTCTCCGGTTCATCATCAAAGAGAGAAGGCTTAGGATCTGCTACAAACTGCGATGCTACCGGTTTGGAATTCTGATACCTGCTACTGTATCTAGGCTGCTCAGCATCCTCCCACGGTCTGCGAGAACGTTGCGCTCTCGCCCACTCCGGCTGGTCAGACATCGAATCAGCTCTGGAGCCAAACAAGCTTCCACCAGCCTCATCCTGGCTATCAATCAACTTGCCGTCAATCTCATCGATAAACCGACTCGGATTATCAAACTCCATCTTGCCATATCGCCAGCGGTTCTTGGCGTTCGTCAGGATACAATGTTTCTCTGCTCGAGTAATGGCTACGTAAAGCAATCTCCGTTCCTCCTCCAGTTCTCTGAGCGAAGCAGCAGAAAGCGGACTTGGGAAGATATTCTCTTCCAAACCAACCACGAATACCGTAGGAAACTCCAGACCCTTGGCAGCATGAACCGTCATCAGAGAAACACGAGGTTCATCCTTATCACCATCGCTGTCAGCATCGGTAAGCAGAGCCACATCCTGCAGATAATCCTGCAGGAAGAGTTCATCAAACCTACCCTCTTCACGGCGTTCCTCCACAAAAGCCGACATACCGCTCAAGAATTCCTCCAGGTTCTCCTGACGTGCCAGATCATCGGCATCCTTGCCCGACATGATATCCTGACTGATGCCACTCTCCTTGATAATGGCATCACCCAATTCATAGACATCCGTAGTTTGAGCCCGTTCGATAAACGAAGAAATTAGCAATCTGAAAGTTTCCAGCTTGTTCATCGTACCCTTGGTAACCGCCAGTCCATACCGCTCAGGGGCACCGATTACCTCCCAGAAACTCACCTGGTTCTGATGGGCACAGTCAGCAATCTTCAGCACCGTAGCAGCACCGATTCCACGAGCCGGATAGTTGATGATACGCTTGATAGCCTCTTCATCATCCGGATTCGCCACCAGACGGAAATATGCAATAATATCCTTAATTTCCTTGCGCTGGTAGAAACTCAGTCCGCCATAAATGCGATAAGGAATACCCTGCTTTCTGAACTCCTCCTCGAAGCTACGACTCTGGGCATTGGTACGATAGAGAATGGCAAAATCACTATACTGGCAGCCATCCTCGCGCCGGATACGCTTCACGTCCTTCGCCACAATCGCCGCCTCTTCCTTGTCGCTGTAAGCAGGCTTATACTGAATCTTCTCACCCTTCGCATTCTCGCTGAACACATCCTTAGGAATCTGGTTGCGGTTATGCTTGATCAGACTGTTAGCCGCCTCAACGATGGTCTGGGTAGAGCGGTAGTTCTGTTCCAGTTTGAAGAGACGCGTGCCCTGAAACTGGCGCTGATAGTTGAGAATATTATCGATATTGGCACCACGGAAACTATAGATACTCTGCGAGTCATCACCCACGGCACAAACACGCTGCTTCTCCTGACAGAGTTGCATGACGATAGACATCTGAACGTGATTGGTATCCTGATACTCATCCACCAGGACATAATCGAAGCGGGCGGCATATTTGTGGCGAATATCCTCATGTTCCCTGAAGAGCTGATAGGTAAGTGTCAGCAAATCATCGAAATCCATGGCATTGGCCTGCTTGCAGCGCTGCACGTAAGCCACGAAAATCTTACCAACCTCAGGCATCTGCGCACGCTTGTTCTGCTCGAAGATAGCCGCATCGCTCTCATAAGCCGCAGCACTCATCAGGTTGTTCTTCGCCATCGAAATCTTGGCATGAACGGCAGCAGGCTTATACTTCTTATCATCCAGCCCCATCTCCTTCACTATCGCCTTGATCAGCGAGCGCGAGTCACTTTCGTCATAAATGGTAAAGTTGTTGTTGAAGCCGATATGCTCAGCCTCCGCTCTCAGGATTCGGGAGAAGATGCTGTGGAAGGTACCCATATAGAGATGCTGGGCGAGGTCATTTCCCACCAGTTTTCCGATACGTTCCTTCATCTCTCTTGCCGCCTTGTTGGTAAAGGTGAGCGCCATGATGCTCCAGGGTTTCATGCCCTGGCTCAGGAGATAAGCTATCTTATAAGTAAGCACACGCGTTTTACCCGAACCTGCACCGGCTATCACCAGCGAAGGTCCGTCAATATATTCTACCGCAGCACGCTGCGCTTCGTTCAAGTCGTTCAGTAAATCCATTAATCAATATTTACCAGATTTTTCACTCTTCATTCTTCACTTCCCCCTATATCCTCCCACAGCCGTGCCCGGGTCGAAATCTTCACCCTCACGAGGGAAGGTAGGGATAAATCTCATCTGATGTTCTATCTGTCGCTGGCGCTTCTTCATATAAGCGCTAGGATGCAGCGAACTGAATTTGCGCGGATTAGGAAGTGTAGCTGCTATCAGCGCACACTCGCCACGAAACAGATCTTTCGCTTTCTTGTCGAAATGATATTCTGCAACCGCATCCACACCATAGATACCCGGTCCCATCTCAATGCTGTTGAGATAAACCTCCATGATGCGCTGCTTGCTCCACATCATTTCGATGAGGAAGGTAAAGTAGACTTCAAATCCCTTGCGGGTCCATGAACGGCCAGGCCACAGGAAGACATTCTTAGCAGTCTGCTGACTGATGGTACTGGCTCCATGCACCTTTCCGCCACGTGCATTATTCTTCGCCGCACTCTCGATGGCATTGAAGTCGAAACCGTGATGCTTCAGGAATCTCGCATCTTCGCTCGCCATTACCGCCACTGGCATATGAGGCGAGATCTTATCCATCGAAATCCAATGATGATGCAGGGTAATACTCTCTCCATCAGCTACTTGCTGGAAGCATCGGATAAACATCAGAGGAGTGACATACACAGGAATGAACCTATATGCCACTACAGCAAGAATGGTGGTACTGAAAAACAGCACCACCACCCATTTTACTATATTCTTGATTTTCTTCAAAATCATCTATTTAGTTTTTCCCTCCCGGGAGCATGAAAGTTATTACTTCAATGTACCGTTGTTGGCTGCGTTAACCATAGCCTGGCTAGCATACATGTAAACCTCTACACGACGGTTCTGGGCACAAGCAGCAGTAGTATTAACAACAGGGTTAGCAGAACCCAAACCCTGAACATTCTTTACCTGACGGCTTGTAACACCGCAAGAAGCGAGATAGTTGTAAACTGCCTCAGCACGCTTCTGGCTCAATGGCAAGTTGATACCATCATTACCTGTAGCATCGGTATAACCCTGGATAGAAACCTCGCAGTCGGTATTGTTCTTCAATACACCGGCAAACTGAGCCAAATCAGTCTTTGCGCTACTGCTGAGAGTAGAACCATTAGTTGGGAAGAGGATACCAGAAGCAAATGTTACCTTAACGGCAGACAAGCCATTGGCATCTGTTACAGTCTCAACCTGTGCATTCTTCACCTGTTCAGCCTCAGCCTTTACCTTATCCATGTGCTTTCCTATGAGGTTACCAGCACCGCCACCAACAGCTGCACCGATAGCAGCACCTACGAGAGCACCGGTACCACGATGGCTATTGTTGAGCAATCCACCTACGAGAGCACCCAGAGCTGCACCAGAACCGGCACCTACAGCTGTACCTGTCTTCTGATTGGTTCCACAACTTGAAAAAAGCAAGCACAAAGAGAGGCCTGCAACTGCAAAATTAGTCTTTTTCATTTTAAAATCTCCTATATTTATGTTATTTAATTGCAAAGATAACTCTTTTTTCTCCATAATGGAGAGTTTTCTAATATTTTTTTGTATTTTTGCATGCAAATTTAAGGGTATTTGTCGAAATAGAGCTAGGAAATCACCTATTTGGGGGTGGAAAATCCCTAAAAGTCGGATTTCAGACACCTGCAGACAGATGAACTGCCGCCAGCAGATGATGAAGGCTCAAGCTTATACCTTAATATATATATAACAGAAGAAATAAAAAACAAAATAAATAGAATAAAGCAATATGGCTAAAGAACTCAAGAATTTAACCAAGCGCGCTGACAACTACAGTCAGTGGTACAATGATTTGGTAGTAAAGGCTGATCTCGCTGAGTTGTCACCAGTTCGTGGTTGTATGATTATCAAACCATACGGTTACGCTATCTGGGAGAAGATGCAGCAACAGCTCGACAAGATGTTTAAGCAGACAGGTGTACAGAACGCATACTTCCCTCTCCTCATCCCGAAGAGTTTCTTCTCTCGTGAGGCTGAGCACGTGGCAGGTTTCGCCAAGGAGTGTGCCGTAGTTACCCACTACCGCCTCCGTTCTACAGAGGATGGCAAAGAGGTTGAGGTTGATCCTAACGCAAAGCTCGATGAGGAGCTCATCATCCGTCCTACTTCTGAGACCATCATCTGGAACACCTATAAGAACTGGATCCATTCATGGCGTGATCTCCCTATCCTCTGCAACCAGTGGTGTAACGTAATGCGTTGGGAGATGCGTACCCGTCCGTTCCTCCGTACTTCTGAGTTCCTCTGGCAGGAGGGTCATACCGCTCATGCCACTAAGGAAGAGGCTGAGGCAAAGGCTCAGGAGATGCTCAAGGTTTACGCTGAGTTTGCTGAAAACTACATGGGTGTTCCTGTATTGCAGGGTGTGAAGAGTGAGACTGAGCGTTTCGCAGGTGCTCTCAACACTTATACCATCGAGGCAATGATGCAGGATGGCAAGGCTCTCCAGAGTGGTACTTCTCACTTCCTGGGTCAGAACTTCGCCAAGAGTTTCGATGTTACCTACTTGAACAAGGAGAACAAGCCTGAGTACGTATGGGCTACTTCATGGGGTGTTTCTACCCGACTGATGGGTGCCCTCATCATGGTTCACAGCGATGATAACGGTCTCGTATTGCCTCCAAAGCTGGCTCCTATCCAGGTGGTTATCGTTCCTATCAACAAGGGCGATGAGCAGTTGGCTCAGATTACTGCTAAGTTGCAGCCTGTCATCGACCAGCTCCGCGAGTTGGGCATCACCGTGAAGTATGATGACAACCCTGCCAAGCGTCCTGGCTTCAAGTTCGCTGACTATGAGTTGAAGGGTGTTCCTGTTCGTCTGGCTATGGGTGGCCGTGACTTGGAGAACAACACCATCGAGATTATGCGCCGTGATACCTTGGAGAAGGAGAACGTAAGCTTCGACGGTATCGTTGAGCGCGTAAAGAATATGCTGGAAGACATCCAGAAGAATATCTTCGAGAAGGCTCGTGCTTACCGTGATGCTCACGTTTATGAGTGCGACAACTACGAGGAGTTCAAGAAGCGTGTGAAGGACGGTGGTTTCTTCCTCTGCCATTGGGACGGTACAGCCGAGACCGAGGCTAAGATTAAGGAAGAGACTCAGGCTACCATCCGCTGCGTGCCTTTCGCTTACGAGCAGACTCCAGGTGTAGATATGGTAAGCGGCAAGCCAGCTGTAGCCCGTGTCATCATCGCAAGAAGCTATTAATCATCCCTGGTGTCGGGAGTTTATCCTGACACCATAATATATTTAATATGAGGCAGTTGATACTATACATCCTTTTTCTGGTATCCATGGTCTTCTCAGGCTATGGAGAGGTATCTGCTGCCCCTATTTCTTTTACTCCCGAGGATTCTTATACCGAAGATGCAAGCCATAAGAAAGATGGTTTGGCGAAGGTTGAGTATGACAAGAGCCAGCCTGAGGCACAGCTTGAAAACGCCTCACAGCTTGCTTACCGCATCTGTAGCAGCCGTCCGCAGCGCTTATTGCCAAGTGGCAACATGCACAACAGTCAGACTGCCAGTAGATTGCTTACAAATAGAATCCGTTATTTATCATCCCTTTTATCAGCTATAGAAGGTGGCATGGAGCCTTTCCGACAGGAAACTGCCCCAATCCACTTTGATGTCGCCTGCAAGTATTATGTCATTTGCCTGCGACATCTGCTCTGTTAGTGCTTATTCTTTTCTCTTTTTAAAATTTCATATAGGTTTATCGCATCTTTCCTAAGATTTGCGATAAGACTGGTTACACCCCTATTCAAAACAAAAAACAGTTCAATATATATTATTTTTCAAGAATTAAGAATAAGCAAATAACAGTATAAAATTATGGCAAAGATTAATCATTTAGAGATGGGTGCTGATGTTTTGGCACTCCAGGATGTACAGGTAAAGAAAGGTTTCATGGGTTTGACTGTCAAGCTCATCTATCAACCTACCAACAGTGTGATTAAGATAAAAGAGAAAGAATATTCTGTAGAGGATGGAAGAAAGCTTGAGAACATCCTCAGTGCAGCCCCTAAGGATGTAGAAACAGCGATCAGCAAATTCCCTGTTTCAGCCATCAGCATGGGTAATATGAAGTTACAGGCTTGCATCTCTAACGACCACCAGTTTGTTGCCACACAGCTCCTTGCCTTCAAGGATTTCAGTTACAAGCCGGTTACAGAGATGAAGACCTATACAGGAAAGACAGCCGAAGCTTTCGCTCAGTTGTTTTAGTTATATCACAGTTTCGGGACAGGGGACAGAACAAATCCTCTGTCCCTCTTTTATTTTATAGATATAGGATGAAATCTCGGTTCATTCCCTCTTCCCAATTACGGTAATGCTTAGGCGACAGACCGGTATGTTTCTTGAAGAAGGTTCCGAAGGCTGAAGCATTGGGAAAACTGAGTTCATTGGCTATCTGCTGTATCGTCTTCGTGGTGTTCTTCATCAGGTAGATACTGCGACGGATCATCGCCTTGAAAAGCAACTGCTGGACCGTCTGACCGCAAACCGACTTGACCAGTACCGACAGATATTTCGGTGTAAGACAGAGTTCGTCTGCATAGAAAGCCACACTGCGCTCACGCATATAGTTCTTCTCTATCAGCAGCACCAGCGACTCAAAGATGGCAATCTTCCGTTCCATCTCCTTGCCGGCAGCCTTGAACGATGCCGAGAAGATGCTGCACAAACGGTACGTAACAGCCATCAGCAACAGTTTCTGCTCATGCACACAATAGGCATCCAGTTCACCACTCTTCTCTTTTTCCAGCTCCAGTTTCCTCAGCATCAGGGCATAAGAAGTAAGCATATCCTCATAGCCCGTCGTCCTGACATGGCAGGATTTGGGATAAATCGTAGCATAAAGACGCATGGTAACCACGGTATTACCCAACATGTGACGAATCTGTTCAGCACGGTAAAAAAGAAGGGTATATTTGAGGTTCTTGCCCGTTTCCTGCACATGAAACATCACTCCTTTGGAGAGGAAAACGGTTTCACCCTCAGATGCAACAAAGGATGTTCCGTCTACGCAGAAACGGAACATCCCCTGATGACAGATTACGATTCCGACATAGTCGGAGTAGAAAGGCTGCATCAACAGCTGAGGAAACTCATGAGCCTCATATATGATGATATTATCTGTTATTTTCATGATGAATATGGATCTGTTATCTTCAGATTTAACTGCGAAGATAACAAAAATATCCATTCATCAGATGAGCAGCCTGTATCTTTTATGATATTTTAGCACTCCACTACCTTCTTCCCAGGGATTTCACATCTACATTCTTCAGCAGATACTCACGCGTCAGTTCTCCGATATTGCGCTTGCGCCAAGGGAGAACGAGCATCAGTCCGGCACACAGCAGACAGCCGTAGAAGGTCCAGCCTGCCATCTCCTTGATACTCACCAGCGTGGCCTGTACCTGTACCTTTCCCTTCGTACTCATGGCAGCCATATTCTGTGCCTCGGTTACACTCTTGCCCTGATATTGCATGCCTCTCACCGTCTGGTCGTAAGTCTTCGCCGTCTCGATGTTCGTGCGGTCGTAATCCTGGGCAAAGCGGGTTACATAATACTGCTGTCTGTGCTGAAGCACATTGGTATAGAGCGCAGAGCCGATGCAAGGGGCAATGACCATACGAACGGTAAGCATGATGCAAACCCAGGTTGACATGAAGCGGTAAGGCATGCGCTGGTTGGCTATCGTGGAGATGAGCGAATAGAGCAGCATCATTCCTGTAGAACGGATGATGATAGGCCATTTCATACGTTCATACATGCCGTCGTTCTGTACCTCGAAATACATGTACAGCGCATAGGCTCCGATAAAGAGGAAGCCCAGACAGTACATCCACTTCAGGTGAACATTCTTGGCTCGGGCGATAACTGCGAATATCAGTCCCACGGTATAGCCCACCATCACCCAGTTGCCCAAGGTGGCGTTTTGCCAGTTATCTATCTTCATACTCACATTGGTGAACACGTTGACAAACATGGCACTCGAATTGCAGACCATCAGCAGGAAAAAGAGCAGGATACCGTAGTTGATGACCCTGAGCTGGAACACCTCCATGATGAAATAAGGTGAACGCCGCGTCTTCTCCAGATAGATGAACAGAGCGGTAAAGATAAGACAGACCACCGAAGAGAAACGGATAGTAGGATCATCAAACCAGTCGAGCGTCTTGCCGAAAACCATGACATAAGCAAACGAACAGAGCATGATACTGAACACCGTAACATTGCCAAACTTCGACATCGTTATCGGGAACTTAGGCATCGGATACTTATGATAAGGCATGGTGAAGAACACGATGATGATGCCTGCCAGCATGAATGCCATCATGAAATGATAAACATACTGCCACTCATAGGCATAGGCAAGCCATGCCGTTAGCCAGGTTCCCAACTGTCCGATAATCATGAAGAAGAGATAGATAACCGGCTGCGACACCATCTTCTCCGAATCTACCGCATCCCATGCTTCCTCGGTAGTAGGCTCGCATCCCGGCGTGATATTCCTCGTAGCTTCTATTCCGAAACCATATCTGATGAGCACGAAGAGATGCGCCATCAGCAGCGTCTGGCGGACAAAACCCATCAGCAGACTGCACAGTCCGAGTATAAACAGCGAGTCGGTCTGGGCACACACGAAACTGAGGATAAAGAGAATGGAGAAGCCCACGATGCACATCATCTTCTCTCTACGTATGCACACCAGATCATAGAAGAACGGCGAGAAAGCCGCCATTCCTATCGAGGTGCAGAAGCCCGCAAAGGCGATGTATTCCGACTGGATGCCGAGTCCGCTCATCATCTCGCCGCTGTTGGCAGAATAGACGCCACTCATCGTAATCATCGGCACGAAGAGGATGATCATGAAGATGATGCCGAGCGGTTTGGGCACCCAATCATAAAACGGATAATTCTTATATTCTTCTTCCATATATTACTTCATTTCCATCTAGCTGTTTTTTACTTTCTCTCAGCCTTGACAACCACCATCATGCCGGCAGCAAGATGCTCATTATCCTCTTTGCTGAGGTTGTTGAAATCGATTCTTACAGGCACACGCTGCTGAATCTTGACAAAGTTGCCAGCCGAATTGTCTGTAGGTACCAGCGAATATTTCGAACCGGTAGCACCAGAAATGGCGGTCACCGTACCCTCAAACTCCTTGTTACTGATGGCATCTACGGTCATACGCACCTTCTGTCCTACATAGAGATTCTCTATCTGGGTTTCCTTATAGTTGGCAATCACCCATTTGTTGTTTGTTGGAATGATGTAGGTAATGGTGGTTCCTGCATTCACCATCTGTCCCTCCTCGATAGAGCGGCGACCCAGTTTGCCGTCACAAGGAGCCACAACCACACAGTAAGAGAGATTCAGCTTTGCCATCTCTACAGCAGCCTCGGCACGTTCGATGGAGGCAGCCACATTCTGCTTGCGGGTAGTTACCTCGTTTACTCCCTTATAGGCAGCAGCCTGCTGCTTCTTTACCCCTTCGAGTTTCTTCCTGGTAGCAGCATATTCCACCTCCAACTGTTCGAGCTGGATAGGAGTAGCCGCCTTTTTTTCTACCAGGTTGCGATAGCGTTCGCAGTCCTTGGCAAGTTTGGCAAGTCGTACATTTATTTCATCGATAGATGCCTGATAGATAGAAGCGGATGTCTCGGTGGTCTGCTCTGTAGCGTTGATGACATTGGCTCCTGCCTTGGCATCCTTGAGGGCAGCTTCTGCCTCCATCAGACGGATACGATACTCCCGGTCGTCGAGCACAAGGAGGGTATCTCCCTTGTGTACTTCCTGATGTTCTCTGAAGCATACCTTGGCGATATAGCCGGATGCACGGAGATTAACCGGTGAGATATATTGTTCTATCTGAGCATCATTGCTCGTTTCGTTAGAGTTATAATCGAGGAAGAGGCATACGATTTTCCAGAGTCCGAAAGCCAGGATAGCAACACCTATCAGGCTGGCGATAATCTGTCTTACGCGCTGCTTCTTCAGTTTCTTCCTGGTTTCTTCGTGAGATACCTGTGTAGCCTCTGCTGTTTCTACATTTTTATTTCCGTTCTGTTCCATAGTTATATTGTAATTTGGAATCAGGGAATATGAAGTTAACTTTTTTACATCCCGTTTTCCTGTTTATATTTTATTTTTTAATGATTTATTCTTCTCCGTTATTTAGCAACCGAAATCTGGTTGAGCTGTCCAGTCAACTTGAGCAGCGAGAGATTGGCAACCTTGTAGCGATAGTAGGCTGTGAGATAATTGTTCATTGCCTCGCTCATACGCATCTCGTCCTGCAGCACCGCTGTCATCGAAGCCACACCCTCCTTATACTGGTCGGCTGTTACGTTGTAAACATCCTGCGCCATGGTATAATTATCAAACTGCTTCTTGTAGTTGCGCTGACTGTTGTTCACCTCGCTCACCGCATTCATATAGTTTGCCTGCAGTCCCTTCAGGGCGTCCTCGTAACCGATGCGTGCATTCTCCTCCTCTATCTTCGCCTTTCTGATTTTAGAACGCTTTTCAAAACCATCGAATACAGGCACTCTCAGTTGAATGCCCAGACCATTGGAACCATACCAGTGGTTTGACTCGCCCGAATGAATCCAGTGATCTATCCTATCGGTAAAGGCAGAATACATCAGGTTTCCGGTCAGCGAGAGCGATGGCAGATAGCCGTCCTTGGCAAGTTTGGTCTGCTTCTGGGTGAGCAATTTCTTCTGTTCCAGCAACTGGAGTTCGTAGAGTCCCGTATCCAGTCCGTCAGCCTTCACCATCTCAATCTTTCCCGGATCTACGGCTGTCACCTTCATCTCCTTCTCGGCAGGATAATCTATCACATACTTGAGCATGGTATACTGCTGTTCGAGCATGGCGATGGCGTTATCGCGCTGCACGGTGAGGTTCTCGATATTGAGATTCACTCGCTTCAGATCTACCTCCAGACTCATCTGGTTATCATAGAAAGCCTGGGTGATGTTTCTGAGTTCTACCAGTCGCTTGATATTGTCATCCGTCAGACGAATCTGCTCAGATGTGTTCTGCGCCATGTAATACATCTTGGCAGTCTGCACGATGAGGTCTTCACGCGCCTTCTCATAAGAGAGTTGGTTGAGTTTATCGGCAATCTTGGTAATGTCGATGGCGGTAAGAATCATCTGGTTATACAGCGGCATCTGCAATTGTACACCCGCCGAAGCATTATACTGCAACGTCTTGGTTACATTATAAGGCTTGCCGTAAGCCGAGCCGTCGGTAACCGAAACAGGCGGCGTAAAGTTGTCGTTGAGCTGTGCCACCGCATTGATTTGCGGATAGAGTTTAGCCTGATTTTCGCTGATAGCGTACTTTCCCTTAGCTATTTCGTTTCGGCTGCTCTGGAGCGACAGGTTGTTATCCACTGCCATCTGCAGGCACTGGCTGAGCGTAAGCGTCTCCTGTGCGCCAAGAGTATGGAAAGCTCCGAGCGCGAAACATAAGATGATTATTTTCTTCATATCTTCTTAATGATTTCTATTGATTTACGTTTCATTTATTATCTGGATGCAAAGGTACAGCTTTTCGGTGATAAAAGACTATTCACATCTTATCACAATATGTTCAAAATTTCCGAAAATAACAATAAAAATAGGTCTAGCAACACCGCGCTAAGCGGGATCACTAGACCTATCTTCTTATCTATCAAGAACTTATATTCTTATTTTAGTCTTCATCAGCAAACTCATTCAGAGTATATGCGCTGCTGCCATCAAAGCAATGGGTACAAACCTGGCACTTTGGAAGACCGATAGCCTCTACCAGCTGCTCGATGGTATTGAACTTCAGGGAAGTCAAGCCCAACTGGTTAGCAATCTCATCTACCATTCTCTGATACTCAGGAGAACCGGTGGTAGCGTATTTCTCAAGATTCTTGTTGGCATCGCCCTCAAACTTCTCGATAATGCGGCGGGTAATCAGCTCCATATCACTCTTTGAAGAAGTGAAGTTGATGAACGGACAGCCGTATACCAATGGAGGACACGCTATACGCATGTGGCACTCCTTCAAGCCTGCCTGGTCGAAAAGCACCTTAACATTGTCGCGAAGCTGGGTACCACGAACGATACTGTCATCGCAGAACAACACACGCTTGCCCTTCAGCATCGCCTTGTTAGGAATCAGCTTCATCTTGGCTACCAGTGAACGCATGCTCTGGTTGCTTGGAGTAAAACTGCGAGGCCATGTAGGCGTATACTTGGCAATACAGCGCTGGTAAGGCACACCCTTGCCGGCAGCATAACCCATCGCCATACCCGTACCTGAATCAGGAATACCGCTGCAGCAGTCTACCTCCACATCATCGGTCTTGGCGAGATTAAAGCCGTTGGTAAAACGCGCCTCCTCTACATTCTTGCCCTCGTAGGTAGATGTAGGGAATCCGTAGTAAACCCAGAGGAAAGAGCAAACCTGCATCTTCTTGTTGGCAGGACGGATCTGCTCCATGTCATCAGCTTTAATCTTCACGATTTCGCCTGGTCCTACCTCATATGCTGTTTCATAATCGAGATTAGGGAACGAGGTGGTTTCGCTGGAAGCCGCATAGGCTCCTTCCTTCTTGCCGATGATGATTGGAGTACGTCCCCAACTGTCGCGCGCACAGATGATGCCATCCTCGGTAAGGATCATCATGGTGCAGGAACCTTTGATGTGATGGAAAACGTTTTCGATACCTTCTCTGAAGGTTTTACCCTGAATAATGAGCAGAGCCACCAACTCAGTAGGATTGGTACTACCCGAAGACATTTCAGCAAAGTGCATGTTCTTTTCGAGCAGAAGCTGAGTAAGTTCATCCTTGTTTACTATCTTAGCTACAGTGCAAATGGCAAAGCGGCCAAGATGAGAGTTCATGATGAGTGGCTGGGCATCTGTATCGCTAATCACGCCGATGCCCGATGTAGCTCCTTCAAACTTGTCGAGTGTAGATTCAAACTTCGTTCTGAAGTATGAACTTTCCAGATTGTGGATAGAGCGCACGAAGCCCTTCTCACTACTGTAGGTTGCCAAACCGCCCCGGCGTGTGCCGAGATGTGAGTTGTAATCTGTGCCGTAAAAGAGATCAGCGACACAGCTTTTCTTGGAAATAGTTCCGAAAATGCCTCCCATAAGAGTATAATTCTATGTTATAATTTTGTAATATGGGTGCAAAGATAAATAAAAATCAGAAAATATGCAAGTCTTTTTGCTTTTTTTCTATAAAAACATGATAATGAGGGTAACTTGCTACCCTATTTCGAGAAGAATAAACGGCTACTGAAACGAAAAGCGCTCCGGCAATAATTACCGGAGCGCCATGATATGATTTCCTATGAAATTAATCCAACTTCAGGCTCTTCTTGATAGCCTCAATCTTATCCATCGCAGCAGCTGTGCAGCGGTTGTAGCAGCCAGCACACTTGAATGAAGGATCCTTAACCTCAATATAGAACTTGATCTTAGGCTCTGTACCTGATGGACGGACACTTACCTTGGTGTTGTCATCGCAGAACCACTGGAGTACATTGCTTGTAGCAGGCATATCGAGCTTCTCTACGCTGCCGTCAGCATGCTTAACCTCCAAAGACTGATAGTCCTTCCAGGTTACCACCTTGCTGCCACCCAACTCCTGTGGAGGGTTGGCACGAAAGTCTGTCATCATCTGCTTAATCTCGTCAGCACCGGTCTTACCTGGGCGAACTACATTTACTGTGAACTCCTTGCTGAAGCCATACTCTGCATAAATCTGCATCAGGAGGTCGTAGAGAGTCTTGCCCTGATCCTTAGCCCATGCTGCAATCTCGCAAATCAGACAGATAGATGCAGGAGCATCCTTATCGCGTACCTTATCGTATGGCAAGAAACCGAAGCTCTCCTCACCACCACCGATGTACTGCTGCTTGCCCTCAGAGATAGCAATCTCGCGTGCAATCCACTTGAAACCGGTGTAGCAATCGCGCAACTCTACGTTGTTCTTCTTGGCAATCTCAGCGATAACTTCTGTTGTTACGATGGTCTTTACAAGGAAGTCTGTTGGCTTCAACTTGCCCAACTTCTTCTTGTTCTCGATGATGTAGTAGCAGAACATCATGGCTGTCTGGTTACCGTTGATGATCATCCACTCGCCCTTGTCATCGCGGCAAACGATAGCCAAGCGGTCAGCATCTGGGTCGGTAGCTACCACGAGGTCAGCGTTCAACTTGGTACCGAGCTTCATACCGAGGGTCATAGCCTCTGCATTCTCAGGGTTAGGAGAAACCACTGTTGGGAAGTTACCATCTACAACCATCTGCTCAGGAACTACATTGATGTTCTGGAAGCCCCAAGAACGCAGACAGAGAGGTACGATGACACGACCTGTACCGTGCATAGCTGAATAAACGATGTTGAGGTCTTTCTGACGGTTGATGACATCCTGGTCAATCATAGCAGAATGAACGGCTGTCATGTAGTCGTAATCCATCTCACCACCGATAATCTTGATCTTATCCCAGTTAGCCTCAAACTTCACCTGGTCGATAGTAACCTTGTTTACCTCCTCGATGATACCTGTATCGTGTGGAGCCAGAACCTGAGCACCGTCGCTCCAGTAAGCCTTGTAACCGTTGTATTCCTTAGGGTTGTGAGAAGCTGTTACGTTGACACCAGCCTTGGCACCGAGCTCACGGATAGCGAAAGAAATCTCTGGTGTAGGACGGAGGCTCTCGAAGAGATAAGCCTTGATGCCATTGGCAGAGAAGATGGCAGCTACGGTCTCAGCGAAGAGACGGGAATTGTTACGGCAGTCGTGACCTACCACTACAGAAAGGTTCTCCTCACCTGGGAAAGCCTTGAGGATGTAGTTAGCAAAGCCCTGTGTAGCCATACCAACGATATACTTGTTCATGCGGTTGGTACCTGCGCCCATGATACCGCGCAAACCACCAGTACCGAACTCCAAGTTCTGATAGAATGCATCAACGAGAGCAGACTTGTCCTCTGCGTCGAGCATTGCCTTTACTTCCTTACGGGTTTCTTCGTCAAAAGCAGGTGTGAGCCACAGCTGTGCTCTTTCTTCACACTGCTTGATCAATTCTGCGTTATTAGCCATAGTTTGATTATATTATGTTATTAATTAATTCTTATCGAGAAGGATGTGCACGAAAACAATGCATAATTTCTCTATTTGCGTACAAAGTTATATAAAAATTTTGATAAACCAAGCAAGAATGAAGTTTTTTTTGTATTTTTGCACATTGAAATGGAATTGAAAATAGAATAAAGCTCATATTTAGCAATATTGTATTGGTAAGATAGCAAAAGTTGAATGAACAAAATATAAAACAATAGAATATGGAAGTATATTACACGGGCGTCATCATCGCCGTATCCACTTTTTTAATAATAGGTATCTTTCACCCTATCGTCATGAAGACGGAATATTATACGGGCACCCGCTATTGGTGGGTTTTCCTCGTTGCAGGCATCATCTGCATAGGAGCTGCCTTCCTGGTTGCCAACGTGCTCTTCTCTGCCATACTGGGCGTAGTAGGTGCTTCATGCCTTTGGAGCATCGGTGAACTCTTCGAACAGAGACAACGCTGCGAGAAAGGCTGGTTCCCGAAGAATCCGAAAAGAATAGGAACAGGATATTACAGGGACGAGAAGAAGTGAAGAACGAAGAAAAGTGAAGAACGAAGAAACAACGTTCGACGGACGAAGTGAAAGTCAATTCAAGTGTAAAGTGTATAGGAAGAAAACGCCAACGAAATGAAGACAGAACTCATTCTGGTCGGAAAGACCGTAAACAAGCATTTCATTGCGGGCATCAAGGATTATGCCGAGCGCATCACCCATTATATGCCTTTCAATATAACAACCATTCCTGAGCTCAAGAACACCAAGAGTCTCAGCGAACAGCAGCAGAAGGAACGGGAAGGAGAACTGATTCTGAAACTCCTCCAGCCTTCGGATACGGTGGTGCTGATGGATGAACATGGACAGGAATTCCGAAGCATCGAGTTTGCCAAATGGATAGAGCGCAAGCAGGCCACGGCAAGAAGGCTCGTCTTTGTCATCGGCGGTCCTTACGGTTTCTCACCGTCTGTCTACGACCGCGCCAACGAGAAGATTTCCCTCTCCAAGATGACCTTCTCGCATCAGATGGTGCGCCTTATCTTTACCGAGGCGATCTATCGCGCATGTACTATTATAAAAGGTGAACCTTACCACCACGAATAAAGGTAAAAAAGTTAAAAGGTAAAAAAATGGGGAAAGATAAATATATAGAAATAAAAGGGGCAAGAGCCAACAACCTCAAGAATATCGATGTGAAGATACCTCAGGGCAAGTTTGTTGCCATTACGGGTGTCTCGGGATCGGGAAAATCATCGTTGGCTTTTGATACCTTATATGCTGAGGGCCAGCGCCGCTATGTGGAGTCGCTCTCTTCGTACGCACGCCAGTTTCTGGGACGTATGAGCAAACCGGAATGTGATTTCATCAAAGGATTGCCACCTGCCATCGCCATCGAACAGAAAGTGATTTCGCGCAACCCACGATCTACCGTGGGCACCAACACCGAAATCTACGAATACCTGCGACTGCTCTACGCACGCATCGGAAAAACCTATTCGCCTATCAGCGGACAGGAGGTGAAACGCCATACTACCGAAGATGTACTCGCCTGTACCCGACAGTATTCCCAGGGTACCAGGTTTGTCATCCTCGCCCCTATCCACGTCATCGAAGGGCGCAGTCTGGGCAAACAGCTGGAGATGTACAACCAGGAAGGTTACGCGCGTATATATATAAAAGGTGAATTCGTGCGCATCGAAGACTTCATGGAGCAGGCTGACAAGGATCTGCTGGAAGTAAGCGGCGATAAACTGAGAAAGAGAATGCAGCAGAAGGATGAAGAAATCTTCCTGGTCATCGACCGTGCTTCGGTAAGCGATGAGAAGGATGATATCAGCCGACTGATGGATTCTGCCGAAACTGCCTTCTATGAAGGCGATGGAGCCTGCCGCCTCGTCTTCCTGCCAAGCAACATCTGCTACGACTTCTCTATCCGGTTCGAAGCTGACGGCATGCAGTTTGAAGAGCCTACCGACAACATGTTTGCCTTCAACTCCCCTCTCGGAGCCTGCCCTACCTGCGAAGGTTTCGGCAGCATAATAGGCATCGATGAGAAACTCGTCATCCCGAACACTTCGATGAGCGTATATGACGGATGTGTGGTTTGCTGGCGAGGCGAAAAGATGGGTATGTGGCTCAAGGAATTCATCCGCAGAGCTGCAGAATACGACTTCCCTATCTTCAAGCCTTACTTCGAACTGACTCAGCAGCAGAAGGACTGGCTGTGGCACGGTCTGCCTGGCGAGAAGAAACGCAAACAGCAGGAAAGGGTGAGCATCGATGAGTTCTTCAGAATGGTAAAGGAGAACCAATACAAGATACAATACCGCGTGATGTTGAGCCGATTCCGTGGAAAGACGATTTGTCCTGACTGCCATGGTACCCGACTCAAGAAGGAAGCCAACTATGTGAAGATTGGCGGAAAGAGCATCACCGAACTGGTTGAGATGTCGATTGTGAACCTGAGCGAATGGTTCAAGAAATTGGAACTCTCTGAGCATGAGAAGGAAATCAGCAAGCGTCTGCTCACCGAAATCACCCACCGCCTGCAGTTCCTCCTGGATGTGGGTCTGGGTTATCTTACGCTCAACCGACTCTCCAACACCCTCTCCGGCGGTGAGAGTCAGCGCATCAACCTGACCACCAACCTGGGCTCATCGCTCGTGGGTAGCGTATATATCCTCGATGAACCTAGTATCGGACTCCATAGCCGCGATACCGCCCGACTGATTAAGGTGCTGAAAGAACTGCAGCAACTGGGCAATACGGTGGTTGTGGTAGAACACGACGAAGAGATTATGCGGGCAGCCGACTATCTCATCGATATTGGTCCCGATGCCGGAAGACTGGGCGGAAGAGTGGTCTACGCCGGTCCGTCATCAGAATATTCAACCACCGATAAGGCTGAACAGGAAAAGCTGCTAGCTGAATATCCGGAGAGTTATACCATCAAGTACCTGACCCACAACGAGGAGATAAAGGTGCCAACGAGCCACCGTGCCTGGAACCAGTATATCGAAATCAAGGGAGCCCGGATGAACAATCTGCGCGGCATCGACGTTAAGATACCGCTCAACGTATTCACCTGCGTAACCGGTGTATCAGGCTCAGGCAAGAGTTCGCTCATCAAGGGAATCCTCTATCCTGCCATGCGTCGCCGTCTGGACCTCGTAGCAGATGCACCAGGCGAATATGCATCGATGGAAGGCGACTGGAAGAGCATCCATCATGTAGAGTTTGTTGACCAGAACCCTATCGGAAAGAGTACCCGCAGCAACCCTGCCACTTATCTGAAGGCATACGATGCGATACGTGCCCTCTTTGCCAACCAGCCACTGGCTAAGCAGATGGGATTCACGCCGCAGTACTTCTCATTCAATACCGAAGGCGGAAGATGCGAGGAATGTAAGGGTGCGGGATATGTTACCATCGAGATGCAGTTTATGGCAGATCTCACGCTGACCTGCGAGGCTTGTAAGGGCAAGCGTTTCAAGCACGATATCCTGGAGGTACGCTATGGCGGAAAAGACGTCAATGATGTGCTGAACATGACGGTAAATGAGGCCATTGAGTTCTTCAGCGATGAAAAGCTGCAGCGCAACGAGGGCGACTTCGACAACTGCCGCATCATCGTAAACCGCCTGAAGCCGCTTCAGAATGTAGGTCTGGGCTATATCAAACTCGGTCAGAATTCAAGTTCGCTTTCGGGTGGTGAGAATCAGCGTGTAAAGCTCGCCTTCTTCATAGGTAAGGAGGAACAGGAGCCTACGCTCTTCATCTTCGACGAGCCTACCACGGGTCTTCACTTCCACGACATCAAGCGCCTGCTCCATGCCTTCAATGCCCTGATAGAAAGGGGTCATTCGCTGGTAGTGATTGAGCACAATCTGGATGTCATCAAGTGTGCCGACTATATCATCGACCTCGGTCCTGAAGGCGGCGATAAGGGCGGCAATCTTGTTGTTGCCGGAACTCCGGAAGAAGTAGCTGCCTGCAAGGCAAGCCTTACCGGAAAGTTCTTGCGTTAAGAGTTGGGGATATAAAAAACTGTGTCAAGTTACAACCAAAGTAATTTGACACAGTTTACTTTTGCAACCTCATCACAATCTGATGAAGTATAATAAAGTATCTGCGAAATTCCAGCCCGCACAGCAAGTTCCATCATGGAATGTTAAAAACGGTAAATACAAATTTAACGTATTTACCGCCTTTTTCATTTTCATACCTTTTTTGCATAACGTTTGCATAAGCATAATAACCAAACATTAATGCATAATATTTTCTCAAAAAGGGAAAGACTTCTAAAGCCCGTTCCACCCAATATAGTTCTCAAATAAGGTCTATTATCCATACTTGTCTATATTTAGAAGGCGAAATCATCCTCTTCCTCATCCTCATCATTTGGGAACATGACGCTTCTCTCATACTCTGGATTATAGAATTCATACTCATCCTTCACCTGTTTGATTTTCTTCTGAATGGAGCAAATCTGCTCCAACTCCGGAAATTGAAGATGTTCACGATTGAACTCCAATATCCCATTCAGCTCTCTCTCAATGGAACAAACCTCTGGTTGGAAGTCATCCATGTCAAACTCGGAATCATTGAAGAGGTCATTATCTAGGGCCTCGTCCAAACGTTTTTCCATCTTATCCAATTGCTCTTTTATAGTTTTGTTCATTATGCTCTATTTTTAAGTTATATGTTCGATTTATGAAATAAGAATCTTACCTGATGAAAGATTCATTTTTCGTAGGAATCTGAGAGTAACAGGATTTGCTTCACCTTGGAAAGCAAATCTTTCTCTGTAACTTCTAAGTTCAAAGATGCCCCATTCCCTGTTATATTGACACCTAAAACACCTGTAAGTTTTATCAGATGTTTTGTACTTCCACTCTTTACAAAAAGACAAATAGACCATTCACCATAAGTACAAAAAAGGGTTATATAAATGGGCCTGTTGTCATACATGATTTGATAACCATATTTTTCAACATATGGAATCTTGCCATCGAAGGTTTCCGCTATAAAGGAAGCTATCTCCTCATGGAACTTCTTCGTAAAAACGTTGGCGTATTCTTCGGAAATCTCATCCTTGGCGCAGATAATCTGCTCTTGGGCATCTTCCAAATCATCAAGCAAATCGTCTAAAGCCGAGCATTTTTCGATAATGTTCAGTCCTTTTAACTTCGCCATTTCTTTATTAATATCAAACTTTTCCATTGTATATCAATTTTAATTATTCTGGAGCAAAGGTAGCCCACACCTGTGTAAATTCATTTCACTCAATAAAAAAGTTTTTTCATGTGCAATGATTTTTCTCACGTTTCATCTAATTTTGCAGAAAATTTAATGAGCAAACATGAATATGGGCAAAGAATTATCAAATGGCAAGATGGATAAAGAAGCCATCAAACATACCATCAAGACAAAGTATCTCAATAGTTACAAGGTGATTGTAGCGGGAGGACGTGACTTTGACAACTATGAGTTTCTGAAAGAAAAGCTTGATGAGACTTCCGAATCTTTGGGAGACTTGGACGCTCACCCAATAGAAATCATTTCAGGAATGGCAGATGGAGCAGACACCTTAGGTATCAAATACGCCAAAGAGCATAAGCTAACAATGGTCCTATACCCTGCGAATTGGGATAAGTATCCGAGGATGGCAGGAATCCTTAGGAACATGAATATGCTTGTTACGGCAACACATCTTGTAGCTTTTTCCGTCTTCAGCCACCAACAACATGCTACTCAATGCCAACCGTGATGAAATGAATCCCGCACACACCAATGGAAAGGAGTGGAATTCTCATCATGGATAGCTGACAATCTCCAAGATGAAGGTCGGTATGTTATTATCGATGATGAATACGTGATACAGGATTCGCAACTGCCACACTTCATCCTGACCAATCCGTATGATGGCATTACTGCGGATCTGGTCAACAAAGCCATTAAGATTCTTAACGGATAAAGGAATTAAGTTTTTCTATAAGTATAACCGTAATTTATGGGATTAAGATATGAACATAAAACATGTATTTGAAGATTCTCGCATAGTCATGCTGGAGAAAGACATTGCAAGAATAAACGAGTATTGTCAATACTCTGATGAAGAAAAGTTTGTGATGAAGCACTTGCTCAAAAAGCGTTGCAACGTACTATGGCAATTGAATGTGTATGACGATGAGACGAAGCAGCTCCTCATCGGTTTCAATGATGCACTTCGAAAGGCATGTACGCAGCTTTATCACCGGACGATGACAGTTTATCAAGAATACCAGGATCGTAAGGACATTTCTGGAGATTTTGAGGTGGAAGGAAAGATATTCCTTGGTTACGAATATCCTGCACATCACCCCATTCAGACAGAAACGGCAAAACAGGTGTGGGATACTCTCACATGTGGAGGTTTCAATACACTCTATGATGAGGGTTGCGCATGGCCGCTCCGATTCTGTAGAGAGCGGCCTTCTGAGCAAAGTATCAATGAGAAATTGGAGAATTGGTTGGGGATGGAAATTGAGAACGACAATTGGAATGAGGGACTGGATAGAGAATGGTCGAAAGATATGCATCTTATACAGCCCTTTCATAATCTATACGATCATTGCTACTTCTCATTATATGACCTCATATATGTCCGTGAGTTCAACCTGGAAGTACATGTGGAGTTTGATGATAAAGTAATATATTAAACATCAAGCCAAACAAGCCGCTGGAACTCTACAATCTGCTAGAGGATCCGGAAGAGAAGCATAATCTCGCCAAGAAATATCCGGAAAGTGGGAAAAAGTAATCGGCTTTGTAAAACTGAGGGCGTGTCATGGACTTATGACACACCCTCAGTTTTTTATCCGTTTTTCAAGATTTTACGGTCTTTAAGCAACGTGTTTTGCGACAACGTGTTGGCTGTAGAATATGCATCGAGCAGCCAGCGTGACAATTATCCATCACCAAGACTTTCTGAATTGGAGATGTTGTAGCGATAGCAGCCATTCTGTCGGCAATCGATATTCACCCAAATGTTTTTCCTGTGTCGTCATACGTCACTCACGTTATTTTTTACTTATCCAAAAACCTGACAACCTCTGGAATCTCTTTATTCAAGAAGTCGTACCAAAGCTGAGGGCTATATCCCAAAGATGTATGATGAATCATATAGAACGGCAGCTTGTAGCCGTTAGCAAATTGCAGTTCACCTTTCTTAGGATAAGAGTTGTTGATTTTTTCATCCAATTTTTGGATAGAATATTTCACATATTTCTCGTCAAGAATATTCATGCCATTGTCGTTTCTTAGACCAACAAATATGCAAATATCTGGCTTGATGATTTGCACGACATCAGCTAAGCACTTCCATGCCGTCTCGTAATCAGCCAAAGAGGGTACCTCATGTATACCTTTCATAGGCTCCTGTATAAAGTTATAAGAAGCTATTTTGTTCCAAAAGCCCTCGACATCCATGTCGCTTTCATCCAAGAATGTTTTCTGAAGGTTAGTATGGAATTTCCAGCCACCTTTTTCTATTGCACAATTAATGATTCCTCTTGTATACTTCTTGTCTGTAACACATCTATCATATTCCTCTGGGCAGAATTCGCCTTCGTCATTCACCGTATAGTGCGAGTCTCCCATGATAAGCACACGCTTTGGTGCCGAAGCATAGTTGCAACCTATCCAAGGATAGTGTACAAGATTCTCAACCTTATCAAACTGCGAATCAAATTGTCTGTCTGATGTTGTCATAATAACCTAAATCTGCAACACTATAATTCAACATTATTTATAAGCGCCTGAGCAACAAGAAGTTGATTAGGTTTTTGCCATATCAGAAATCTCACTTATCTTAGTGTTGCATTAAAAAAACAAATAAAACTCTGAATGACATGGCAAAAATACAAATAAAATCTAAGAAACACACTCCTTTTGGGGATTTTTTTTCAATTATGGAGCAATTTGATGCTTTTTTAGCTCAAACCATAGATTCCACCTTAGGATTGAGATGTACATTGTTTGATTATCAACATAGTGAGATTCTACGCTCTCTGATATGCGTATATCTTTGTGGTGGTTCATGTCTTGAGGATATTTCAACACACCTTATAAAACATTTTATAAAAATATCACAGCCTTCAAAGATATTTTTAATCTGCGCCATTTTTTGGCACACCCTTGCACTACCTTTGCAATAAATTTTAAATGTTAAGTGTATGAAACTGAAAGAACTTTTACTTAGTACGGATTTTGATATGTTGATACCAGTCTTGAAAAAGGAAGGATATTTGGGCATCAGACAATATCGTGAGGCATACGACATCCTTTGCCATCTTACTCCAGCAGATGAATCCGAGATTAATAACCCCCAAATACGTGTAGAGTGGGTTAAACCTGTTGAAGGCTATGAGGATGAAGAACCATATATTAATGTATACAATTGCGAAGGTGGAGTTTGGGAGCACAATGTAGCCAAGGAAGTTGTAGTTGCCGATGACTGTAAACTTACTAAGGAAGAAGTCATAGCCAAGATTCTTTGGAGTTGTACATTCTACGGCTATACACCGCAGACACTCAAAGATACATTTGAGGACAGAATCGAGCACAAGATGCACACCAGTTATGGTACTATGGCTAGAAAACTAGAACAAAAGTTATACTTCAACTATTTGCCTGGCCGTAAGAAAAGGGAGATCCTCGAAACCATGAAGCTCGCTTCTCATGATAGTATATCCATGAGCATGGAGGATTGGGACTACTGCAACAGAAGAATCTCCCAAGCATCCAACATCAAAAAGAAGCGTGACCATCGCTTGGAGAAGCGAATTGATTATCTCGATTATCGAGAAAAGTATGAAGCTCTCCGAGAGAAGTTCTTGGGTGGTAAAGATATTTCCTTCCATGACATGGACTTCATCTATGATGGTTTCTCTATGCTGCAAACCAACATAGAGACTCATACCTATAGAGAAATCAGCAGAGTGGATTACCTGAAAAGACTGATAAAATACATAGACATGGATTCAGAGAATGAGTTTGCCAATCCTCAGAAGCTGGTTGTATTATGTAAGGCATCATCTCTTCATCCTCTTTCCTTGAAAGAGAAAGAAGAGATTAAGAGCGAGTTTCAGAAGTTGGCAGGAAAGGGAGAACTCGTCTTTGGTACAGCAGAGGTAAACTCTGATGTTATTGACTTACAGTTTACGATTCTCATTCAGAAATTCAAAAAGGGTCATCCGATAGATGATGATGTATAATGATTTAAAAAATCGAAAATGACAGTACAAGAATACTTAAAGCAATTCTCTTTTGATGACATCCTACCACCCACAAGAAAAATGATAGAAGAGTGGCGAAAAAAAATGGATTCATATTTTTGGACGGATGATCACCAACTCGAAGAATGCAAAATGAAATATGACTGTATCTGTAAAATTGAAGGAAAATCAAGTAAGAATCCTTATCTTTGGATTCAGTTCATAGACCATAGGGACATTATTCCTGGCTATATTGGCATGAATACATGGGACTTCGAATTGGTGCCTTTAGCTGAATGCGCCTCAAAGAAAATTAGGTATGATGGAAATCCTGGTCTTTTCTCCCAAAAGGAAATTGCGGCTAAACTTGTTTATGATTTACCAGGGTGGCGGTATAGTCTTGATGGAGAAAGTTTTCAATTAGACTACGACTCACTTTATATAAAAAAAGCATGTTTGATTTATAAAAGATATGCAAAACATCAGTTGCCAGGCAAACAAACTAGGTATTTCGATGAAGAATGGCAAGACGAATATAATCTAACTGTATTTTTCTGAAGATCGAAATATTATAGAAAAAAGAGAAAGGCGTTGCAATGGGGCAAAGAGAAAACGTAATTTCCGTGTCAAGAATAGAATCAAGCAACTGGAAATATACAATGAGATAGACTATCTTATCAGAAGATTATATAAGAACAACGTTGATGGACTTTCATACACCGATTTTAAATCAATAGTTCGTTAATAATTCAATAATGTGCTAAGCAGCTATACGCTGTAAGCACG
>ENA-OZFB01000111-OZFB01000111.1-human-gut-metagenome-genome-assembly--contig:-NODE-111-length-35232-cov-18.341047_pt1 | contig 35232 bp, 30 predicted proteins | sample MGYA00244614_ERZ653626 | MGnify/ENA primary metagenome ERZ653626 (study PRJEB26926, sample SAMN06164992) | human gut metagenome | biome: ENVO:00009003; feature: ENVO:2100002; material: ENVO:00002003...
ACAGTATGGTCAGCCGCAGTACGGTCAGGGTCAGCAGTTTGGTGGAAATGTCCAGTCGACAGGTGGACAGTATGGAGGATTTGGACAGCCACAGTATGGTCAGCCGCAGTACGGTCAGGGTCAGCAGTTTGGTGGAAATGTCCAGCCGACAGGTGGACAGTATGGAGGATTTGGGCAGCCACAGTATGGGCAGCCACAGTACAGCCAGCAGCCGGGCATGACTCCGGGTGTTATGGAGCCGGGTAAAAAGGTGAACAAGAAGCTTATAGCAATAATAGGAGGAATCGCAGCGGCAGTCCTGATCGCGATAATAGTCGTTGTTCTGATCCTGGCGGGTGGTTCCGGTGAGAGAAGTGCCAAGAAGGTCGGAGACAAGCTGGTGACAGCCTATGAAAAAGGCGATGCCGATGCCATGGTTGATCTGATGGACAAGGAATATTACAAGCTGTATAACAGAATAAGAAGCTATACAGGCAGTGATGACTATGTCAAGGATACATTCAACGAGCAGGTCAGCGACATGGTAGATGAGGTAGGCAAGGTCAAGAGTATCAAGGTCGAGGACCGATCAGAGAAGGAATATGACGAGGATAAGCTTAAGGATGTAAATGATACATTTGACATGCTGGATGTCGACATGACGGTTGACAAGTGCTACGAGGTGGACCTTGATGTCAAGATAAAAGGATCTACTGACGAATCAGATGGCGAGATCATATACACAGTTATAAAGACTGGCGGTAAGTGGTATCTTGTAGACTATGATCTCTACGTATATTAGAAAATAAATCTCATGGATTGAGGATTGATTTCTCAGTTCATGAGATTTTTGTATATATTAGATACATACGAACGTGTTTTGTAGTAAATATGTATAAAAAACAAATTGTATTTGTATATGCATGGTGATAATATAAAAAACGTAAGAAATTGTTATATGTATCTTAATAATGGAGCTGGTGGATATATCGTATACAGAAAGTCCGGCAGAGTGACATACTATTCTGCATGGAGCACAACAAAGAATGTGGTTATAAAGAAGTAGAATAGTAAATTATTTGCGCATATTGCGATTGACAAACCACAAATACTTGCTATACTAATGAATGGATAGGTTCAGAAATGGCTTATACAGGCGGTTTTCTGGATCATATAAGTTAAAAACGATGACAGAGACAGTACGGAGTCTGCGAGATCAGCAGCGAGCCGGGGGCGGTGCGAGCCCGGTGACAGTAGAGACTTTCGGAATATCACTCTGGAGTTGCAGACCAAAAGAGATTTGCTCAAGTAGGCTCTGACGTATTTCCTGCGTTAAAGGGAGCGCATATGTTAGTATGTAAGTAATAGGTGGTATAACGAACTCAAAGCCCTTCGTCCTGATTACGACGAAGGGCTTTTTTATATTTATCACAGAAAGGAAAGACGACATGTACGACAAGGTTTCGACTAAACTGGAATTCGTGAACAGAGAGCAGAAGGTATTGGACTTCTGGAAAGAAAATCAGGTATTTGAGAAGAGTGTTGAAGAGACAAAGGATCTGCCAACATACACATTCTATGATGGCCCTCCAACAGCAAATGGTAAGCCACATATCGGACACGTTCTCACACGTGTAATCAAGGATATGATCCCTAGATATCAGACAATGAAGGGACATAACGTAGTCAGAAAGGCCGGATGGGATACACACGGTCTGCCTGTTGAGCTCGAGGTTGAGAAGCTCTTGGGAATCGACGGCAAGGAGCAGATAGAGGAGTACGGACTGGAGCCATTTATCCAGAAATGTAAGGAGTCCGTATGGAAATATAAAGGCATGTGGGAAGAGTTCTCAGGCAAGGTAGGTTTCTGGGCTGATATGGACAACCCATATGTAACATACCATGATGACTTCATCGAGTCAGAGTGGTGGGCGCTGAAGAAGATCTGGGATCAGGGACTTCTGTACAAGGGCTTCAAGATCGTGCCTTACTGCCCAAGATGTGGTACACCTCTTTCAAGCCATGAGGTTGCACAGGGATACAAGACAGTCAAGGAGCGTTCAGCAGTAGTAAGATTCAAGGTTATCGGAGAGGACGCATATTTCCTCGCATGGACAACAACACCTTGGACACTTCCTTCAAACGTAGCACTCTGTGTAAATCCAGATGAGACATACGTGAAGGTTAAGGCAGCAGACGGCTACACATATTATCTTGCACAGGCGCTTGCAGACAAGGTTCTCGGCGGTCTTGCAAAGGAAGCAGCAGACGATCAGGCAGCAGTTCCTGCATACGAGGTTCTTGAGACATATGTTGGTAAGGATCTTGAGTACAAGGAGTATGAGCCACTCTATGAGTGCGTAAAGCCTGTATGTGAGAAGCAGCACAAGAAGGGTCACTTCATTACATGTGACACTTATGTAACTATGACAGATGGTACAGGTATTGTTCATATCGCACCAGCATTTGGTGAGGACGATGCAAATGTCGGAAGAAACTACGATCTTCCATTTGTACAGTTTGTAGATGGCAAGGGTGACCTCACTGAGGAGACTCCATTTGCCGGAATGTTCGTAAAGGATGCAGACCCTGAGGTACTCAAGGATCTGGACGCAAGGGGACTTCTCTTCGATGCGCCTAAGTTCGAGCATGAGTATCCACACTGCTGGAGATGTGACACACCACTTATCTATTACGCAAGAGATACATGGTTCATCAAGATGACAGCAGTCAGAGACAAGCTGGTTAAGAATAATGACACTGTAAACTGGATCCCGGAGAGCATCGGTAAGGGACGTTTTGGCGACTGGCTGAAGAATGTTCAGGACTGGGGACTTTCAAGAAATCGTTACTGGGGTACTCCGCTGAACATCTGGGAGTGTGAGTGCGGCTGCAGACATGCCATCGGATCAAAGGAAGAGCTCCGCTCAATGAGTGACAACTGCCCTGAGGACATCGAGCTTCACCGTCCGTTCATCGACGCTGTAACTATCAAGTGTCCTGAGTGTGGCAAGCAGATGCACAGAGTCACAGAGGTTATCGACTGCTGGTTCGATTCAGGATCAATGCCATTTGCACAGTGGCACTATCCATTTGAGAATCAGGATATATTTGAGAAGCACTTCCCTGCTGATTTCATCAGTGAGGCTGTTGACCAGACAAGAGGATGGTTCTACTCACTTATGGCGATCTCAACGCTGCTGTTCGACAAGGCTCCGTTTAAGAACGTAATCGTTCTCGGACATGTCCAGGATAAGGACGGACAGAAGATGAGTAAGTCCAAGGGAAATGCTGTAGATCCTATGGATGCTCTGAACAAGTACGGTGCAGATGCCATCAGATGGTATTTCTACAGCAATTCAGCACCATGGCTTCCTAACAGATTCCATGAGGATGCAGTTGTTGAGTGTCAGAGAAAGTTCATGGGTACACTGTGGAACACATATGCGTTCTATGTACTCTATGCAAATATAGACAACTTCAATCCACTTGAGCATGAGCTTGAGTATGATAAATTGTCACTTATGGATAAGTGGCTTCTGTCCAAGCTGAACTCAACAGTCAAGGCAGTTGACGCAAATCTTGGCGCATACAAGATCCCTGAGACAACAAGAGTTCTCGAGGAGTTCGTGGATGACATGAGTAACTGGTATGTCCGCCGTGGTCGTGAGAGATACTGGGCAAAGGGCATGGAGCAGGACAAGGTAAATGCTTACATGACACTTTACACAGCGCTCGTTACGATCGCACAGACAGTAGCTCCTATGCTCCCATTCATGGCAGAGGATATTTACCAGAATCTGGTTAGAAATATAGACAAGGATGCACCTCTCTCAGTTCATCTGTGCTCATTCCCTGAGGTGGATGAGAAGATGATCAATCCAGAGCTCGAGGTAGCTATGGACGAGATCCTGAAGATCGTAGTTCTGGGACGTGCAGCAAGAAATACAGCAAATATCAAGAACAGACAGCCAATCGGCAAGATGTATGTCAAGGCTGACAAGAAGCTTTTCGGTGAGGAGAAGGCTATCATCGAGGATGAGCTGAACGTGAAGAACGTTGAGTTCGATGATGATGTAAGCGCTTACACAACATACAGCTTCAAGCCACAGCTTCGTACAGTCGGACCTAAGTACGGTAAGCACCTTGGTAAGATCAAGGAGCATCTGTCAGCACTGGATGGCAACGCAGCCATGGCAGAGCTCAAGGCAGAGGGCGCTCTGAAGTTTGAGGCAGACGGAGAGGAGATCGTACTCACTGAGGCTGATCTTCTGATCGACATGGCTCAGATGGACGGTTTCGTATCTGAGGCAGACGGCGGTGTGACAGTAGTTATCGACACAAATCTGTCAGAGGAGCTTCTTGAGGAAGGATTTGTCCGTGAGATAGTATCCAAGGTTCAGACTATGAGAAAAGAGGCTGGATTCGAGGTTATGGACAAGATCACTGTATACGCTGACGGAAGCCAGAAGGCAAATGACATCATCGCAGCAAATGCGGATGCCATCATCGGCGACGTTATGGCAACAGAGATCATAACCGGCTCGGTTGACGGATACACCAAAGAGTGGAACATCAACGGTGAGAAGGTAACTCTTGGAGTGAAGAAGAACGACTAAGGGATATAATATTAGGGTTTAAAACAGGCATTTTGGAAAAAATATCCCTGATCAAGAGAATACGGCTCGAAAGGTACAAATCTTAAAGATTTTGTATCTTTCGGGCTATTTTTATGTGATTTAGGAAAATTTTGTACTTTCTTTAAATATATTTGGATATTAGGGGATGACGGTGGAATTACGATTTATTAAGTTTGTGTATGTGTGGTGTTGGGAGTATATTATTGTATGAATAAATCGTACAAAGGACTGCCGTCAATATGTATATTGGCCAGTCAGAAAAACAAAGGAGAAAAAAGATGATAGCAATTTTCATTGCACCTTTTTACATAGCGTTAAATATATATTTGTTCTGGAGAATAAAGGGCTGGGTACAGGCATATTTCCCGAAACTCAAAGGCAAGAAGGGCTGGATAGTCCCGATAGTGCTATATGCATTTCTGGCGTCGGCGCTGGTGATCGCATTCTTCCTGCCACAGGGAAGGTTCAAACGTGGCATGAAGCTGGTGGGAAATTACTGGCTGGGTGTTCTGCTTTATATGATATTCTTCATAGTGATAGCCGAGCTTGGAAGATTCCTACTGCTTCATGTATTCAGAGTGAGCAAAGATAAGATATGTGTGCCGCGGATTCGCAGGATAGTAGGCTGTGTGTGCGCAACACTCATCATGTGTATATCATTCTGGGGAGTGGTAAATGCGAGACTTGTGCGGGTGACGCCTTATGATGTGACCATCAATAAGGAAGCACGGGATGAGAATGGTCAGAAGATGGATTCCATGAAGATAGTGCTGGTTGCAGATCTTCATCTTGGATACAACATAGGCGTCAGGCAGGTTCAAAGAATAGTGAATTCCATAAATAAGCAGGACGCAGATCTGGTGCTGATAGCGGGTGATATATTTGACAACGAATGGGAAGCCGTTGACCAGCCGGAGGAGCTTGAGAAAATACTCCGGGGGATCAAATCAAAGTATGGAGTGTATGCATGCTATGGTAACCACGACATACAGGAGCAGGTGCTTGCCGGATTTACATTTGGCGGACAGAAGGAGAAGACCAGCAGTCCGGAGATGGACGAGTTTATGGAGAAAGCGGGAATCACTCTTCTTCGTGACGAGGGAGTGCTGATAAACGATTCCATATACATCTATGGCCGCCGCGATGCCCACAGACCGGGAAATGGAGTCACAGACAGAGTATCCGCAGACGAGATCACGAAAAATATGGACAAATCAAAACCTATCATAGTCCTTGATCATGAGCCAAAGGAGCTGGAGGAGCTGTCGTCGGCAGGTGTGGATATGGATCTGTGTGGACACACCCATGATGGACAAATGTTCCCAGGCAACATCCTTGTGGCGATGATGTGGGAAAATTCCTGCGGTTACCTGAATGTTGACGGCATGCACAACATAGTGACATCAGGAGTCGGCGTGTTTGGCCCAGATATGCGGGTTGGAACCAAGGCGGAGATATGTCCGATAACGGTGCATTTTAAATGACCACCACACCGCATAATATTTCGCCAACCGCTCGCATAACTTAATTAATAAAGGAAAATAACCATAACACCACAATACTCTGGACTTTGTGGCAAAAATAAAGTAAATTTACGGGTATATAAACTGATTCGGGACAAAAAATGAGGGGAGTGCCGGGTCGGATGGTATGGATAACCTGGAAAGAGGAGGCGGTTGTATGGAAAAGTTAAATGAGATCGTGTCGGCGGTGGACGGATTTGTCTGGGGACCGGTCATGCTGGTGCTTCTGGTTGGAACGGGAATATTTCTGACGATCAGAACAGGATTTCTTCCTTGGAGGAATCTCGGCTATGCGCTGAAGAGTACACTTAGCAAGGAGGCAAGGACAAAGAGCAGAGGAACCGGAGACGTGTCACCATTTTCGGCACTGACCACCGCGCTTGCTGCAACCATAGGAACGGGAAATATCGTTGGTGTTGCAACGGCCATGGTATCGGGAGGTCCGGGAGCACTGGTGTGGATGTGGATATCCGCAGCATTTGGAATGACATCCAAGTTCTCAGAGTGTATGCTTGCTATCAAGTACCGTGAGGTGAATGCCAAGGGCGAGATGAGCGGCGGTCCTATGTACACTATGAAGAAAGCATTCAAGCATAAGAAGTTCGGCGCAGTGCTGGGCTGGCTGTTTGCACTCTTTGCAGTCATCGCCTCATTTGGAATAGGAAATATGACACAGGCCAATTCCATATCTGAATCTCTTAGCAGCACATTCAGCGTGCCTACATATGTGACAGGAATCATACTTACGGTTTTTGCCCTTCTTATAATAGTTGGAGGAATCAAGACTATATCTAAGGTGTCATCAGTTGTTGTTCCTTTGATGGCGATATTCTATGTTGTAGCCGGACTTATTGTAATAATCATCAATATCCAGAATCTTCCGGCAGGAGTTGCCATGATATTCAAGATGGCATTCTCAGTCAAGGCAGTCGGTGGCGGTCTGTGTGGTACGATCACAGCAGCTATGATGAACGCCATGAGATTCGGTGTTGCCAGAGGAGTATTCTCAAATGAAGCTGGAATGGGCTCTGCGGCCATCACAGCGGCAGCTGCCACAACAGACAATCCTGTCCGTCAGGGTTACATCAATATGACAGGTACATTCTGGGATACCATAGTAGTCTGCACCATCACAGGTCTCTGTATTGCATCATCGGGTGTGCTTGGTATTACTGAGAACAGTACAAATGGCAGCTATCAGGTGAGCGGAACGGCGGTTACTGTGGAGGCTGTTGATTCTGACAACAAGACTACCACGACGGATTATACATATGAATTCACAGATGACCAGCTCATTCTGACAGATACATCCAATTCGTCAAATACCCTGACGCTTTCAGTTCTTCCATCCGACGAACTCAACAAGGATGAGAATACAAAGCTTGCAAGTGAGCTTGCGGTGGAGGAGAGTCAGGCAGCCATAGGAAGTCTTACCGGTACATGGACTGATGCAGCCGGAAACCATTATACATTTGCTGAGGATGGAACATTTGCCTGCTCAACTGTTATAAAAGGTGCAGCTCTCACGATACTGTCATTTGGCTCTGCACTTGGCAAGGTGGGAGGCTGGCTCGTAACTATAGGAATTGTGCTCTTCGCATTCTCCACGATCCTTGGATGGGAGTATCACGGAGAGAAGGCGTTCGAGTACCTGTTCAAGTCGCACAAGTACAATATGATATACAGGATAGTGTTCTCGCTCGTTGTATACGTAGGCGCGACGATATCACTGGATCTTGTATGGAACTTCTCAGATATAGCGAATGCGCTCATGGCGATTCCGAACCTTATCTGCCTGCTGGCATTAAGCGGAGAGATCGCAAAGGATATAAAGGAATTCCAGGCGGTTATCAAGGCAGAGAAAGCATCAAAGTAGAATATTAAGTCCGGGGACGGAGGGGTCAGAAACCTCCGTCCTCTTTTTTTATACTCTCTTAACCTAACTTTATACTTACTTTATTTTTTGTCCAAATTATGTTCATAAGTGATGGTTATTATATACAATATATGGGGACGGAGGTGCCTGACCCCTCCGTCCCCATGAGTAGATTAGAATACCATTACAGAGAGGTTGACATATATGAGCAGAGTAGTAGGAATAGACCTAGGAACAACAAACAGCTGTGTGGCAGTGCTTGAGGGCGATCAGCCAACTGTCATACCGAATTCGGAGGGCGGCAGGACCACACCTTCCATAGTAGCCATCACAAAGAATGGAGAGAGACTGGTGGGTGAGGCTGCCAGGAGACAGATGACTGTGAATGTGGACAGAACTATCACATCCATCAAGAGAGCGATGGGAACAACATACAGAAAGAGGATAGACGGCAAGGACTATTCGCCGCAGGAGATATCCGCCATCATACTTGCAAAGCTGAAGAGCGATGCTGAGAGTTATCTGGGAGGACCGGTATCTGATGCAGTCATAACAGTTCCGGCTTACTTTGACGACAGCCAGAGACAGGCCACAAAGGACGCCGGAAGAATAGCGGGACTGAATGTGCTTCGAATCATAAATGAGCCTACATCGGCGGCTCTCGCCTATGGTCTTGACAATGGACAGGCGCAGAAGATACTTGTATACGATCTGGGCGGAGGAACATTTGACGTGTCTGTTATAGAGATAGGGGACAGCGTCATAGAGGTTCTTGCCACCGCGGGAGACAATCATCTGGGCGGAGATGATTTTGATGAGAGGTTGCTGGACTACGTCATCAAGACCTTTAAAAAGGAGACAAAGGTCAATCTGGCGAAGGATATCACGGCATCCCAGCGAGTGAGGGAAGCCTGTGAGAATGCCAAGAAGGAGCTCTCATTTGCGCAGACTGCACACATCAATCTGCCATTTATATCGACAGTGAAGAATCAGCCGGTGCATCTGGATATGACGATAACCAGGGAGCAGTTCAACGAGCTCACCTATGACCTGGTGGAGAGAACGGCGGGACCTGTAAACCAGGCATTATCCGATGCGGGCATAACGAGAAATCAGATAGACAAAGTGCTGCTGGTGGGTGGCTCCACCCGTATACCGGCGGTTGTGGATAAGGTTCGTGCCATAACCGGCAGGGAGCCATCCAAGAATATGAACCCGGACGAGTGCGTTGCCATGGGTGCGGCGGTCCAGGGAAGCAAGCTCAGCGGCGAGCTCACCGTGTCGAACAAGGTGAATGACATTCTCCTCATGGATGTGACACCTCTTTCGCTGTCCATTGAGACCCTTGGAGGCGTGGCAAATGTCATCATTCCGAGAAATTCTGCCATTCCGACCAGGGCATCAAAGATATTTACCACGGCGGGCAATTTCCAGAGGGATGTCGAGATCAAGGTATACCAGGGCGAGCGGCATTTCACAAGGGACAACAAGCTGCTAGGCAACTTCAGACTCAGTGGTATCAAGAGAGCCATGGCGGGCGTTCCTCAGATCGAGGTCACATTTGACATGGATGCAAATGGTATCCTCAAGGTCTCAGCTAAGGATCTGGGCAGGGGTGTGGAACAGCAGATAGTGATCACATCCAGCACCAACCTTTCGGAGGAGGAGATCCGCAGAGCCAGGGAGGATGCGAAGAAGTACGAGGATGATGTGGCTGGAGCCAAGGAGTTCAAAGACATTATGAACGAGGCCGAGTCGTATGTATATAAGGTAGAGAATCTTCTTGAGACCAGGGGCGCACAGCTCGACAAGAAGGAGATGAAACGGATCAAGAGCGACTGCGAGTATCTGAAGAAGCTTGTGACACGAACTGACATGAATCATGTAGATGACGTGGAGATGGGCAGGATGAAGGAAGCCTACAGACAGCTCCAGGAATCTGCAGAGAAACTGGAGACAATGTAAGAATTTGCGAGGAGAATGGTGAATTATGAAAGACAAATTTATAAGATTTATGAGATCCAGGTACGGCAACGATCAGTTGTCATCATTCCTTACCTGGGGCGGATTGATTTTTATGGTGCTGGATGCATTTATCAAGACAGGGATATTTTATTTCCTTGGACTTCTCATGTTCATATATGGATATGTCAGGATCATGTCCAAGAACTATGACAAGCGCGCGGCGCAGAACAGATGGTTCATGGAGCATACCGCGGGCGTGAGGAATATATTCAAGCGCGCGAAGAAACAGAAGGAAGCCGGCAAGGAATACAAGATATTTGTCTGCAGCAAATGCCAGCAGATGATCAGAGTGCCAAGAGGAAAGGGCAAGATAGAGATCAGATGCCCTAAGTGCGGCAACAGATTTGTGAAGAAGTCTTAGTAACAGCGCAGACGGATAAAGTCTTATGTTGGAATATAGTGTGGAGATTGAGAGATGTTTGGATATATAGTGGTGAACCAGCCTGAGCTTAAGATGAAAGAATATGATGAATACCGTAAGTATTATTGCGGCCTGTGCAAATCGCTGAAGGACAGATATGGTGCCAGAGGACAGATCAGCCTCAGCTACGACATGACATTTCTGGTACTTCTTCTGACAGGGCTATATGAACCGGAGAAGTTTTCGGGCAGCCGAAGGTGCATCGCACACCCGGCATCAAAGCATACTTATGTACAGAATGAGTACACAGACTATGTTGCTGACATGAACGTGATCCTTACCTATTATAAATGTATAGATGACTGGGACGATGAGCATATGTTTACCCGGAAGCTTTATGCAGATGTGCTGCTCGCCGGGAAAAATGGCAGGAGACTCAAGGAAGAGTATTCACAGAAGATTCGCAGCATAGTGGATAACCTCAAGGCGATAAGCGAGCTGGAGGAGGCAGGATCTGATGACATGGATGCATTGTCGGGGCATTTTGGCAATATAATGGCAGAGATATGTGCCCCGAAACATGATGAGTGGGAATCATATCTCCGCACCATAGGCTATTATCTGGGCAAATTTGTCTACATAATGGACGCGTATGACGATATAGAGAAGGATATAGGTGCCGGAAACTACAATCCATTCGTGTGTAGACTTGCGCATGAGCTGGGTGTTGAGGTACAATCAGTGGGTGTGGATAACCCAATAGATCAGGGCAAATGGCAGGAACTTGCAGAGTGGACGAAGGATGTTCTGATGATGATGGTGGCACCACTTGCAAAAGAGTATGAGATGCTTCCTATTATTGAGAATGTAGGAATACTCAGGAATATAATATACTCAGGGATATGGGAAGCGTATTATGCAACTACGAACAGAAGATGTGGATGCGCAGAAGATAAAAATACAGATGGTGAAAATGCAGATAAATAAAACGTCATCAAATAGAAGATTACTTGATTATAGCACTAGGCCTAGTCAAAGACGATTATAAATGGTTTGGTGAAAAGGATAGGGAACAGATTATGAAGGATCCTTACGAGGTACTGGAACTCAAAAGAGGTGCCAGCGAAGAAGAAGTGAAAAAAGCATATAGAAGGCTGAGCCGCAAGTATCATCCGGATGCAAATATCAACAATCCCCACAAGGATGAGGCTGAGGAAAAGTTCAAGGAGATACAGCAGGCGTACAAGTCCATTGTGAGTGGTGAGGCCGACCGTGCAAGTTACGGTGGTGCTGGTGGATATGGAACCGGAAGCTCGCAGGGCTACGGCGGCGGTTATGGATCTGGTAGATCTTATGGTGGGAGCTCTTATGGCGGTTCGTCAGGAGGCTACGGACAGTATGATGATCCATTTGGCGGTTTTGGAGGATTTGGCCCATTTGGCTTTGGAGGATATCAGAGACAGAATGACTACGATCCAAATGATAAGGATTCCAGATATTTTCAGGCTGCGAAGAACTACATGAACAGCGGAAGCTATGAGGAGGCGAAGAACGTCCTCAATCAGATAGATAACCACGATGCCAGATGGCATTATTACAGTGGTGTGTGCAACGCCGGACTTGGCAATCAGATAAGGGCCATGGAGATGATAAAGCGCGCCATGGAGCTTGACCCGGGCAATCAGGAGTACCGACAGGCATATGAGGCCATCAAGAGCGGACGCCAGTGGTACATGGACAGAGGTGCCGGATATGGAATGGATATGCCGACCGGCGGAAAGTTCTGCAACAACCTTTGTACTATATGTACCCTCATGTCATGTTGTGTAAGCGGTATGCCTTGTGTGTGCTGCATGCCTGGTGGATACGGTAGAAGTTAGATAAACTTTTACAAACAATACTCTTATCTTAAGCCTGACTGTGAGAAGACCGACTGGGAAAAGTTCTGCGAAGGCTTAAAGAAGGTCGGTCAGTGGTGTAAAGATCACTGGAAAGAGATTGTGCTTGTAATTGAAATCGTAGCGGCTGTTGTCTGCCTTTGCGTTCCTGGCTTACAGGGTATAGGCACTGGTATTCTTATCGGAGCCTTAAAAGGTGCTTTGACCGGCGGCTTGATCGGCGGAATTACCAGTATGCTAACCGGAGGGTCATTCCTAGAAGGATTTGCCCAAGGCGCATTAGATGGTGCCATAATGGGTGGTGCCTTGGGCGGCGTAGGTGGAATCGCTGGCAAATTCATAACCTGCGGTTCTAAATTAGGAAACGCAATACAGACAACCTCTAAAATCAGCGGAGCCATTTCCAATAGTATGGATGGTTTCGACATGGTTTCATTGGGACTTGGAATGATAGATCCTAACAATCCTATTACAGAACTGAACAACAAAATGCACCAGAGCGATGTATACAACAAGTTCCAGATGGGTGTTAGCTTGGTATCTTCGTTCTCAGGTGCTGCTTCTCAGAATATGGCATGCTTTGTTGCTGGTACATTGATTCTTACAACTGCTGGTTTACTTGCAATTGAAAAGCTTAGAGCTGGTGATAAGGTCTTAGCTGCTGATCCTGAGTCATTTGAAGTCGGTGAGAAAACCATTCTTGAAGCATTTGAACGTAAGGTATACAAGCTTGTTCATCTTACAATAAACGGTGAGAAGATAGTAACTACTGACAATCACCCATTCTATGTACAAGGCAGAGGATTTATCAAGGCAGAAGGTCTTTTCGTAGGTGATAAACTCATAAGTGTTGACGGTAAAGATCTTATCGTTGAAACACATGATATTGAGCAGTGCGAGAAGCCTATAACTGTTTATAACTTCAAAGTTGAGGATTACCATACATACTTTGTTGGCAATTGCAAGATTTGGGTTCATAACAATGACTGTGTAAAGAAAGTCGAATCTGGTGAAATAGAACTGGAAACAAAAAAACAAAAAGGCAACTATGGTGAAATGAAGATGGATGAACACTATGACAGCAAGGGATTTGAGAAAATGCATAATGGTGTTGAATCACTGGACGATAAAATTCATCATGGTATAGATGGCGTATATAAGAATAAGGATCCAAATGGAGATCCTAAATTTATCATAGCAGAGGCAAAGTATGGTTCTTCGCAGTTAGGTAACACCAAAAAGAGCGGTCCGCAAATGGGTGATAAATGGATAAAAAATAATATAGGAAAAATAGTCGATGACCCAGATGACATAATCGAAGGACTTGCAACTGGTGATACTGTTAAGGAATTGTTCAGAGTAAATGTAAGTAACGATAACGGTTTAGTAAATGTTACAACTAGTGTTAAGTCATTAAAGTAGACAATTATTTACATCAAGAATTTTTGATATTAAGGAGAATATTATGCGAGATACAATTAAATCAAAAGAGTATTTTGATGAGTATATTTTGAAAATGTCAGAAGGAATCAAAAGATTTGAAGAGGGTATTGCTGCTGGAAAATACTTAAATGACAAGATACTTTTTGTAAAAGATTACATTTTACAAAAAAAAATCGGGATAATAATCGCTAAGTATTCAAAAGGTGATTCAATTGAAGAAATAAAAAAAGAATTTGAATCTTCTTTAGATTTGTTTGGTGAAGCGTGGGATGATTCAGTATACGAGAGCAATATTATTTTTGCTTCTTTAGCATATCTTCTGAATTTGGACGATGGTAAGTTGAATATAATAAAAAATAAATTGAGGAAATCTGAAACATATGATTCATTATTAGATTTTATCCTCATTGGAAATAAAAGTGAGTTTGATACATCGAAAATATCCTTTCCTCGTCCATACAAAAAGTTAGTAAAAAGCATTAACGATGAAGATAGAGATGCTTTTCTAAAATATTTGAGAGGATGGTATAAAGGCTCTGTAGATAGTGCTTGGTATGGTACACATGAACTGGTGAATAAATATCAGTATTATGGATATTGGTGTTTTGAAGCTGGTGCTATTGCAAAAAGACTTGGTTTTATAGATGACGATTTGAAAAATGAGCAATATTATCCATATGATATGGTTCATTTCGTATAATGATTCGTAAACAGTCCAGAAGAGAATGGAGTGATAAAATGTCAGATATACAAAATGAAAGACTCATTGAGTTTATATCTAATTCAAAAGTGGCGTTTATTAATGGTCAGTTCCAAGAAGCTTTTACACTCGCAAAAGAAGCAATTAAGCTTCATCGGGAACGGAAATGAGGTCAGAGAAATCAAGTCCAGTCAGACCGTTCTCGATCATATCCTCAATGCTGTCATACTGCTCCGTATTGTAAACTTCGCCGTCAAACTCGTAGGTGATCTTGAAGTCCACAAGGTCAGCCGTCACCTGAATAGGCAGCTCATCGTCGGTCAGAGTGGTAAACACCAGACCGACATTGTGCAGATCATCAAAATCAGCACTCTCACGGTACTCTGCTTCGCAGAAGTCGTTAATTAAGAACTTTGCCTTATCAAGCGGAGTCTCAAAAGTACGCTGAAAGTCCATGATCTCCACAGGTTTGTCGGGATTATGTTCAAGCATCGCAGTACGCAGGAGCGCCGGAAATGTAGTCAGCTCACGGTACGGCTCGATCTCCATTTTATCGCTACGGTTATAGATACCGCAGACGGGATCACCGTCATAAAACAGCTCACCGACTTTATCGCCGTCAGCGATAGCAAGTTTCCATGTGCCGCGCTCTGTCTCCGCAGATTCGCAGTCAGTGCCGAAGAACTTATCAACGACCTGCTGTAAAGTCTGGAGCTTTTCAGGCTCACGCTTCGGAGGATTCAGCTCAAAAGCCTGTTCGATCAGGACGGAATATCCTGCATCACTGAGCTTTTTGGAGTATTCGTCTTTATCCTCAGCCGGAAATCCGACCATAGGCTGCCCGTTTTTTGAGTGCATTTGCAGTCCGAGGACTTCCACACCGATCTCAGCATTTTTGCCGTGCATCTCGTAAAAATCGCCTGCCTTGCGGAGCGATACCGGACCTTTATCTTCGGGTTCAGCCTTTTCAGCCTGCTGTCCGCCTTTGCTGATGATCTCAAAGCCCTTTTCCTCCATATCTTGCTGCCAGCCGTCGTAGGCAAGTACATCAGAAGTGCCGAGCAGAATACCGCCATAATCGGGAGCGTCAAGGTCTTTCAGCGAAATACTCTTATCGCTGATCTTCTCGACCTCACGGCGAGCGCCGTCATACATGATAATATCACCAACAGCGAGATCGGATACTTTGGCTGTTTCGGACTTTTCCTGCACAAGCTCCTTCTCCTTGAAAAACTCAGGCATTTCCGTAAAACCGAAACTGTCACAGAAATATGCTGTATCCTTGCCGTCAGCGGAAATGACGATAACATCAGAAACAGAAAGAGAGTGTCCGAAGAAATCATCGGGACGGTCATTATTAAACTGAGTGAAAAGTGCTTCAAGCGTAGCATTGCCCCTGAACTCTCCGACCTCACCCTCATACATAAGCTCATAATCGTCCTTGTTGAGCTGTACACCGTCCTTTTTGAGTTGTTCCATACCCTCAAAGCGAATGCCGTGATACTTCTCACCACCGGGAAGCTGATAGATTTTGAAAGTCCCTTGTGCCTTTTCCACATTATCGTAGGTGCGGATCGGGTGCTGCGCCTTGAAATCGTCGAAAATACGCTGTTCCTCAGCAGTCAGCTCAGAGTGTGCTTCAAGGAAAGGAACGAAAATGTCAAGCATTCTCTGCGCCCTCTCCTTATACTCCGGCTGATTGAACGGGTGCTGCGTATAACCGAGGATACCCTCATTGTATGTGCGGATATGGTCGATCAGCGAACCGCCGCCCGTACCCTTGCCGTCGCCAATATCAAAGCGGCCGTCATAGTTGAACTCCTCACCGCCGATGACAGCAGTAATGCTGAAATCAGTCTTTTTGTACCAGCCTGCTTTCAGATCAGGGATAGTACGCTCTGAATGCTGCTTCTCATCAAGGTATTCAAGGACAGCATTGCCGAGGGCAAAACTGCAATCAGGGTGTGCAAGGGCAAAATCGTGAACGATGTCGCTTTCGCTAACCCATTCATCGCCCTTATCCTTACCGAAATGGAAAGAGAGGCTATCCGGCTGTTTTTCGGGTGTTTCTGCATCAAAGCTCACATGATACTTTTCCTTTGCGATGATAGCAAAAGCCTTTTCGGTCAGTGCTTCATCACCGAGAATATCATGGAGAGCCTTCTTGATACGGTTGAGCTTCGGGATATTATCGCCGTTCTCCCAACCGTGCAGAGCCGCACCGTCAAATGCAGTCAGAAGGTCAGCGATCTTTTCATCGGACATATCGGGAATCGCATCGAGCATATCGTCACGCACCCACCATAAAGCGAGATCGTCAAATTCCTCATGGATACGGTCTATGAAAGCCTGGCCGATCTCCTCAAAGGAAACAAAACGCTCCATACCGCCGAAACTGCAATTATATCCGTCCTCAGTCCTCTCTAAATGCAGGGAATGACGGAGGTTCTCAGCATAGTAGTACACTCTGTCCGAAATCTTGCCGTCCTCAAAGACAAACTCAATGTCAGAAGCAGTACCGCCCTCTAACAGTCCGAGGGCAAGCTCACGGCGAATATCCTCACCATAATGGAAACGCTGGGCAAGGTCATAGAACGCAGGCTCACTCAGATGATAGCCGAAAGCCGCCTTGTCGCTGGGCTTATGCTTTTCAAGATACCCACGCTCAAACATCGGATACGCCATATCCTCCCACTCATCGGAGGAAAGAGTACGCACTGCAAGGAACTTTGCAAGGTCAGCCTGCGGAAACAGCACTTCTTCCTCAGTAGGAACTCTGTTTGCGTTCTCACGGTTGATAACTGCCTGCTTATGGGCAGTCAGAAAGTCAGCAACATCGGATTCCTGCAAAGCATTGTGCAGAATCTCGTCATAAGCCTGAATATCCTCAGCGGTGAAACTCTCGTCAATGCTGTCAATCTGTCCTCTTGTCACATCACCCACGAACATAGCAGTAATAGCGGCCCTCTGTTCATCGGAGAAATCGTGCTGAGAGAAAAAGTCGGAAAGCTCGATACTGCGATCAAAACTGGACTTTGCTTCAAGCATATCGGTGAGCTTGCTGTTTTCGCCGTATCTCTCTGCAGGAGCTTGTGCCAAGTATGCCTGAACAAGAGACAGCATTTCACCGAACTGTGCTTCATCGTATCTGCGGTCAAAGAAATCAGCAAGATCAAGCTGCATATCCTCAACAGCAAGACGATGAACTACGGGCGAAAGTGCGATATTCTGCTCCATAGAAAGACCGAGGTCAGTCATTTTGCGGAGCATATTTGTCTCACGGACAGCGTTCTCCAAAGCTCTGTGAAATGCAGGAGCGTTCTCCTTATCGACCGCAAAAGCAACCTTACCGTCACGGACAACAGCATGATAGCTCACACTTGTTTCAAGGAAAGGCTTGACCTCTCCGAACTGATCAGGTGTGAGCTTGCTCATATAGTAATGGGTATCACGGTTTGCACGATAGTCACGATTGCCGACTTCCTGCGCCTTATCGGGACTTGCGAACTGCTTACGCATATTCACGACTTCGTCCCTGATGTTGCGGACAGCAAAGAGGTCAGCGTGAGAAACCGTCAGCGTACCCTTGCCGGACGGATAGACTCTGCCCGAAAACTGCATACCACGGGCTTTCATGATCTCAGCCATTTTCAGCACAAGGTCACGGTCAGCGGAAAGGTACTCTTTCTGCGGAATATAACGATACTCCGCTGAACCGAAGATGTTTTTTTCGGGCGGAGAATAAGGTCTGTTGGATTTGGTGGGAACAAGGTCGGGAGTGCCTGCGATACGCTTGAACCACTCTATATCTTTATCATTGATCGCCATAATGACGGAATTATCACGGGCATAGGCATAGTAATTGATGCCCGAATTATCAAGCTGTTTCTGCAATCTTGCAAAATCCGCAGCCTGGATCGTCACAAGGTTTTTGTCTCTGTTATCTGTTGCCTTGTTCCACATTTCGTTGCCGTAATACTGCATATTCGTTTGCTGAACCTCCTTTTTTTCAGTCTCATGTTCTACTTGTTTTGGGATACAACGAAGCATATCATTCCAGTCTTTATATGTATCGGGAGTGATAACACGCTTCATGTCTGGATACTGCTCCTGCAAACGCTGGGCAAATTCATTGCCTGCGGTATCATTGTCGGAGCAAAGGAAAACATTCTCAGGCGGGATATTATGACGGAGCATCGTGTCAAGAACGATATTCGGCTTCACGCCCATCATGGAAACAAGCCTGCAATCCGTCATTTCCTTATCGTGCATTTGCAGATAGGAGAGCATATCTATTGCACTCTCAAAGAAAAAAGCCTTTTCGCCCGTGCCGCGGACAACCTCAAAGCCGTGCCCATCGGCTGAATGTTCGGCAATACCCTTGAATCGGTGTTCTGTCGAAGTACCGACCTTTTCAGCACCGATGACCTTGCCGTTATCGTCATAATATTTGAAAAGCACATTGCCTGTCTTTTCTTCCTGAGATACTACGCCCTGTCTCACAAGTGAAGCCACAAGGTCATAGTCAAGCCCTCTGGTCTTGCAGAGATACGCAAATACACGCCTGCAATTATCAGCTTCGGCAAGGGAAAGCTCCCTTGCCGTTACTGTTTTCGGCTTCTGTTCGTAGGTGCGGGACGGAGTATATGTCAGGTCATAGTGTTCACCGTTGAGGGCTTCAACGGCTTCTACAAAGGACATTCCCATAAACTCACGGAGAAATCCGATATACTCCGCTTTCGCTTTCCGCAGATCGGCGGAATTGGCACAGAGCTTCGGACGGTTCGTTTTTGCCCGATACAGCTTGTTATCCGCCTTTTTGAGCTGTAACTTTGCCTTTTCGAGCTTGTACTGCTTCTTGGTTTTCAGGTGACTGTGAACGCCCTTGACAGCATCAGTCGCCGTCCGTCCCATGAGAAATACTCCACGGTGATAATCGTCAACCGCTTCACGGGTATATTTCTGTTTGAGTTTGCTGCGGACTTCACGCTGGGCAGTATCCGATACTTTCAGCCCTACCGTTTCTGTCGCAAGAGCCGTATCTACCGCCGTCTGCGCTACATCATGTACTGCAAAATTGACCGCACGGGCATTCGCCTTGAACAGCTTGCCCTTAAAGGTCTTAGGCTGCCATGATTTGATCGTCCTTGTGACCGAGGGAGCATCACCCGTAATACGGTATTTTGCATTTGCAAACTTGTGAATGATACCCCTGCCGCCGTGGTGCGTTTTCTCACCACGAAGGATATGGGCACGGGTATGAAAGCGACCTCTGCTGTTCTGTTCACGGCGGAAGTCTATCTGAAACTGCTTCGACCGTCTGCTGACTTTATCGAAACGCGCCTGCGCTCTGCGGAGGTTATTTTCTTTTCGTTGTAAGCTCATAAATCCTCCATTCTGCGCAGTTTATGCAAGGTCAGCGGGACGGGTTGTCATAAGGCGATACATCTGCGTATCCTGCGGAAATTTATCCGTAAACGGCAGTAACACCTTATCATAACGGATAAGTCCTTCGCCCGGACCGCTGTTCGTGACATACTTCATCTGCTCTTTGGAAATGTGCAGTTTCTCGGCAAGAATGTCCCTGTCACCGGCTGCCTGATTGAGCATATACACGAAGTCCGAGTTATCAAAGATATTCTCGACCTCCTGAGAAGAAAGCAAGTCCTTGACATTCTGCGTGATACCTGTCGGAACTCCGCCCCATTTACGGAAACGCTTCCATATCTCAGCGGAATATTTCGCAGTCTGCTCCTCTTTCAGAAGCAAGTGGAATTCATCGATGTAGTAGCGGGTGATCTTCTTTTTCTCACGGTTAGCGGAAACTCTGTTCCAAACCGTATCCTGAACGATCAGCATACCGACCTTTTTGAGCTGGTTGCCAAGTTCCTTAATATCAAAGCAGATGATACGATTGCTCATATCAATGTTTGTGCGGTGATTGAAAAGGTTCTGAGAACCATTTACAAACATTTCAAGGCTGTTCGCCACACGCAGAGCGACTTCACCCTCCTCATGAAGCTCTCGCTGTAAGTCGGAGAGAAGCGGCATCTTGTCCTCAGTCGGTTCATTCTCGATGAAATGCTTATAGATACGCTGTACGCACTTATCAATGACCGAGCGTTCCTCAGCGGAAAGCCCGTATCTGCCGCCGACAATGATCTCGCACAAGCTGATAAGAAAATCACTCTTGTTTGCAATCACTTCCATAGGATTGGTGAACATATAGTCATCAATGGTTATGTCCATCGGATTGATATGCTGTTCGGAATTGCTGGCGATGCGGATAAGCTGACCGTGAAGCGCCGATACAAGCGGAAAATACTCGCCTTCGGGATCGCAGATGATAATATCATCGAGCGTAGTGAGAAAGCAGTCGAGGATTTCACGCTTGACGCTGAAACTCTTGCCGGCACCCGGCGTACCGAGGATAAGACCGTTCGGGTTCTTTAATCGGGAGCGATTTGCTCTTATCATGTTGCCCGACAGCGTATTGATACCGTAATAGGTAGCCTGTCCGTCCTGAAACAGCTCTTTTGTGGTAAACGGTACGAAAATCGCAATGCCCGAAGTGTGCATCTCACGACGGACGGGAATCTCGTTATAGCCGATAGGCAGCGTGGATACAAGTGTCTGCTCCTGCCTGTAATCATACGGGAACATGATGCAGTTGTTTTTCTGGCAAGTTCTTTTCAGCATCTCAGAAAGAAGTTTCAGGTCTTTCTTCGATTTTGCGTATGCCCTCAGTGAAATGCTGATATGGAATAATCGCTCATTTTTGCTGTTCAAGTCACCGAGGAGCTTTTCGATGTCCTCGATATACATCTTGATCGCAGGAGGCAGAATGTCCGGATCATAGCCCGACTGCGATGCTTTCTTCTGTTCGTCGATCTTCATCTGCTCCACATTCGTGAGCTTCTTTTTGACGAATTTCAGGGCATCTATCTGGTCCAGCGGATCAACATGAATGTTCACGCAGAAAAGGTTCTGCATTTCAAGGAAGTCTTTGAGTATCTCATCGGGCAGCTCTCCGGCGAGGATATTCATACCCCATACTGCGCCGTAGGCATTGCCGATCTCAAAGTCCGCCTTATTGAATTTGATCGAGGGCGGACAGATAAAATCCTTTGTGTCCATTCCTGCCCTCAGCATAGAGTCCCAATCGAAAATGAATGGGGCGTTTCTGTAAGGGTTCAGGGCATAATACAGAGCTTCAAGTCTCTGTCTGCCGTCCAGTACCTCGGCATCAACGCCAAAGGCTTTGAAGCCCTTGATCACGTCATTCTTGATACTCATCAGCTTTGCCCTTGCTGCCTTGTATGATGTGGATTCGATACCGAATGTCAGGAACTTCCTTGCACTCTGACCGTTACTGCCTTTCAGTAGCTTATCGGTGAGCATTTCGCTGTACTCCTTGCGGATCGCATTGAAATCGTCGTCCTGTTCGGGTATCTGCACCGTCTTGACGAGCTTTGCCTTTGAACGGTTCTGGTTCTCAAAGGTAAGCTGGAATTTGATCGTGTTATCGAAAAGATTGATAATGTCACAGTATTTGCTGAAAATGTTGTTCTGCTCCTCAAATTCAGCGATAGAGTAGTTGGCATCGTAAAACTGCACCGTCAGAGAAAAGAAATTCTCCGACACCTGACACACGCCGTCCTGATACATACACAGGTACGGAATGGTGTTCTGCACAGTCGATTTACCGCCGTTTTCACTCCTGATCTCCGCCATTCGTGCGGATAAAATCTTTTTTTCCTCTTTTGTCAGTTTAGAGGCAGGCTTGCCCATGATAACCTTAGCAGAACTGCGGTTATCACTTCTTTTGGCATTTTTCTTTCTAAAGCCCATTGGAAACCTCCGTTATATGCAAAAGCGGAGATACCGAAAGTTATACTATTATGTATAGGTAAAGCTGTTAGCCTTTTCTTTCGGCATCTGCCAGCTTCTTCTTGATTCTGTTGTATTCGATGTGCCGTTCAATGCACATGAATACGTTGGTTGTGCGGTAATACCGCTTTCGTGGTCTTGTGAAGTATTCACGCATGAACTTCACCTGTTTCTCCAAGAACACGCCGTTTTTCTTGTAAATGCCGCAGAGGATCGCAGGGGCGGCGACCGCCCCCATTGCGAAGATCGCTCCCGACATTCCGATAGACGCTCTTGTCAGAAAATACACGGGCGCACCCAAAACAAGACCGATGCCGAAGCAGATCACCTGACGTTTTGTAAATCCCATGATGAACTTTTCCTTGATGTCGTTCAAGTCCTTCGGGATAGGAACGTAATGTGCCATTTTTGACCTCCGATCTTGTTTTATCGTGCGTTAAAGACTGATTTGCTGATAGCTCCTGTACGGAGAATCGTGAAGATAAGTGCCGCAGTATAGCCAAGAAGCAGTCCCATTTGCAGGATCACGCCGTCTGTACTTGCATTCAGGGCAACGATCGCATTGCTGAACAGCGTCTTGAAAATACCGAGTGCCACCACGATAAAGAAGCCCTGGAAAGAAAGAGCAAGAAGCTGTTTGATCCAGTTCTTACCGATAGAAGCCCATTCACCGCTGTCCATCATGGTTGCCATAGGGATAGGTGCAATGCTGAGATACATAAACACCTCGATGATACGGCTTGCAAGTGTGATAACGATAGCAACTATCAGTATCAGCACCCCAAGATGAACGATCAGGGAAATAAACCACACCGTCATCAGCTCACCCAAGCTCAGACCGCTGAGAGCCGACGGATTGATCGAGAGTGTGGAAGATAGATAATCTCCGGTCCCGAATAGTGTGGCAAGCCCATTGGAGCATACCGTTGTGCCAAACGAGAATAGTGCCGAAGCGATGTAATAGGTGTTGGCGACCAGTATTACACCGCACAAGGCTTTGATGATCCATTTAATGAAGATAGAATCATCGAAGTCCTTGAAGTTATTTCCTCGCAGTACCATCTGTATCAGTTCATTCAGCAGGATAACTGTCAGAATGAAACCGCCGATAGGCACTACGACATTGTTGCAAAGCGTTTCGATCGTTGTCCAGATCGTAGTACCGCCAGTACCTCCGCCGGTGAACTGTGACGGGTGCTGAGTTACGAAGTCATTGACAAGTCCACCGCTGCCGCCTGTTCCCGTTGTTTGCGAGAAAGTGTCGGTCAGTAGGTCGGAAATGCCGTCAAACTGAGACTGGATGCCGTCCTTAAATAAGTCTTTACACCAATCTTCCAGTGCATCGATCGCATCGCTGATAATTCCCATTATTCATCACCTCCAATCGTGGGAGTGACTAAAGGTCTGTCATATTTGACAAGCTGCCGAAGCTCCAGTTTGGAGGGCAGAAGGTCACGGCAGAAATAAGCAGAGCCGAAGTGATTGCCCTTAGTGGTACATTCCATGTTCTGCCGTGTATGATAGTCCACACGCCCGTCAAAGGAGAGCATCTGGATTTCGTTGTTGAAAATCTTATATCTCGCCTTGCCTTGAATACTGTTCACGGGCAGGAGCAGAGCGAAGGGCTTTTGGAAAGAAAATGCTCGTTTCAGTACATCATTCTTTTTGCTGAATGGGGGATTGGACACAAGAATGTCCCAATGTTCGGGTTCATACCTGAAAAAGTCCTGTCCCTCCTTTAAGCTGCTTCGCTCCACTTCATAGCCTTTCTCCGAAAGGAACTGATAGAAAGCGCTCCATTCCTCATCGAACGGACACCATATCTTCTTGTCTTTCGGAAGAAACTCCAGTAACGGTTCTACCGCATAAAATGGTGTGTAGACCTCATCTCCTGCACTTGTTCGGTTCGCTGTCAGATAACCGATGTTTATTCCCATTCTGTCTTATCGCCCATACCCACCACAGCCCACCGCTGAGCGACCTTTCATAATTCTATTGGAACGGCATCATTTATATAGCGTTCAGCCGAGGTTTACGCTTGTCTCTTTTCTTGATTAGCGTGTGTCAGATTACACCGCACCCGTCATCATACCCTCAAGAACAGGTACGAGAATGATAGCGAGGAGGATCAGACCAAGACCAGCCATAAGCTGCTTCATGCCCTGAGACTTTGATTGTGTGAGATAAAGAAGCAATAGAAGTGTAAAATTTTTTGCCGTTCCCATCCGGCACTTTCGCATTGTGCCGGACAGGTCGGGCATTATTCGGGCAAGTCCACCTTGCCGACAAAAGAGTAGTAGATTTCAATTTCCTGCCTGCGGTTTTTGTTCTCGTCATAGCTGCACTCATGCACTATGATTTTCTCGATAAACTCCCGAAGCAGGGTAGGGGTAAGTTCCTCGAAGCTGGTGTACTTGCGGACAATGTTCATAAACTTCTCGGCGTTTACCGTGGCTTCCTGCGCCTTTGCAAGTTCCCCTTGCAGTTCGGCGGCTCTCTCTTTAAGCTGCCGCTGCTCGGCTTCATAGTCTGCCGACAACTCCGCAAACCGTTCATCAGAAATGCGCCCGGTCACGCTGTCCTCATAAAGCCGCTTGAAGATAGCGGACAACTCGGCTATGCGCTTCTCGGCTGCGTCAAGTTCCTTGCGCTTGGCTGCGTTCCGGCGTTTGCCGCCGTCCTCGTTCTGTTCGATCAGCAGCTTCATAAACTGCTTTTCGTGCCTTGCCGCATAGTCGGTCACTTTCCGCAGGTTGGCGGTCACTCCCGCTGTCAAAAGGTCGGTGCGGATAAAGTGCGCCGTACAGTCCTTGACACGCTTCTTGTAGCTGCCGCAGATGTAGCAATCCTGCCGCCTTGTCTTGTTCTCATACCTCTGCTGGTAGAGGACGCTGCCGCAGTCGGCGCAGAACAGCAAGCCGGAGAACAAGCCCACTTCATCATAGCGGTTGGGGCGTTTGCGCTGCTTGCGTAACTCCTGCACACGCTCCCATGTGGCAAGGTCGATAATCGGCTCATGGGTATTCTTAAATACCGCTTGCTTTTCCTCCGGGTTTTCTACGCTGGACTTCACCTTGTAGGAGATTTTCTCGGTCTTGAAGTTCACCGTATGCCCCAGATACTCCTTGCGTTCAAGGATATGGACAACGGTATTTGTCGCCCATCTGTACGGGTAATCGGGGTAGTAGCGGCGGGTGCTGCCCGTCCTGCGGTATTCCAGCGTCCCCGGCGTGGGGATTTCCTGCTCGGTGAGCATACGGGCGATTTTGGTCGGGCCATTCCCGGCAAGGCACAAGCTGAAAATCTGCTTGACTACCGGGGCGGCTTCCTCGTCAATGATAAAGCGTCCGTCCTCGCCTTTGAGGTAGCCATAGACGGGCTGGCTGGTAATGGGCTTGCCGCTTAATCCCTTGCTTCTGAAAACTGCCTTGATTTTCCTGCTCGTATCTCTCACCATCCATTCGTTAAAAAGATTTTTCAGCGGCGTTAGGTCGTTGTCGCCCTGTGCGCTGTCCACTCCGTCATTGATGGCGATAAAGCGGACGCCTTTCTTGGGGAAAGTGATCTCCGTAAACATTCCGACTTGCAGATAGTTCCTGCCCATTCTGGACAGGTCTTTGGTAATGACGCATTTTACCTCGCCATTCTCCACGCAATCCATCATTTCCATAAAGCCCGGTCTTTGGAAATTCGCCCCACTCCATCCGTCGTCAACGAAAAAACGGTAGTTCAAAAATCCATTGTCACGGGCATAGGTTTCCAAAATGCGCTTTTGGTTGGATATGGAATTGCTCTCGCCCTGCAATTCATCATCTTTACTCAATCTTGCGTAAAGGGCGGTAACGGGTGCTAATTGGGTGGTCTGTCTAATCATGGTTTCCTCCATTTCCGACAGCCGCCCCGCTATTCCGTAAGAAGATTATACCATACGGGGCGGCTGTCTGTATAGTGGTTTCTGCTTCTTTATCGCCCATCAAAGTGACGATTTTTGAAAAAAGGCTTGTCATGTCACACAAGCGGTAGAAAAGTTCATAGTTCTGTGCTATACTCTTATCCAGCGGCAAACGGAAAGAATAAGTATAAAATCCATAGGTGATAACATTGAAAATCGAAATAAAAAACATACATAAGAGTGATTATAGAGCAGCAGTTCAATTTGCCATAAAAGGTATGCACTTTGATTGGTATTTGAACAACAAATTTCTACTTGAAGCATACGGCAGATATTTTTGGTATCTGGAAATGAACAGGGCTACACAAATATTGGCTGCCTATGTGGACAATGTTTTTGTCGGTGTCCTGCTTGCTGAAATATACGGTGAGGAAAAGGCACACTGCGTATGGACAGAACGGCTATATGTGAAATTTGTGGACATCATTCAAAAGGCATTTTTTAAGGGTGGGGCTGGATTGTATGAGGACACTGTAAAAGCCCAGTTAGGTCATTATTTGCAGCACAACAAACCGGATGGGGAAATTATTTTTTTAGCTGCTGACCCGGACATACAAATAAAAGGGGTCGGCTCTGCCTTGCTCCATGCGCTGGAAGAAAAAATACCCGGTAAAACAATTTATCTGCATACAGATGATGCCTGCACATATCAGTTCTACGAACACAGAGGATTTCAGCGTATCGAAGAACAGGACATTGTTCTGGAAATGCCAAAAGGAAAAGTCCCCTTAAAATGTTTCATTTATAGCAAACAGATATAAACCGGCTGTATTGCTATCCAGCGGTCATGCTCCCCGGCATGACCGCTTTCTTCATGCCCCGGCTCATGCGGTGTAGGGCGGCTTTGGTGCTGCTGCGGTTTCCGCTTCCAGCACTTTCATCATCTTGTCGGCTGCGGTGGCGGTGGTGTCTTTCTTGAAAAAGCCGGACACAATGAGGACGGAGTTCCCCATGCGGGTTTCCGTCACGCAATCCGGGCGGCGGTCTGTGGTGGGGCTGGTCTGTTTCTTATCGGGCATAGGCAACTCCTTTCACTTCAATAATTCTTTCAGTCGTTCCAGCTTGGCTTGCGCGGTTTCCCTGCGGAAGTTCTTGCTTGTGAAGCAGATAGGGGAACACATTTCTATCAGTCGGTCATAGATACGGGCGTGGGCGGTGTCCTGCGGGTTTTCCAGCATATCCGGCGTGTGGTTGGTGGTGACGATCAGCGGCTTGCCGCTGCGGTATCTGCTGTCAATCACATTGTAGACTTGCTCTAATCCGTACTCCGTCCCCCGTTCCATTCCAAAATCGTCAATGATAAGCAGGGGGTAGCGGCAAAGGCGGTCAATGTACTCGTTACGCCCCTCGAAGCTGGCGGCAAGGTCATTGAGGATAAGGGCAAAGTTTGTCATGCGGACGGGGATTTCCTGCTCCATAAGGGCGTTGGCGATACACCCGGCAAAATAGCTTTTCCCTGTGCCTACCTTGCCCCACAAGAGCAGACCATAATTCCCGGCTTTCATCTGCTCCCAACGCTCCACATAGTTCCGCGCCTTGTCCATCTGCGGGCATTTGCCGTTGTCATTGGCAAAAGTCCATTCCCTCATTTTTGGGTCGGTAAAGCCCCGGCGTTTCAAGTCCTCTACGGTGTCAAGGTGTTTCCTGCGCTGCTCGGCGGCTTCACGCTCCATGCGCCGCGCCCGCTGGCAGTCACATTCTGCCGGGTGGCGGTCGCGCCCGAACAGGGCGGCTTTATCTGCCGGGAAAAACGCTTCTTTCGGTGTCCGGCACTTGCCGCAGTATAAAAGCCCGTCCTCCCCGGCATAGTCCTCCGGCTCGGTAGCTGCTGCGGTCATGGTATCTAAAACCTTTGCAAAATCGTCTGTCATAAACTCTGTCCCTCCTTGTAGGTGTAATCGGGTATGCCCTGCTTCGGGGCTGCCTTTGCGGTATCGTCTGCCGCCCATCTGCGGATAGTGGCGGCGTGGTTGCGGTATTTCTTCCCGGTAGACGCGATATAGCCGGAAAGACGGTCAATATAAAACTCCCATTTGCCGGGCAGTTCCTCTTGCAGTTCGGATAATTCCGTATCTGACAGAAACACATTGTTGTATCTGCCGTAAGCGGCGGGGGCGGGGTGTCCCGTATCTCCCTCTCTCTCTTTCTCTAACTCTATATCTATCTCTTTCTCTATCTCTATCTCTGGTGGACAAATGTCCGCTTGATATGGTGGACATTTGTCCGCACCATGCTTTGGCAGGGCTTTTTGCAGTTCCAGACGCGCCCTGCGCTTGCGCTCCCCCTCGGTTGAGGACTGCCCGATCAGCAGTTCAATGTTGCTCATGTAGAGTGCGCCGTTTTGCAGCGGCTCGACAAGCCCCAACTTTAGGAAAATCTGTAAAGCCCGTTCTACTGTGCCGACTTGCTGCCGGGTGATGGTGGCAATCATCTGCGCCGTATAGGGGATATTCTCGTCAAGCTGCAACTTCCCGCCGTTCTTCAGCGATTTTAAGTACAGCTTCAAGAGGATATTGGAGTACAAGATACCGTCCTGCATACTTTCCAGCAGCACGATAGCGTCCTCGTCAAAATAGTTCTCTTTCAGCTTGAGGTAGTAATATTTGCGGTTATCTGCCATTGGCGGTGTCCTCCTTTTTCCAGCGTTTGGAGTAATACCGGGGGCAGAGTACCACGATAGCCCGGAAACTCTGCTTGCAGTCGTGGGTACAGCCCCGGCATAGGTCGTTGTAGGTGATACGGTTGCGGTGGTTGAGGAAGAAAGACCATTCAAGCCGCCGCTTCTTGCTCATTCGTGGCATGGGTGACGCTCCTTTCTGCCGTTTCGCCGGGTGTGGCGGTATCGGCGGTAAATCTGTATCTTCTCGGTGTCATTTTCGGGGATTTTCTGCCCTGTAAGCCTCGTTTCAAAGTCGGGTGGTATTGCGGATAGGGTGCAGGGCATACCCTTGTTTCTGTATGGTTTCGGTATCATTTCGGGGCGGTGTTTAACGGTCATGTTCGTGCCTTTTCTGCTGGCTCGGTGCGCCCCGTAGTATCTGGTCGATATTGCCCTTGACCGTCTGCAACTCCCGCACACGCTCCTTTTTCTCCCGGTAATCGTTGTACCGGGCGTTCTTCTGGGCGGTAAGCTGCTCAATCTCGGCTTGCAGGGCTTTGTAGGTTGGCAGCTTCTTTATGCCATGCTCCCGGAAATACCGGGCGGCTGCGTCCGCTATGATAAAGTCGCTTTCGTGCTTCTGGCGGTAGGCGGCTTTTGCTTTGTCCGATTTCTGCGCTTTCAGTCCGTCCCGCACATCTTTGGTCTTGGCGAATTGCAGCACATAGCCCTGCAATTCCTTTTTGCCCTGCAACGCCGCTTCAACAGTTTTCAGTCCGGCGGTGCTGTCCTGGAGATCCGCATAGGCGGCGGTAATGGCTGCGTCAAGCTGCTCCGGGGAAGTAAAGCCGTACTGCTCATAGGCGGCAACGGTAGCCGCCATCTGTTTGAGGTTGTGGACTGCCGCCCAGCGGTCATAGCCCACGCCTTTCCCCTCGGCTCGCTTGGCTTCCCGGTCAACCATGCGCTGTATGCCGTCCTGTTTCGGGGCGGTTTTCGCTGTTTTTCCCTGCTGTAATCGCTCCCGGATAGTGCGTGGGTATTCGGGTATGGCTGCGGCTTTTTCGGCGGCTCTGTGAGCATTCTGCTCCAAAAGGGCAAGGACAGCGGCGCGGTCAAAATCGTCCCCCAGCTTCCGGGCGGTGATGGGCTTGGTGCGTTCCGGCGCAAGGTAGGACAATCGCCCCCGGCTCTCCTTGACGGTCACGCCTTGCCGCAGAAGCAAAGCGGAAAACTCGTCATAGCTGGTGGCAGAGGACAGGGCGGCTCGGATAGTCTGCCGCAACTTTTCCTTGTCCGTTTCAAACTTGGTGGGCTTGGGCGGCTGCTCCCCGGCTGGCAGGGCTGCGGCCTGCTTGTCCAGCTTGGCTTGCCCTTTCCGCTGCGCCCAGTATTCACGCTCCGTCACTCTGTTTTTGCTGCCATTGAGTAGGTCAATCTGATAGAGGTTTTCCCGGTGGCAAATCTCCATGACTTCCGCTTTCAGATATTCCATAGCTGCGTCTGTGCAGCGGTGTTTACACCCGGCGCGGGTGTCCGCTGGTCTGTCCATGTAGGGCAACAGCGGCACTTCCTCAATCCGCAGACTGTTAATGACGATATGCACATGGATATTTCCGCTGTGGTTGTGTCCGTCCGGATGGGTGCAGACTATGGCTTGGTGTCCGGGGAAGTGTGTTTTACAAAATCCCTCGCCCAACTGCTGCGCCCGGTCAACGGTCAAGCCGTTGTCCGTCCCGTCCCTTGGGTCAAAGCTGATAATGTAGTGGTGGCTTTTCACATCCTCCCGCTTTTGGTTTTTGCCATAGCGGAGATTGGAGCGCATACAGGCAACGGCAAAATCTTCCCCGCCGCAGTTCAGCGTTGCTATGCGGTAATCATCCCTCGGTATCAATCGCCCATCAGCGTCAAGAGTGGGGCGCATGGTAAACTCGTCATGCTCAAAGGTCAAATACTGTTCGGCTGCGCCGTAGTCGGCATTTTTAGAGCTGATATGTTTGAATGTCGCCAACGGCTTCACCTACCTTTCGCAAGACTTCAAACTTCAAGGCGGCAAGGTCGGCTATGGCTGCCCGTACCTCGCCGGATAGTGTGTTGTAGGGTGCGCCGTACTCATTGAGAGCGCGGGCGATCTGGTTGAGGTTGCCGCCGATTTTCCCGTATTCGGCGGTCAACTTCCCAACAGCGGCAAGCAGTTCATCATTGACCGGGGAAACGGTGACAATGGGGCGAATGGTCGCCCGTGTAATGGCTTGCCGGATAAACTCGGCTTGGCTGATGTCGTAATGCTCCAGCCGCCCGGTGAAGTCGGCGTATTCTTCCTCGGTCATGCGGGTCTTGACTACATGGCTGCGGTGGGGCGTGTTGTATCTCTTGGCTATGGGTATCACTCCTTTCACTTACCATCTTTTTGAGGGCTTTTTTGCAAGGTTGTTTTCGGTAGGATTTTGAAAAATCCGAAAAATATTTTGAGGGTTTTTCAAGCGGCACAAGCCGCATAGCAGGGTTTGGGGAAGGCACTCCCCAACAAGATTTACCGCAGGGGTAAAACCGCAGATATGCGGATTTTGGCACCGTGGTAGAATCTTGCTCTGAAAAACTGCCGCTTTCCTCTGTGAGGCTGCTCTTAATACCTACAAAACCGCAGCGGGGCAAATAGGCGGAAAATCCAACGGATTTTTTCTATGCCCTTACTGCAATTCGCAAGGGGGACGGTATGGCTGGTTTCATCAATATAGCGATAGTGGCGGCGTGTTCTGCCCGCTGTTTGTCCCCCTCCACGAAAGAAACCGAAAAATGCCAAACGCTTCTTTTGATTTTTTTCATCACTACTACGGTAGCCCCATACCTTTCTTCCAAATGGCTGCGGTATTCTTTTCATCACTACTACGGTACGCAAGACCGTTTTGGGCAAATTTCCCCGTCACTTTCTACAACAACAGGAATGTGCGGTCTGCCAAAAATGGGCGCAAAAAAAACGCCACGGACTTTCAAAAAATCTGTGGCGTTGCAGCTTGGTCGATATTCAATTTTCATTTCCATAATGTGAGGGGAGCGACAGCACTTTAGTCTGTCGCTCCCTTGATTACCCATCAGCGGAAACAGGCAGGGCTGTCAACGGCGGCGCATTTATGCGCCGTTCATCTTGACCGTTGACTGCTCCGGCTGATTCCGCTATTTGTTGTGGGATTACAGCTACATTCAAATCTTTTGCGCTGATTAGTGTTTCTTGTTTGCATTTCGGACAGAACAGAGGGAAATTTTCAAGTATTGTATCGGGGCGTATCTTTGTTCGTGTTTTATTTCCACAAATAGGGCAAAGCACCCACCTATCAGGCGATTTAATCATTTTAATTTTCATTATTTAAGGAAAGAAATGTAAATTGTGAAGTTATCGGGAATGTAGCTGATACTCAATCCCTTTTCGCCATTTGACAAAAGCGTACCGATAGAAACATAGTCCTGTCCCTCAATTTCTTCCGACACTTCCTCTATTATAGAAAACCCCTCTTGCTTCAAAAGCTCTAAATAGTCGTTATAGTCGGTTTCGCTTATATCCACAATACTGATACTGCAATTCTCATGTTCCGTATCAAGCATAGCCCAACCGACCGTACCGGACGGGACGGGAAGCCCCTCGGTGTATTCATTCACAGGCCATACACCCGCGTCAAGCATGGTATTGCTTTCTGTTTGTGTATTGCTTGGATTATCCGCAGCGGACGGCGTATCTTGATTGGAACAGGCAGCCAAAGAAAGCATAAGTAAAATAGCGATTATTGAAACAAATTTTTTCATAGCTACCTCCTGTTTTTGCGGACGGTTCGGATAATCTGAATGATTGCGATTGTAACCGCGATTACACCGACTGCCAAAATGATTTGTGAAGCGTCAAATCCAAAAGCTCCCTCAACTTGAATGTTTGTCATTGCGTCTGCTTGTCCGATTGCCCCGTCCGGCACTTTCCCGGATTGGGTAGTGGCGTAAATCACAAACGCTGCAACGGCAACGACAAGGGCTGCAACGCTCGAAATAATCCCTTTCCGTTTCTGCGGTGCTGCGCTGTCAATGCCTAACTGCTCGGCGGTATTCTCTGCAAACTCTTTGGGAGTGCCTAACCGTTCGATTACCTGTTGTTCCGTTTCGCCATGCTCCAACGCAGAAGCAAAGACTTCATTCAGATCACGCACGACCTCTTTTTTTGCTTTGCGTGTTAAACTCAATTCCTTTTCCACTTGCTTAATGTATTGCTCTTTCATTCTGATACCTCCGCTGTTTGATAGGTGGCAATAAAGCCATTTACACAACTTTCATAGCTCGCCCAAAATAAAATCAGCTCGTCTAATACCTCTCTGCCCTTATGGGTAAGGGAGTAGTATTTTTTTGATCCGCCATTTGCCGCTGCCGGGGCTAATCGGCATTGGATTAACTCGGCTTCCTGCAAACGATACAGAATAGGGTAAATCGTTCCCTCTTTTGCATAGCCCAAAACGGACGCGCTGTTATTTAGCTCTGTAATGATTTCATAGCCGTAGGTTTCTTTGCGTCCGATCAAGCACAAAAGTATCATTTCAAGAGAGCCTTTTTTGAATTGCTGCACATACCTGTTATCCATACTCTCTACCTCACTTTAGTTTTGCTATTTAGCGTTCCTAAATAGCAAAACATATTATAACTCCCGGAGGTGTTCAAGTCAATAGAGTTTATAGAAATGTTACAAATGCTTTTTAGACTTTACCCTATAATTTGCCTTGCTCGGAATAGCGGCGGGGCTGACTGTCCTTGTCCTGTTTTGTTGTGCTTCTTTATTAACCATGAGCATTCGCACCGGGGTTATCGTTGCCGTAACCTTCGAGGAGGTTTACGACACCCCAAAGCGAAACACCGCCGCCGATAAGGCAGATGACGCTTTTGAGTACGGTGCAGGCAGTAGTGATAAAGGACGAGGTATCGACCTCGCCGGTGCCTGCTGCGAATGCCTGAGTTGCACAGGTAGATGCCATGATGCCTGCAACAGTGCAGAACATCGTTGCCTTCTTTGCACCACGGGTGAGCTTAGAGAGCCACTTGTGCTTAGGTGCAGAGGTAGTGGTTGCTGTCTCCATAGCGGTAGCATCGACCGCAGAAATATTCAGTTCGTTCATAGGTAAAAAGTCTCCCTCAAAATAAAAAAAGTAGTGTCCGCAGCTTCAACCGTTTCTCTTTTATTCGGTTTCTTCACTGTCCGAGTTAAAATCCGACATATATCTCTTTTTCGTCGGTTTCCTCAGAATTTTGTGTATCAGCGGTTTCTGTTTCTGTTGCTGATACTGTTGTAACTTCCTGTCCGGCGGCCGTCATATCAACACCATACCCCGTGAACTTTTCCTGTCGAGACAGTCTCAAACGCATCGCCTTTTGGTCACTCACAAATTTTTCGATGTTGAACCCCATCTCAGGATTATCGTCCAAGAGCATTGGATATTGCTTATGACGGGTAATGTCAAACTTGTCCGAGAAGAACGGACGCACTCCTCGCACCTGTAAGATACATTTACCGCCGTCCATGACCGCCAGTTCGTCCTGACTTTTCAGTTCTTTGCCGAGCTTCTGATAGTTCATACCGTAGCTTTCACTCTGACCTCTGTTAGTAGAAGTATTAAAGGAGTCGATTGTCTCTTTTCCGAGACTTTCACTGATCTCCTTTAATGTTGACTTCTCCTTGCCGCCCAAAAACAGCATCGTATCACAGTTGCCTTCGATCGTGTCTGCATTGTCTTTGTAGATAGCCTTTAGCTGGCTCTTAGCTTGCAAGATGATACTTGCCGATATTTCACGGCTTCGGATAGTCGCAATGAGCTTCTCAAACTGCGGTATTTCGCCAATATTGGCGAACTCGTCTAACAAACAGCGTACATGATAGGTCAGCTTTCCACCTGGGGAATTATCTGCTTTGGTGCAGAGTAGGTTGAAAAGCTGGGAATACATGATCGCTACAAGGAAGTTGAATGTGGCATCTGTATCGGAGATAATGATGAAAAGCGCACTCAGCTCGTCACCGAGCTTGTCGAGGTGCAGCTCATCGTAGGAGGTGATCTCCAAAACCTCATCTATTGCAAAAGGCGCGAGTCGTGTCGAACAGCTAATTAGGATAGACTTAGCCGTTTTGCCAGAGACGAAAAGTCAAGGACTTTTTCATCAAATTCACAAAGAAGTCACATTTTGCGGACTTCCTCACGGAGCATACGCTTGATTTTGTCCTCCATTGTCTCTTTTGCGGTCTGGCTGAAATGGACACGGACGATATAGGTGGTCTTGCCGATCTGCTTTCTGACAGTCGGGCAAGTGGCGGTGTTGGTTGCGGTAT
>ENA-OZFB01000151-OZFB01000151.1-human-gut-metagenome-genome-assembly--contig:-NODE-151-length-28670-cov-5.277162_pt1 | contig 28670 bp, 19 predicted proteins | sample MGYA00244614_ERZ653626 | MGnify/ENA primary metagenome ERZ653626 (study PRJEB26926, sample SAMN06164992) | human gut metagenome | biome: ENVO:00009003; feature: ENVO:2100002; material: ENVO:00002003...
GAGATGTCTTAGGGTCTCGTGGGCTCGGAGATGTGTATAAGAGACAGCCCATATACCTCGTGACTATACGAAAAGTCCGATACAATTTCTCCCATAATAGTGACCTGATTGTTTTCACACATTTTATCTGCCATGAATACTCCTTCCTTTTGTGGAAATTTTTGATAGGCTTCTGTTTTACCATTTAATGGTTGGTAGAAATCATCAAACCTTGTCGATAAGGCCGGCGAAAACTATCTAAAACGCTTAAATCGCCGGTGTGCGTTGAAAAAAGCTTGCGAAATCAGCTTTTTATGATAAAATAGGATAGGTTATTTATGTAAAGTTAAACAATATTAAAAAGAAGGTTAAATTTATGGTAACAACAAGAGACGACATTCGTAATATCGCAATCATCGCCCATGTCGATCATGGTAAAACCACACTGGTCGATGAGCTGTTAAAACAAAGCGGTGTGTTCCGTGCCAATCAGGAAGTACAGGAACGTGTCATGGATTCCAACGATATCGAGCGTGAGCGTGGTATCACTATCCTGTCCAAAAATACCGCTGTATTTTATAAGGATACAAAAATCAACATTATCGATACGCCTGGCCATGCCGATTTCGGTGGTGAGGTAGAGCGTGTTCTTAAGATGGTAAATGGTGTAGTCCTCGTCGTAGACGCATTCGAGGGAACCATGCCGCAGACCAAATTCGTACTGATGAAAGCACTTGCTTTAAATCTCCCGGTTATTGTCTGCATCAACAAGATCGACCGTCCGGAAGCGCGCCCTGCAGAAGTGATTGATGAGGTGTTAGAGCTTTTCATGGATCTGGATGCTTCCGATGAGCAGCTTGACTGCCCGTTCATCTACGCTTCCGCAAGAGACGGATACGCTATGTACAATCTCGACGATGAAAAGAAGGACATGACTCCTCTTTTCGAGACGATCGTAAACTATATCCCGGCCCCGACCGGAGATCCGGATGCCAACACACAGGTTTTAATCAGTACCATCGATTACAACGAATACGTTGGCCGTATCGGTATCGGTAAAGTCGACAACGGTTCCCTGAAAGTCAACCAGGAAGCAGTCGTTGTCAACCATCACGATCCGGACAAACTTGAGAAAGTCCGCATCAGCAAACTGTATGAGTTCGATGGTTTAAATAAAGTAGATGTCAGTGAAGCAAAGATCGGTTCCATCGTAGCCATCTCCGGTATTGCGGACATTCACATTGGAGATACCATCTGTTCTCCGGAAAATCCGGTAGCTATTCCGTTCCAGAAGATTTCCGAGCCGACTATCTCCATGAATTTCATCGTAAACGACAGTCCTCTCGCCGGTCAGGAAGGAAAATATGTCACTTCCCGTCATATCCGCGACAGACTGTTCCGTGAGTTAAATACCGATGTTTCTCTCCGTGTTGAAGAAACCGACAGCCCGGACAGCTTAAAAGTATCCGGCCGTGGTGAACTGCATCTGTCCGTCCTGATCGAGAATATGCGCCGTGAAGGATATGAATTTGCAGTCAGCAAAGCCGAGGTTCTCTATCACTACGATGAGAATGGCAAAAAACTTGAGCCAATGGAACTTGCTTACGTGGATGTACCGGATGAATTTACCGGCGCCGTCATCTCCAAACTGCAGCAGCGGAAAGGTGAACTTTTAAATATGGGTTCCATTGCCGGCGGTTATACCCGCTTAGAGTTCAAGATTCCTTCCCGTGGTCTGATCGGATATCGTGGGGAGTTCATGACCGACACCAAAGGAAACGGTATCATCAATACCATGTTTGACGGATATGAGCCATTCCGCGGTGAGATCGCTTACCGTTCTACCGGTTCCCTGATTGCATTTGAGACCGGTGAATCCGTAACTTACGGTCTGTTCTCCGCACAGGAGCGTGGTACGCTCTTTATCGGACCTGGCGAAAAAGTATATTCCGGTATGATCATCGGGCAGAGTTCCAAAGCCGAAGATATTGAGTTAAATGTCTGCAAGAAAAAGCATCTGACCAATACACGTTCCTCTTCTGCAGATGAGGCACTGACTCTGGTTCCGCCTCGCAAATTAAGCTTAGAGCAGGCTCTTGACTTCATTGATACCGACGAGCTTCTTGAGGTAACTCCGGAAAGCCTGCGTATCCGCAAGAGAATTCTGGATCCTACGATGCGCAAGCGTGCTTCCATCGCCAAGAAAAATGCCATGAAATAAATAACAGGCAAAAACATACACTTACAATTACTCCACCTCCATGGTGGAGTAATTTTTTACAGGAGACGTTCCATGGATTTGAAGAATTTTACAAAACATTTGATTTATCAGAGTGCAAATACACAGATCCCGGATAACTTCAGCCGGTTTCAGATTCTGCATCCGGAATATTCGGCTCATGAAAGCGTTGTCAAAACCTATCCGCTTCCGGAAAATGAACATCTGTTTTCCCTGCTGTGGGATATTCATGACGGACATATGCTTTCTGCAACGATTCTGCCCTCCCAGCCCTCGTTCCTTTATGAAAAAGAGTTTACACCCGGCATGCGCACGCAGATGCACTCACACGAATATCTGGAATTGTTTTATATCATTGACGGAGAATACCGGCAGAAAATTCTGGGCAATGAATTTACTTTTCACCGGGGTGAAGTCTGCCTGATCGACAAAAACTGTCTGCATCAGGAAATCATGGAAGGAACTTCTGCCACACTTCTGTTTCTTGGCATTACCAATGTGATGTTTCAGGACATTATGAAACGGCAGATTACAACAGAGCGTATCAGCTCGTTCCTGAAGATGGCACTGATGGAACAGAAATCGCTCCAGCAATATCTGCATTTTCTCCCTCAGGCAGAGGAGGCAGTCTCACAGATGGATGAAACCATGACATCACTTCTTTTGGAATTACAGCGTCATGATGAGGCTTCTCCGATCATCTGTCGGGGACTTCTCCTGCGCATTTTTCGTATTTTAAATACACAATATGAATTTTCGCTGTCAAAAAAACTGCGACAGAAAATGAACTGGATTTTATATGAAGAAATTTCTGATTATATGAAGCAGCATATGAAAAACATTTCCATACGAATGCTCTGTGAAGAATTCCATTTTCAGGAAGATTATTTCAACCGGTTACTGAAAAACCGGACCGGAATGACTTATACGGAATATCTGCAGCATCTGCGTCTGCAGAAAGCCGAAGAACTGTTGCTGCACACCAGACTGACAATCGATGCGATTGCTGCCGAAGTCGGCTACAAAAACAAAGGATATTTCTACAAAATATTTACGGAACGGCACCGGATGACTCCGGCACAGTTCCGCAAAGAATCCTGTTGATATTTTATTTTATAAATCCCATTTCCAGTCACGGATCTCCGGCATATCAACACCATACTCATGAATGTACTGCTTGTGTTCTACAAGCTTGTCATTCATTTTCTGTGTCAGATAAGCGCCACGATTTCCTAACTGTGGAAGATGCTCAATTACGCTCTTTACCAGATGGAAACGGTCAATCTCATTCTGTACACGCATATCGAATGGTGTTGTGATGGTTCCTTCCTCCTGATATCCGTATACATGAATATTTCTGTTGGTACGACGATAGGTCAGCTCGTGGATCAGTGTATGATACCCATGGAATGCAAAGATGATTGGCTTATCTTTGGTGAACAGTGCATCGTACTCTGCATCTGTCAGACCATGCGGATGCTTGGTGCTTGGCTCAAGTTTCATCAGATCGACAACATTGATCACGCGAATCTTAATCTCCGGCATTGCCTTTCTTAAAATCGTAACTGCTGCTAATGTCTCCAGTGTCGGAGTATCTCCACAGCATGCCATAACCACATCAGGCTCCTGTCCCTGGTCGTTACTTGCCCACTCCCAGATGCCGATACCCTGTGTACAATGCTTTACTGCCTGTTCCATAGTCAGCCACTGCTGTCTCGGATGCTTGGATGTAACAAGCACATTCACATAATCGCGGCTTCTGATGCAGTGATCAAAGCAGGACAGCAGACAGTTGGTATCCGGTGGCAGATAAAGACGTACCACATCTGCCTTCTTATTTGCAATATGATCTAAAAATCCCGGGTCCTGATGGGTAAATCCATTGTGATCCTGCTGCCATACATTGGATGTAAGAATCAGGTTCAGGGAAGCAATGGACTGTCTCCACGGAAGCTGATTACATACCTTTAACCACTTTGCATGCTGTGCACACATAGAATCTACCACACGGATAAATGCTTCATAACTTGCAAAGAATCCATGACGTCCTGTCAGAAGATATCCCTCTAACCATCCCTCACACATATGCTCACTTAACATAGAATCCATAACACGGCCATCTGTAGCAAGGAATTCATCGGAATCCAGTTTTTCATTGTTCCAGTCACGGTTTGTCTCCTCAAAGACTTTCATCAGACGGTTTGACATTGTCTCGTCCGGTCCGAAAATACGGAAGTTCTTGGAATCCTCATTCAGTTTGAAGATATCACGGACAAATCCGCCAAGTTCTACCATATCCTGTGCCTCAACGCTTCCCGGCGCCGGAACATCAAGTGCATAATCACGGAAATCTGGAAGTCTTAAGTCACGTAAGAGCTTACCACCGTTTGCATGTGGGTTAGAACCGATTCTGCGGTCTCCGGTCGGTGCAAGTGCTTTCAGTTCCGGAATCAGTTTTCCATTCTCATCAAACAATTCTTCCGGATGGTAGCTGAGTAACCACTCTTTTAACATTTCCAGATGCTCCGGTTTGTCCATCATGATCGGAACCTGATGCGCACGGAAAGATCCCTCGATCTGCTTTCCGTCTACAACCTTTGGTCCTGTCCATCCCTTTGGAGTACGAAGTACAATCATTGGCCACTTTGGTCTTGTGGTATCGTGGTTTTCTCTTGCATTCTTCTGGATCGCCTTGATTTCGTCCATAACGGTATCAAGTGTCTCTGCCATCTTGCGGTGCATGGTCATTGGATCATCGCCCTCTACAAAATATGGTTTCCATCCGCATCCATCAAAGAAATGCTCAAGTTCTTCATGAGAAATACGTGCAAGAATGGTTGGATTACTGATCTTATATCCATTCATATGAAGGATTGGAAGAACCGCTCCATCGCTCTCCGGATTTAAGAACTTATTACACTGCCATGAAGTTGCAAGAGGTCCGGTCTCGGACTCACCGTCTCCCACGATACAGGCAGCAATCAGATCCGGGTTATCAAATACCGCACCAAACGAATGTGCCAGGGAATATCCCAGCTCACCACCTTCGTTGATGGAACCCGGAGTTTCCGGAGCTACATGGCTGGAGATTCCTCCCGGGAAAGAGAACTGCTTACACAGTTTCTTCAGTCCATCCATATCTTCTCCGATATTTGGATATACCTCGCTATAGGTACCTTCCAGATAAGTATTGGCAACAAAGAAGTTTCCGCCGTGTCCCGGACCGGAAATTAAAATCATATCCTGATCATACTTTTTGATCACACGGTTTAAATGTACATAGACAAAGTTCTGTCCCGGTACGGTTCCCCAGTGACCAACAATCTTTTTCTTTACCTGATCTCTGGTAAGCGGCTCTCGAAGAAGTGGATTATCCAGCAGATATAACTGTGCGGCACCAAGGTAATTGGCTGCGCGCCAGTAGGCATCCATCTTCTTCAGGTAATCTTCGGTTAACGGCTGTTTTTCAACAACATCTGACATCCTGACTGTCCTCCTGTAAAATCATATTATCATTAGATGCCTATATTTTAGGAAATCCATCCATATTCCACAATTTCCTATTCCCATTAATTTCCCAAAAAGTTACCTGTTCCGACTTGTATTTCCTGTTGTTTACTTATTTTTTCATTTATTTCCATTAAAACCATAGCCAAAAGAAAGGATTATAAAATTTCACACACAGCGATTACAGTTTTCCGTATACCTCCATAGGGACATATGCCCGAATGGAAATTCCTTCCGGCACATACTCTTCTGAGACAAGTTCTCCCTTATTTCGTACAAGCTGCAATACACCTGCCTGCGCATAGGGAATCACGCGTTCAATATAAATTTTATCTTCTCTTAACATTTCCTGCAGCACATCTTTTACTGCATCCAGTCCGGCATTTTCCGTTGCGGAAATCTGAAGAACATGATCCGCACGAAAATCCTGCAGTGGGTCATCATCGGTTCTGATATCGATCTTATTAAAAAGCGTCAGAATTTTTTTATTTTTAACGCCAAGATGATCAAGTGTCTCATAGACGATATACATCTGCTTGTCGCGCTGCGGATTGGAAGCATCCACTACATGAATAATATAGTCCGCATATTTGGCTTCTTCCAGTGTACTTTTAAATGCCTCAATCAGATGATGCGGCAGTTTCCGTATAAAACCTACCGTATCCGTCAGCAGCACCTGCTGGTGTCCTTCCAGCTCCAGCATCCGTGTCGTCGGGTCCAGCGTTGCAAACAGTTTATCCTCCTCTAAAACCTCTGCGTCCGTCAGATGATTCAGGAGGGTGGATTTTCCGGCATTTGTATATCCGACAATTGCCACAACCGGAACTGCATTGCGCTCTCTTTTTGCTCTGGCAATTTCGCGGTGTTTGACCACTTCTTTTAATTCCCGGTTGAGCTGTGCAATCCTGTCATTGATCAGACGGCGGTCAATCTCAAGCTTTTTTTCTCCCGGTCCACGGGTACCGATTCCACCACCCAGACGGGACATGGATCTGCCAAGTCCGGTTAATCTGCTCAGGCGGTACTTCAGCTGAGCAAGTTCCACCTGAATTTTTCCCTCACTGGTTGTTGCACGGGCTGCAAAAATATCCAGTATGATAAGCGTCCGGTCCATCACCTTGGTATTTAACATCGTCTCCAGATTTTTTAACTGCGCAGGGGACAATTCATCATCACAGACAATTCCCGTTGCCCCCGTGTGCTCTAAAAGTTCTGCAATCTCTGCTACTTTTCCGGTTCCCACATAGGTTCCCGGATGGATCAGCTCCCGTTTCTGGATCAGCGTACCGGCAACCGATGCCCCAGCAGTCTTTACCAGTTCGGCAAGCTCAGCGAGCGAATCCTCTGCATCGTCTCCATCCTGCTCACTTACACCCACCAGAATAACTCTCTCTTTAAAATCTTCTAAAACAATTGGTTCACCCATTATCTAGTCTCCAAAAATGTATTCTCGTGTTTTGCTTCCTCATCATCCGGATAAGCCTTTAAATATTCCTTCATCATCTTTTTCGCGGAATCAAAGTCGCCACTGTACTCATATGCCGCAATGGCACTTTTCATGAGATTCTGCTTATTCGGCACTTTCTCCAGTTCCAGACCGGAATTAAAATAAGTCAGTGCATTCTTATAATTTCCATCCTGCATCTCCTGCATGCCAAGTTCATACAAATCATAGGATGTAGCCACTCCACTCTTTATATACTCCGCGATACATTTCTTTGCCTTGTCCGAATCTCCATTGGCATCATATGCAAGTCCCAGATAATACGATGCCAGCATCTGCTTATGTTCTTTTGCTTTTTCCAGATAACTGATGGCATCTTTGTTTTCACCGAGCAGATAACTGATTCTTCCTTTATACAGTTCGTCTTCCGGTTTATCCCCTTTGATCTCCATCGCAGCAGACAGATACTTCTGTCCCTCGTCCTTTTTCTCATGCCGGCTCAAAGACTCATAGATTCCAATGTAGATTTCATAATTTTTTTTGCCATGCTGCACAGCACTCTCAAAATCTGCCTTGCCCTTTTTTTCTTCTCCCATATCCATATAAAGATCTCCGCGCAGATAGTATGCGCGTGCATCTTTATTGTATTTGATAATGGCATTATACGTTGCAAGTGCATCTTTTGTCTTTCCGTCCAGTGCCTGTGCTTTTGCCTTGTAAAAACAGATATCCAGTTCTTTCTCCCCGATATGTCCGATCGACTCTCCAAGCGCATTCTGAAATGCCTTGACCGCATCTTCATACTTTCCGCTCTCCATGCAGGTAATTCCATACTGCCGATAGGCATCCTGTTCCTTTGTATCTTTCGTTCCGCATCCAATCACAGACAGCGCAAACACTGTTGCAAGCAGCACGGAAATGATTCGCTTCTTCATGTTCTATTCTCTCTTTCTGAAAACTACTTTTAGCATGCCACCGCTATATTTACCCAGTTGTCACCGATCCGCGGTCCATGCTCCCGGTAATAAGTACCACCGTAGGTAAATTCGTCCGGTTCCACTGCATAGGGAAGTCTGATCCAACACTTGGCAAATGAACCATCCGTGCCATACTCCGGGGATGTTGTGCTCAGATGCCGCCCATGCAGCCCATGCAGCCCCCCTTCAAATGCCGTCTTTGCAATTTTCTCATTTTTATTCATCAAATAATACATGCCGTTCTCCTTCTTCATTCCTATATCTTACGGTATTTTCCGTACTTTTGCAATCATTTCAGAAAAAATAGGAACCGGACATCCGGTTCCCAGAAACAGCACTTATTCGCGCTGTGCTTTCCGCGCTTTTTTAAACTGATACATTTTTTCATCCGCATTATTGATACATTCATTGAGACTTTTTTCCCCGCAGAGAACTACCTCATATCCGATACTCGCTTCCACATCAAATTCAGCATGAAGACTTTTTGATATTTCATCCAATGCTTTTAAAAACGCTGCCTTTAAACTTTCAGCCTGCGCTTTTTCACATCCCGGAAGCAGTACAACAAACTCATCTCCACCGTACCGCATGGAAACGGCTTCCGGCGGAAATACTTTACGAATCCCATCTGCTATCCCACGAATTTCCAGATTCCCCATATCATGCCCAAACGTATCATTGATATATTTCAGATGATCCGCGTCAATGAACATAACCGTCACCGGTTTTTTTTGCAATCTGCATTTTTCATACAAAGGCTCTGCAAACTCCTGGTATGCCATACGGTTATACAACCCTGTAAGAGAATCCAGCACATACAACCGGGATAATTTTTCGTTTGCTTTTCGAAGCCTGAGTTTGCGATACAGATATTCCAGGGATTCCAGATACGTATTCATTGTTTCAAACAAGAACTGATTTTCAAGCATATAATCGCAGTCTGCCAGAACAACATACCCTACTTCCCGCTCCCGGAAATGCAGTGGTGCATACACATACAATGAATATTCCTGCTCCATTCCCTTTTCACAGATCACGTGCATGGTATCCGGATATCCATCTGTAATATAAGAAGCCTCACCCATGGAATCGCTCAATGATTCCTCCACCAGATCCTGATTCATCCAGATACGCACGCCTTTACAACGCAGACCACAGACACATTTTGTAAAATACTGTGCCATCTGCTTATAATCTTCACACTCGATAAGATTGTGCTTTAATTCCATAATCTCATTGTGAAGATCAATTTCCCTCACTTCCTGAAAAATCCGGTCTTCAATATATTCACTCCTGCTTCTTACCTGTTCTGGTTTACAGCCACAACTATCCTGAAACAACATTTGTACAGGAACCGTTTTACAGTCAGCTGTTGTATTCTGCCCCCAGATCTGTACCAAAAGATCCATGGCTGCCTCAGCAATGACTTCTCTCTCGTATGACACCGTCGTAATCCGCGGTCTGTAATAAGATGCTTTATCAAAATTATCAAATCCTGTCACACAAAAATCAGCCGGAATTTTAAATCCTTCCTGCTGTGCCTGATGGCAGAGCCCCACCGCAATATTCTCATTTGCGCAGACAAAGGCATCCGGCAGCAGATGTTTTTCCTGAAAATGTATGAATGCACGGACACCGCTCTCCACTTCATAGCTTTCATTCCAGATTCTGTCATTTTCAAGCGGAATTCCATATCTTTGCAGGACATCTTCATAAGCCTGCCAACGCAAAAGATTTTCCTGGCTGTCTGCCGGTCCTCCCACATAGTTTAATGTTTTGCAGGAATGAGCCACTATCAGATGCTCCACCATCTGTTCCATTGTTGCGTAATTGTCCAGTCCTGCATGATACAATCCCGGAATTTTTTCAAGCAGCGATACTGCCGGTACCCCGGACTCCTGAATAATCCGTATGATCTGCTGCCTCTTTTTCTGATTCAGCATATTCGTAACTTCCAGAATAATACCATCAAACTGTGACAAATCCGGCAGATGGATGATATTGTATTCTCCTGCATTGAATTTTTCATCCCTGCTGAAATTTCCGAAACTGTGAAATACCGAAATTTCTATATCCAGCTCATGTTCTTTGATGTAATTCCTGCATCCCCGGATCCAGACATATGTAATATGTCTGCGCCATCCGTCTGCAATAATTGCAATTTTTCGTTTCATACCTTCTCCATCTGTGTCCTTTATTAAATAAAGTGTTCTGCTTCTTCACTGAGTACATCAGCTATTTTTTTATTATGCATGATTTGGCTGGAAATGTGTGAAATTTCTTCGGAAAGCGTGGCTGTATTTTTTGCAGCAAGATTAATACCTTCAGAGCCTTCTTCTACCGCCCTCTGAATCTGTGAAATATATTCCATTACTGACTCGGTGCGCTGTTTTAAATCTGCCGCCATCTGATGAAACTTCTCAACCACTTCATTAATATAGACTGCATCATCATTATACTGTGCCCCAGCGCACACAAAATTGTCATAATCCGGAAGTATATTCTGTTCCATATAAGTTACCAGCGCGTTAGCATTTTTTATCAATTCCTGCACGGTTCCAATCACGGTACTATTGATGGACTGGATATTAACCGCTGCGTCCCTGCTGGATTCCGATAATTTACCAATTTCAGAGGCAACTACTGCAAAACCACGTCCTGCTTCCCCTGCACGTGCTGCCTCAATGGATGCATTTAATGCAAGCAGATTGGTCTGATCTGCAATATTTAAAATATCATTAGTAAGTTCACTGACTTTTTCTACTTTTTTACTTTCCTGAATTGTTGTCTGCAGTTTTCCGATAATATCAGTGACAATTTCTCCCGTATTTTTTTTATTTAAAATTGCATCATTTTTGAGTTTATCCGCGTTCTGATCCATCGTATCTGAATAGGATAAAAGACCATCCGATTTTTCCGAAAGTTCTTTCGTACGATCTTCCACTTCTTTCATATTTTTTGTAATCCCGGAAACCATATCTGCAACGGAAATCATGGATGCCGATAATTCTTCCATGGCAGTGGAAATATCATCCGAATTTTCGTTTGAACTACGTACCTTGTCATCCACCTCCCGGATAATCTGGTTCATACGCAAAGAACTGTCTGTAATCCGTCCCATAACATTTTGAAGCGTATCAATAAATGCATTTACATTCCTTCCAACTTTACCAATCTCATCTTTTCCTGAAATCTTTAATCTTACAGAAAGATCTCCCTGATTTTTTTCAATATCTGCCACCATTTTCTGCAATGTGTGACTGATATAGTGCATCGGTCCTACAATCCCTTTCACACAAATCCAAAGAGAAAACAAAATCATAAGCATTGAAACTGCAACGAATACAATAGCAGAATTCCTTGAAAATTCATATTCTGCCTGCTGTACTTGTAATGAATGATTCATTGCCTGTTTCCGCATAGCAATCAGACTGCTGATTTTCTTTGCAAGATAATCTTCCGAAGGTTTCTGTATCACATTGATTGCCTCCGTTGCACCATCCGCATCGCCTTTTGAACTTGCGGTAAGGACCTGTTCCATTCCTTCTTTATACTTTTTAAAGCGATTTTGTAATGCCCCGAAATATTCTTTTTCCCGCGCTGTTTTTTTCTGTTTTTTATACTGTTTAAAATAACTATCCATAGATTCCAGCTTTTCATGGATGGTTGTTGCAAAGCTTTCTTTGGAAATAGAATTTTCCGCATCACAGTGTCCATACATATTTTTCCCCATGGATTCCAGCTCGGATGACATATCCATCAATAGTTCAATACTCTTCGAACAATCCTGCGAAATTACAACCCCCGCCTGCAACAGCCTTTTCGAATTTACAAGACTTGAAATACTTGCCAAAAGAATAACAATTCCCAAAATACAAATTGGCAGCATAACCTTTACTTTAATACTGATCTGATTCAACCACTTCATAGGTATTTCCTCTCTTTCTGCCTAAATTAATGGGATAATTCCGGATGCAATTGCTCCATCTTTTTATAAAAATCGTCCATTCCCTGCGCAAGTGAAATTTTACCTTCAAAATACGGATGCAGACACTGTTGAATCTGCTCATTGCAGTCCTTATCATAATCTGATATATTACTCATATCAATTTTCTTTGCAGCCTCTGCAAAAAGTGCAATATGATTTTGTCCACCAAGGAAATCCGACTGATAGTTACTTTTTGCAATCTCATCCATTGCTTTCTCATTATTGGTATAGTCCTGCGTATCCAATGTAATCTGCTTCATGGTTTTGATATCACACGTCAGACGCTTCATCAAATCCCTGATAAAAGGAATATTATCGGTTCCCTGCGCCGCACACATCCATGTACCGCCCCAATAATATGCCTGTGGACCTTCACACACGGCATAATCTCCGTAAATTCCATTTCCTTTTTCTGCGGGTTTACTACTGTCTGCCAATGCATTTCCCATCAGAGTAAAATTAATGCCCCAGGTCGAATAGAAAAAGCCAAAAACATTCCCATCCGGTCCCTGATCCTGCGTCCACTGCGGACTCCACAGTGTGGTATGATTGTTATAATCTTTTTGAGCATATTCCTTCGTCTGACGAATCCACTTCTTGATATTTTCATCTATAACAATCTTGTTACCGACCACCCAGGGATGTGAGACATTGTTGGAAAATGCCCGATAGGAATCATCATATCCCGATAACATTTTATATCCGGCGGCATTCATCTTCTGTGCAACCTGATCAAACTTATCCCAATCCTTCAGTTGCTTTTGTACCTGATCCGGATCGTCTGTACCCAATACCTTTTTTGCAATGGACCTGCGATACGCAAACAACCCCGGCGTTGCCTGCCAGGTCACTCCCTTTTGTATTCCATTTTCCGATACAATTTTCTTTGTATAATCATATTGCTGCTTCAGATCCTCATCGGTCAGTCCCACTGTTTTTTTTACATCAATGGAATTATCTGACTTTACATATTTTGATGCGTAATCTGCCTCAATTAAAAACAAATCCACTTTGTCATCATCAATACATGTATTCTGCTCTTTTAATGCTTCATCCAGATTGATCTGATAAGCATTATTATCACTGGAAATTATGACAAAGTTCACTTCAACATCGTGTTTTTTAGCAAGATCTGATGCATATTTGTCATAAATTTCCTTAAACTCATCATTCCAGCAATAAATATTTACAACCTGTCCTTCCTTACGCCCGGTATTTTTTTTCTGTCCGTTTTCTCCCGTACATCCACTTAATAATGCCGCACATATGACAATTGCCGCTACCTGTTTCCAACTCTTCTTTCTCATTCAAATGTCTCCTTTTATTACTCCTCTTCTCCCCTTTTCTTCCCCCAATATGCAGAAAAACGCCATGACACGCCCCCTGTCGTAAAAATGGATTCTGTCATGGTGTCTTTTCTGTTTTCTTTTTAAACTATCTTTCTGGTACTACTCTGTGATCTTCTCAAGAGAGAAATTCGTCAGCGTAATGTCTGAAGCTGGTGTATTTTCACCATTGATTTTTCCCATGGAAATAAGCATTTTCGAATCATTATCTGTGTCTTTCTGCATCGTAAATTCACAACTAACTTCCTTTTCCTTTGCTTCCGCCAGAGAAATATCTGCTCCGCCATACCACTCCTGGCAATTGTTATCCATTAAGCCGAGTTTTATGGTTCGTGCTTTCGTCGAAGTGACTTTGAATTTTACACGATATTTACATCCTTTTTCAAGTGTAAATCCATTCTGAATAAGCTGAACATCCCAGTCATATACGCCCGGATTTATCACATGAAACACAATACCGCCATGAGTAACTACTGTTGTTGCCTTCTGATCAGCATTTGTATTAATGCCCCATCCATTCGTTCCATCCGAAAAATCTCCATTGGTCAGCAGATTCTTTCCGGTTTCCTCCGGCTTGATCTCCGGTGCCTTTATCTTTTCCAGCACAATGTCATCCATACAGATTCTGTGCTGCTGTGTGATCTGTTTTCCACCGACTGCACCCATGGCAATATTAAAGATCGTTTCCGGATCTGTATCCTCTTTCATCTGAAACTCTTTCGTGATCGTCTGATATTCGCCGGTCAGATCTACGGTTTCCTGGCAGTATGGAGTCCAGTCCTCATTTCCATCTGCATCCTTATGGGTGCTTCCATCTCTCTGCAACGCATAAGACACTTTACGGTCGATAGAAGATTTCATTTTCAGGGAGAGTCGATACCATTGTCCCTGTTCGAGTTTTACCCCTGTCTGCTTTAACTGGATATGCCAGTCAGCTTCCCCGGTATCGTCAATTGTGAAATCTGCCGCATTGTCTTCGTTTAAGGAGTCAACAACATACGTTACATTGGATGGTGTATAGCAATAGACTTCAAAACCTGCCATGCCTGCATTAAAACTTCCGTTTTTGATCAGACTGTCCTCATCAATCCGCACATCGTCGAGATATACGGTTGTCCCCAGCCCGAGATCAAAGGAAATATTCTTATCTGTTAGATCCGCTGCCGTCTGAAAGGAAAAACGGTAATTTTTCTTTTCATTGGCAAGTTTTGCCTGAAATTCCTGTCCGGCAACATGTACTGTCATAGTTTCTGCTTCGTTTGCCTGAGCCGAAAAACTGAGCACATATTCTGTATCCTCACTCAGAGCAAGCCCCTGCTGTCCTGCTGTTACCACAGTTCCTTTTGGGCTTACCACTTTCAGACGGCGTCCATCTTCCAGACCGGTTACCTCTGTGGTTGCATTTTCCGGTTTCGTGATGTCCCAGTAACCCAGACGGTTCTTCCCTTCCTGGAAGGAACCGTTGTAGACATAATTTCCGTCTGCAAGCACTTTCTTTGTGGTGTCTTCTTTGATTTCTTCATATCCGGTCTTTTCAATGCGCACATTGGAAAGGTGCACTGCTGCTGTGGAAGCAGCATTTCCCAGATTAAATTCCAGACGTCCGTTGGCATCATCGGAACCTGTCATCTGAAACACATAAGTATATGTCGTTTTCTGTGTTCCAAGTTCCACTTTTGTATCCTTCCAATACCTCGTATAATTATGATCCGGTCCGGAAATATCTGCAATCATTGTACGCGCCTCATCCGCATAAGCATCAAAGGTTACTTTATATGTTCCGCCTTTTTGTAACGGCACATCCGGCTGTACCAGCTGAATGCTGTAATCTGCGGTTCCCATATTTACTGTAGAAATAACCATCTCATGATTCTTAATTTCTGCTTTTCCATCACCATCTAAAGTGGTAAGAAATTTCCAGTTTTTGTCATCACTTAAATTCTCTGCTATGGAGAAATCACCGTTGTTAATATAATTTCCCGTTGTATCCGGCTCTCTTAAAATAACATTCTTTACCGGTTTTTCCACATTTTCGTCATAACTGTCTTTCTGATATACTTTCACATAATCCACTGCAAACTGCTGATCGGCATAGGTGGTCGAATCATCCGGATACCCTACCCAGCTGCCACCGACCGCCAGATTCAAAATCATATAAAACGGCTGATCAAACGGTGCCGGATAAGCCACTTCTCCCTGCCCGCTCTTTGCAGAAAACCAGTCGGACTCTTCATGAAATTTCACACCATCAATATACCAGGTAATCTTTCCTGGCTCCCAGTCACAGGCATATGTATGATACTGATCTGCAAAATTATTTTTTGCATCTACCGTACAGGTTCCCTGACTCTGATCATGCGGTTCTCCGTAATGAATGGTACCATATGCTTTATTTGTTTCCTGCCCCATCACTTCCATGATGTCGATCTCACCGCATTTTGGCCACTGTCCATACAGATTTTCGTCCGTCGGCATCATCCAGAATGCCGGCAGATAGCCTTTTCCGGTCGGAACTTTTGCACGGCACTCAAAATATCCATACTTAAAATCATGTTTGCCCTGTGTATTAATACGACCGGACGTGTAGCTTCTGGTTCCGTCTGCATTCACCGTTTCCACCGGCTTGATCAGCAGTTTTCCGTCTTTGACCTGAATATTTTTGTCAGAATCCACATATTCCTGCCACTCACTGTTGACCCAGCCTTTTTCATGCAGTTCCACATTCCAGTCTGCACGGTTTAAAAAATTTCCGTCAAAGTTGTCCTGCCACTTCAGTTGATAGCCCTGTTTTAAAAGATCCGCTTCGGTCAGCTTTGAAGGTGTCTCAACTGTTGTTCCACCAGAAGAATTGCCCGAAGAAGAACTGCCGGAAGAAGCATTTCCGTCCGAGGTATCGTCTGTTTTCTGGTCTTTTCCATCCGTCTTATCTTTTTCATCCGTCTTGTCTTCTCCGGAAGTGTCTTCTTTCTTTCCCTTCGGAGTTATGGTGCAGGATTCACCGGATTCCACTTTCAGCGTTGTTCCATCCGCAATTTTTACAGATATTGCTTTCTTTGTCTGATTATCCACCTGTGCCTGTACATTTTTTGTACACGTTATGGATGATTTTTCCGCACCTTTTTTGAGCACAATGTTCACATCTTTCTTTGCGGTTATTTTCGCCGGTGCTGCCAGAATCATCGAAACGTCTTCGGCATTTACAACAACCGGCACTGCCTTTTTATGGTTTCCGGAAAAGGAAACACTTTTTGCATTCTGTACCGTCACTTTCTTTATGGTACCATTGTTCTTGATCGCAACCGTTCCCTTACTGTTTACAACAATTTCTTTGACGGTACCATTATTTACAACGGCTGCCTTTTTTCCGACCACCCGAATGGTCACTTTATAAGTTCCCTTTGGAATCGTAATCTTTACGTTTTTCCCTGCTTTTACGGTAATGACCGCATTCTTCCCTTTTACGGTTTTTAATGCCTGATTCAGCTGCTTTTGAGAAGAAACGGCAAGCGTTTTACCGCCTGCCGCCTGTACCGGTGTCGCCGGTACGGTACTCATTACCATGGCAGCGGCAATTGCTGCCGCTCCCACCTGTTTCCATAATGTTTTGTTTTTCACTGTAAAAACCCCTTTCTTTTTCTATTATCCTTTTACGCTTCCCAGAGCAACCCCCTGTACAATATGCTTGGAAAGAATCAGATACACAACGATAACCGGCAGGATCGAGAATGTAATCATGACATATACCTGCCCCATATCAAACTTCAGCCAGTCTGCACCACGCAGCTGCGCGATCAGAATCGGAAGTGTCTTTTTCTTGTCATCATGCAGCACAAGTGCCGGTGTAAAGTAATTGTTCCAGCTGCTGACGAAACTGAAAATTGCCTGTACGGCGATCGCCGGCTTCATCAACGGCAGAACGATGCTGTTGAACGTACGAAACTCTCCGGAACCATCAATACGTGCAGCTTCTATCAGCGAAAGCGGAAGCGCACTCTCCATGTACTGTTTCATGTAAAAGAACGTAACCGGAGATGCAATGGCCGGAACAATCAGTGGAATAAAGGAATCCATCAGTCCCATGCCTGTAATCAGTTTGATAAATCCGAGTGCCGTAACCTGTGTCGGAATCATCATAATCATCAGAATAAACGGATAAATAAATTTCTTTAATTTAAAATCGTATGCATGAATGGCATATGCAGTCATGGTAGAAAAATATACACACAAAACTGCGGTTGCTGCTGCAATGATCAGACTGTTAAACATGCCCGACCAGATCGGCAGTGTTCCATGTACCAGATTGTTCCAGTTTGTCAGCAAATGATCGCTCGGCAATGCCGTAAACCCTGCTTTCAGCTCACCTTTAGAACGCGTCGCATTGATAAACATGATATAAAACCAGAACAGGCAGAAAAATGAAATTATAATTAAAACAATATATGCGATGGCACGTCTGGCATGAATACCAAGTCCGCCTTCCACATCTTTCTTACTTTTTGCCATCACAATCACCCCTTTCTCTTATCGTTTCCGGATACTTTAAATACAAGCAGACTCAAAAGACTTGTAATAATAAACAGTACCACGGAAAGTGCTCCTGCCATACCATAATTCTTGCTGTACAGATGCTTGTTCAGATACATGATCAGTGTCATGGTAGAACGCATCGGATTTCCGGTTCCGTTTGTCAGAATCTGTGGCACGTCAAAAAGCTGTAATCCACCGATCAGTGAAGTAATCACTACATAAATCAGAATCGGGCGAAGCAGAGGCAGTGTAATCTTAAAAAATACCTGTGTGGAAGTTGCTCCATCCACTTCTGCCGCTTCAAATAAAGAAGTATCAATTCCCATCATTCCGGCCATCAGAAGAATGGTTGTATTTCCGAACCACATCAGGCAGTTCATCAGTGCAATCAGGCCTCTGGCACTTCCGGTATGGGATAAAAATTTATATGGTTCTGAGATAAATCCAATCTGCATCAAAAGAGAGTTAATCGGACCTGCATCTGAAAACAGTGTAAAAAACAACATGGAAAATGCAGATGCCATAATCAGATTTGGCAGGTAGATCACGGTCTTAAAAAAACGTGATCCTTTCAATCGCAGGCGTACATCGGAGAACCATGCGCCCAGCAGGAGTGAAAAAAAGATCTGCGGAATAAAACACATAATCCAGAGGATCATTGTATTTTTAAAATAAATCCACACGTCTCCACTTTTGAATAACTCTCTGTAATTATCTAAACCTACAAATGTCGGTCCAACCTGGTTGAGACCGGACATATAATTTTCGAAAAAGCTGTTATAAATTGTGCTGATCAATGGTATCAGCTGAAAAACGACATATACAACAATAAACGGGATCAGAAAAATGTAGCCCCATTTGTTGTAACGAACGACCTTTCCTTTACTCTTATTCATATTTCTACCTCCGCGGTATTGGCGGTCGTCCCGCCGGAGCCATAATATGGGAGAGGTGACTCCGGCTTCAGACCTTATGTGTAACAAAAATTAGTAAGTAAGCTCTGGATATTTCTCGGTAACACCTTTGTAGAATAACTCTAATGCTTCGTCCTTGGTTGCCTTTCCTTCAAAGTAATTCTTCATTGCTTTCTGGAACTCTTCGTTGCAGCCCTGGTCATATGCGGAAATGTTGCTCAGATCCAGTGTCTCAACACCTGCGCAGTACATAGACAGTGGGTTCTGTCCTCCAAGGATCTTGCTGCTATATTCTTTTCCGTCTTTTGCCTTAATCGATCCGTCTGCCAGTCCGTTCATGACGGTGTTGTTGTTTACGAAATCATCATCATCTAAAACAATGTCTTTCATGACGTCATCATCGGTTGTCATCTTTAACATAATGTCTTTTACAAGACTTGCATTATCTGTATCCTGTGCTGCGCAGATCCATGTACCGCCCCAGAAGAATCCCTGTGGTCCCTGGGCTGCACCCCATCCGCCGTTGTAACCGATAGATCCTTCGGTATCAGCTGCCATAGAGAAGTTTACAAGCCATGCCGGTCCAAAGTAGCAGAATACTTTCCCGTCCGGATAGAATCCCTTTGACCAGTCATCGGACCACATATCAAAGGTTCCTGCCTCTTTTGCATCTACGAGTTTTTTGGAATCGTCCACCCATTTCATGATATTGTCATCTACCTGTACTTTTCCGTCTTCTACCCACTTGCTTGAGACATTGTTGGAGTATACACGGTATGTATCATTTACAGATGAAATCATCTTGTAACCTTTTGCCTGCATTTTTGCAGCAGTATCATTGAAAGTATCCCAGTCACATACATAATTCTGTACTTCATCCGGATCATCGGTTCCCAGTACATCCTTTGCAGCCTCTCTGTTATAGAAAAGAACGCCTGGACAGCCCTGCCATGAAACTCCTTTTAACACTCCCTTGGAATCGGTTACGATATCCTTTGTGTACTGGTACTGCTTGGAAAGATCCGCATCGGTAATTCCAAGATCTTTTACCGGTGCTGTGTAATCCGTATCTACATACTTTAATGCGTTGTCTGCTTCTACCAGAAAAATATCAATCTTGTCATCTGCCGGAGCATCCTGCTGATTTAACAGTGCTGCATCCAGGTTGTTCTGATATGCATTGTCATCACTCGGTGTGATGTTCCATACAACATCCACATCTCCGATTTTTCCGTGTGTTGCATCCACTTCCTTGTAATCCGGATAGTGTGCGGTAATACGGCTCTTGAACTCCTCGTTCCAGCAGTAAATATTTAATACCTTTCCATCATCTTTCAGATTTGATGAAGCACTTTCTGTTGCGTTTGACGCATCCCCCTTGGATGTATCTGACGGTGTACCGGAATCACTTCCTTTTCCGCAACCTGCAAGCATTCCTGCTACCATGGCTGCACATAATAATACACTGACTGCTTTCTTTTTCATAGTAAATTTCCTCCTTTTCTTTTCTGCCTTAAGCATGGTTTTATTATAGAGTTTTCCAATAGGTTCTGATACAAAAATACTTGCAAATATATCAGATTCATGACATAATCTACAGATATAAACAGGAGGTCTTGTCATGCTGAAAAATCAATGGAGCAAAAAAGAAATTGAAGACAGCGAATACGAAATCCATCATCGTGCGCTTTCCGAGGAATATTCCTTTTTTGAAGCCGTAAAAGACGGAAACATCGAAGCAGTCAGTAAAAATTTAAAGGAAGAAGCGTTTACCAATCCCGAAGGCATGGGAATTCTTTCCAAAAATCCCCTGACAAACTTAAAATATCATTTTGTTGTTACCGTTGCACTGGTCACACGGTATTGCATTGACGGCGGCATGGAAACAGAGCAGGCCTACCGTCTTAGCGACTTTTACATTATTCACATGGATGCCTGCAGCACCATTCAGGAAATATCAGATCTGCATCATGAGATGGCTCTTGACTTCACTGGAAAAATGCGCCTTCTGCAGAAGAATGCCGCATTATCCAAACCGGTTGCACAGTGTATTGATTATATCTATGCCCACATCAGTGCAAGAATCACCGTGGAAGATCTTGCGGTCTACACCAATTTGTCTGCCAGCTATCTGTCCCGGTTGTTTAAGCAGAACCTCGGTGTGTCGATCAGTGATTATATCCGCGAAAAAAAAATCGAAAAAGCGCAGAATCTTCTGCGCTTTTCCGATTTTACCTACATTCAGATTGCAAACTATTTATCATTTTCTTCCCAGAGTCATTTTATCCAGACATTCCAGCACTATGTCGGTATGACCCCAAAACAATACCGCAGTTCCAAGTACAAAAGCACATGGTAAAATTCTGCTATCCCAGAACGATCCGAAGTGTATGGTTTTCTTTTCCTTCAAGTACGGCAAACGGAATGCAGATGCCTGTATTTGTTTCTCCGGCATACCGCTGACCATCCAGCCATACTTCCGTGATCCGGTAATCCCCATATTCTTTCTTTTGTGGATTCTGGTAAACCACTGCGTATGTCTGTCCACGGAATGGGAACTGTGCCGAATAATTGCCACTTTCGTCAAACTGCCGCAACAGAATTTTGGGTTCTAGTACCAGATCTCCCCATTCTCCGCGGAATCCAAAAATCTGTGTAACCATTGTCATCATATACCAGCTGGCTGCCCCGGTCAGATACGGATATTTGCCTTTTCCGTCCGCATCAAAATATTCCGGAATTCCAGGATACATCAGGCTCACCGGTGTGTTCATTGCCTGTTCGAACAAGGTATACAATGCCTTGTATCCTTCCTTTACAAAACCTCTCTGATACAATGCATTTGCATACATCACCGTCATATGGGAAAAAACCGCACCATTTTCTTTTTCGCCATAAGCAAATCCAAACATTCGTCCCAGATCAAATTTTTCTTCCTTAAAATCCGTGTTCAGCCGGTAGCCTCCCACCTCTTTTTTATACAGATACAGGTCTGCACTTTTTGTAATCGCAGCGGTCTGTGCATCATCTGCGACATTTCCCATAACAGAAAATACCTGACCGGTCAGCATCATACGGACATGATTATCCCTTTTACCTTCCACCGGTCTGCCGTGATTATCATAATATCCGTTAAACCAGCCATTTCCGTTTTCATCCGTTACCCATTCCTGCGTACGGATCAATCCGGTATACCAGTCAGCACGCTCCCGCAGATTCTGCACCAGAGTACTGATATCCACAGAAATCTGTTCTCCAGAAATATTATGCACACACTGACTCACATAATTGTTTAAAACAACATTCCGTTTTTCTGCCGAATCATACGATGTGCGGTCCTGTCTGATCAGAATTTCCATCTCTTTTGCCAGCGTAATCTCTTTCTTTCCGCTTGCCGCTTCGTATTTTTCAAGGGTATCTGCCAAATCACGGAGATTTCCGATATACGCACAGGTAAAAGCCACGCTTTCTCCTTTTTCCGCTGCCATATCCAATGCATCATTCCAGTCAGCACCGCGAAGACGCATCATTCCATGTTCTCCCGCCTCGTAGAAAGCGCACAGATTCTGCAAAAGCAGATGTTCTAAAACCGTGCCCTCGTAAATATTGCCATTTACATCTTTCTGGCGCATCCCATATGCCGGTGTCCACTCTGCGTCCCCGGCAGTTCCACGCTTTGCCTGCGGGTCCTTAAAATACGCCACTTTCTGATCCAGAATATCCAGATCTCCCGTCTGGTTCAGATACAATTTTGTGGTAACAAACGGCCAGTACGCATGATCCATCCAGACTCTTGTAATATTGTTGCGGTCTGCAACAAATTCTCCCGGCTTATCCCCGATAATTGTCGCATTGGTCCCGTCAAAACGGACACCCGCAAAGCTGTTTAAAATCATGGAGCGAACTTCCTTCGGGTCGAGAATCAGAAGGGAGAGACAATCCTGCCACAGATCACGCCAGCCCCTGCCGCCTCTGCCATAATCATGGTACGGCAAAAACGAACATCCGTAGATTCTGCGAAGAACCGGCTGGAAACAGATCCATTTCAGATAACTGTCTTCTTTGGGGTTTCCGGTTTCAAAAGAAATATTGACCAGCCCATTCCAGTAATTTTTTGCCTGTTCAAAGGCAGCATCTGCCTGTTTGGTCGTGCAAAACATTTCTGCTGCCTGTTCTGCCAGCTTCGGATCCTCTGTCATGCCACCAAGCAGAATATAATCGACATGTGCTCCTGCTGCAAGGGTAATCTCCGGAAATGCCATCGCCCCCATTGCTTCTTTTCCATCCACGGTACAACCGGCCGGACAGCCTTTTTCTTTATTTTTAAGCGCATCCGGTGCCAGAAATGTTCCGGTTTCTCCGATAAACGATTCCACCGTTGGGAAGAACGATTCCGGTTTTGTTCCATCTCCCTGACTGCCCATCTCAAAATAAATCATATGATTTTTCTGATGTCCGCGTTCATCAAATGACAATACCGGTTTACAGATCACGCCGCGTCCGGTAGTACGGATCCGGTGAAGCAGGGAAGTTACATGGCGGTGATCGCGCAGATTATCCGCGCTTCTGCCGTAAATTGGGATAGCAGAAGTCACGCGCACACACATATCCATATCCGATTTATTGGTAACGCGCACCTGCATCAGTTCTGCCGGTACTCCAAGCGGAGCAAAGATCCGCACGGCTGCCTCGATTTTCTGTTCTTTTAATTCCCGCTTCGTCTCCTGCCACATAAATCCGGCATCGAATGTCACTTCCTCCTCTTTTCCAAGGAAATGTGCATATTCTGCCTGCGCCGAAACTCCGGTCAGTGACACATGTTCCTTCCGGTTGATTGTACACCAGACATTGCGGGTACTTCTGTTATTGTGCAGATTTTCGATGCTCACCGGTTCCAGCAGAAAATGGTTCTGATCCAGCTTACAATCGCCGCCGAAGGTCTGCGTCACGCTGCTTTTGATTCCTTCTTCATTTGCCACCGGAAAATTGAGCTGTGTTTTTCCAACCATATGACGGATTTGAAATTCTCCGTTTTTTCCTGTAAACTGCATATCGTTTTTCATAACTTCTCCCTTCTATGCCATCACAAGGCGTACCTTCGTCTGATCGGTCATTTTTTCTACCGGAATGTAGTTGTCTTCCATCTTTTCCTCATTCACGTACAACGCTTTGCATCCACTCTGTACATGCTCTGGATTTTCTACCACAATATGAAGATGTTTTCCCCGGAAATCCTTCTCAATGGTAAACTGATCCCAGTCCGCCGGAATGGATGGTGCAATACGAAGTCCTCCAAAGTCCGGACGCATGCCAAGGATTCCTTCCACACATCCTACCATTACAGTGGAAGCAGTTCCGGTCAGCCAGTGCACATGGGAACGACCAAAATGCGGGCTGTCTTTTCCTTCCGTAAACTGTCCATAACAGTATGGCTCCAGTTTCCGGATCTCAGCACGATCGTTCTGTGCAGACGGTGCATTTTCCATAAAATAGGTAAATGCCTGATCCCCATGCCCCAGCAATGCTTCTGCCAGAATCAGCCATCCCTGCGACTGGGAAAAGATACCGGCATTTTCTTTTGTACCGGGATTGTAAATCACAGCCAGTGCTCCGTCAAATGCATGCAGATGATATGGTGGGTCCATCAGAATCGCTCCATACTCTGTGTTTAACCGCTTTCTTACATTTTCCATGGAAAGTTCTGCCTGCTGCTTTGTTGCCAGTCCACTGATCACAGCCCAGCTCTGTGGATTCAGCCACATATTTGCTTCCGGATCCGTGCGTTTTCCAATCACCTCTCCGGCTTCCGTAAATCCACGGATAAAACGATCCTCATTCCAGCAGAGATTGTTAATTAATGTTCCAAGTTTTTTCTGTTCTTCTTCCAGATAATCCATATATGCCTGATCTTCTTTGTATGCGGCAAACTGTTTTAAAATCGTCATTGCATAATAAAACTGCAGTGCAACAAACGAGGACTCTCCATTTTTGCCCAGACGCAGACAGTCATTCCAGTCCGCATAAAGTCCTGCCGGAAGTCCGTGCGGTCCCAGATGATTCACAGAAAACGCAAGTGCTCTCTTCAAGTGCTCGTATACAGTGGCTTCATCTTTATTGGCAAACGGAATCACTTCATCGATAAATGCCAGATTTCCGGACTCCGCAATATATTTATATACCGTTGGAAACAGCCACAGAGCATCATCCGCACGATATGCCGGATGCCCGGTTTCCTGTACATAGGAAGCATCATCCGGCGTATCCTCATGTCCGGCATTGTGTGTAAATTTGACAAGCGGAAGTCCTCCTCCGTTATCCACCTGTGCCGAAAGCATAAACCGGATCTTTTCGAGTGCCATCTCCGGTGCAAGATGAATCACACCCTGAATATCCTGCACGGTATCGCGGTATCCGTAACCGTTTCGCAGACCACAGTAGAAAAACGACGCCGCACGTGACCAGATGAATGTCATAAAACAGTTGTATGCGTTCCAGGTATTGATCATGGTATCAAATTCCCTGCTTGGTGTATGTACCTGAAAATGTTCCAGTTTTTCATGCCAGTAGCCCGTCAGTTCTTTCAGTTCCGTCTCACACTGTGCTGCCACATCTGCATAGCGGTTACAGATTGCTTCTGCTTCCTCATGTTCTTTCATTCCGACAAGAAATGCAATTTCCTTTGTTTCTCCCGGTTTCAGAAGCATCTGAGCTGCCAGTGCTCCGCACCCGTTTTCGTTGTAGCACATTTCCCCGGATAATTTTCCGTTTTCCACCCCCACCGGATTATGATATCCGTGATAGCGTCCAAGAAACGATTCTTTATCTCCACAGTAACTATCTACCGGTGCACCGGTCAGTGCAAAGAAACGGGAGATTGCAAGCTTGTTATCCACTTCCTCTCCTTCTTTCACCCAGTCCAGATTACCGTGAATAATATGCCGGATACGGTTTGCCTCAAATACCGTACTCGTGATGAACTGGGAATACTGCAGATTTACCTGATCCTGTTCATAATTATTGTTGTTGGTAAATTCCGCATAACCGGTGATGGTCAGGTTTCTTTCACACGCTGACGCATTGGTCACTTTCAGATGCCAGACCTCATATGTCTGATTCAACGGCACATAATAACATACTTCAGAATGGATTCCACTGTAATCTGCAAGCATCTTTGTGTATGCTGTTCCATGATGACACTCACTTTTATAACTTTCCAGATCTTTTCCTACCGGCTGCCAGGATGCAGACCAGTAGTCTTTGCTCTCATTATCCCGCAGATAAATATAGCGTCCCGGCTGATCAAACTGGTTAAAAATATAACGCAGGATTCTTCCGTTTGCACCAGATCTGGCAAAACTGTATCCTCCTGCATTATTTGAAATCAGCGCACCGTACTCCGGTGACCCCAGATAATTCGCCCACGGCGCCGGTGTATCCGGGCGTGTGATTACATACTCTCTTTTCTCATCATCAAAATATCCAAAATTCATGTGAAACCTCCAACCTTTCAATTTTCAAGCCTTTTACCCTATTGTAACGGATTCACAAATTTATGAATATCAGAATCACAGGATTTATACCAGATTCATGACATAAAAAGAGTGCCGGAATTTTCCGACACTCTGTGTTTCTTTTAAATATGAAAATACCCAATTCCTTTTACCAGTTTATCAGAAATCTCACGCAGCTGCTCGGCACTTACATATACCTGCTGGAACGTTTCGACAACTTCCTGTGTTCCATCGTAGGTTTTTTTCGTGCTTTCCACATTTTCTTCCGCAATTCCGGACAATTCCCCAACTGCCTGAACAACTTCATTTCTGGAATCTTCCAGTCTCTGGGTACTTGCTTTGATCTGTCGGATACTCTGCATGGAATTTCCAATCTCACCCAGCACTTCTTTTACAATATTCTGCGTTTCTGCCATGCTCTCACTCTGGCTGGTAATAATCTGCTGCATGCTCTGCATACTTTCCACAGCAAGGGAAGAATCCCTGATCAGCGTTGACGCTATCTGCTCAATTTCCTGGCTCGACTGATCCGATTGCTCTGCAAGTTTTTTAATCTGTCCTGCCACCACAGCAAATCCGCGGCCGCTTTCTCCCGCCCGGGCAGCTTCAATAGAGGCATTCAGGCTCAACAGATTGGTTTCCTCTGCAATGGAGGAAATGATGGTTGTGGCCTGCTGGATCTTCTGTACAGAATCGTTTGTCCGGTTGGTCTGCTGCTGAACCTGTGACAGCATCTGCTCCACCTGTTCATTGATCCCACAGAGTTTTTCCAGCGTTGCGGAAGCATTTTCGCTGGAGGAATGCATAAATGTGGCATTTTGATCCAGATTTTGTACCTCTGCTGTAGTTTCCGTGATATTCTCCCCCATAATTTTCATATGATCCGAAGTATTTCTCGAATTTTTCGCCTGCTCACTGGAATTATCCACTACAAGGCTGACCGCCTGCTGTACCTGTGACATTGTTCCATTGGTGTTGTCTGCTGCCGTACCCAGAATCTGTGACGTTGAAAGCAGCTGCTTTGCATTTTCTGAAATATCCCGGATTACGGACTTCATGGCATCCCTTAATGTCATGGTTCCGCGAGACAGATCACCAATCTCATCCTTTCGTTTCAGAAGTTTTTCATCTACCCACACATTTAAATCACCATCTGCAAGTTTTCCTACAACAGCAACACTGTTTTTGATATTTTTACTGATAGAGGCTGCCATGCGCATCGCCGTAACAATGCACAAAAGCATCACTACAAGCAATGCCATCATAATACTTCCAAGGATTTTATTGACAATTGCATCTTTTCGTGCCTTATTGGTTCCGACAAACACCATACCGATAACCTGATCTGTCGTTCCATTCTGATACACTGGAATAAAATATCCATAATTTCTCGTCCCATCCAGTGAAACATTTGTACTGAAAAACGGCTTTTTCCCTTTGATCACCTGATTCACCACACGCTCTCCGGCTTCTGAACCAAGGATACGGTTTCCTTTTTTATCCAGTGCAGATGTCATAATCCTTTTGTTTCCATAAAAAAAGGTTACATCCATACCGGTATTCTCTTTGATCCGGTCCACAAGACTCTCCGACTTTGATATATTATAGCTTCCTTTCCAGATATCCCCATTGGTACTTTCCAGATAATCCCCGGTATTCTGGTCATAGGCGGCAAGGGTGGCTGCCGCGGTACCTTTTAATGCATCCTGTACCTCATCCATCAGGGAGCTTTTAACCATCGTAAGCATAAAAAGCAGGGTAATTACCCCTAATACAAGCACCGGCCCTATGCTGATTGCAAGAATTTTCTTTCGTATACTCATATATGCCCCCTATTCTACCACTTCAACGGTTTTAAAATACCAGTTGATTCCACCTGTAATTGTGGCATCATCCAGCGTTTTTCCTTCTTCACCAACCGTTTCCCCGGTATTTGTTTCAATCACACCGTCAAACACACCGTTTTTCCCGGATAAAATATCTTCTTTTGCAGTATCCACAGCCTCCTGTGTTCCATCTGTGCAAAAATCAGCAAGTGTCGTAATCCCTACCAGATTTTCATTCATACCGCCATAATAATTGCTTCCATCCCAGGTACCGTCAATCACGCTCTGCACCGCTGCTGTATAATAAGCACCCCAGTTCCAGATCACGCTGCACAGACAAGCATCCGGAGCATTTTTGCTCATATCGGAATTGTACCCGATACCATCTGTCTCTTATACACATCTGACGCTG